>Ga0214923_10000005_pt1 | contig 320934 bp, 405 predicted proteins | sample LL1510_MetaG_FD_177993 | JGI IMG/M metagenome (GOLD analysis project Ga0214923, IMG submission 177993) | Freshwater microbial communities from Lake Lanier, Atlanta, Georgia, United States - LL-1510 | ecosystem: Environmental > Aquatic > Freshwater > Lake | place: USA: Georgia | collected... | reverse complement strand
AATCTTGATTTTGTATAACCTATATAATGGTATTATGGTTTACCGTATGTCCAGTGATATGTTTCCCTGGATGACGCACTATCGTATGGTTGATCTACCAAATTATGCCAAAATCAAGATTCAGTGCAAACTGATCGGTCAATTTGTCATGGAGAACAACATGCGTGTTGGTTTTCACCCTGGTCAGTTTTGTGTAATCGCTTCTGAGAACCCAGCGACAGTCGATATGTCAATTACCGAGTTGGACAGACATGCTGAAATCCTGGATATGATGGAATTGCCACAAACACCATTTTACGGCATCAATATCCATCTGAGCAATACCAAACCTACACTGGAAGATGCGGCTGCTCGTTTTTGTATTGGATTTCAACGCCTTAGCGAAAGTACCAAGAAACGCTTAACTATTGAAAACGATGATAAGGAAGCGCAGTATACTGTGAAGCATTTGTATGATATGGTACACAAAAACATCAACATACCGATCATACCAGATTCTTTGCACTATCAATGTCACCCTGGCGACATGACCTGGGAAGAAACATTCAAATTAGCTATTTCAACCTGGAGTAACGTTAAACCATTGTGTCATCACTCTACGTCGGCCAAATTGTATGAAGACGATAAGGAAACAAAGCGTACACACACTGAGTTTCTTCATGAACGATTTGAGAACTTTGATATTCCCGTTGACATCGAACTGGAATGCAAAATGAAAGACATAGCATTATTAAAATATAAAAAAGACTATCTATGACAATACAAGATTTGAGAGATAAGGGCTTAATGCTCTTTGAGGTAATATCAGGCTCACGCGCTTATGGTACACATAAGCCAATGTCCGATTTCGATTACAGGGGGGTATATATACTACCCCAGGAGAACCTTTATGGATTCAATTATATTGAACAGGTTTCTGATGCCACCAATGACTCGGTTTATTATGAGATCGGCAGGTTCTTACAGCTGTTACAGGCTCAGAACCCGAACATTATAGAATTGTTCAACATACCAGAGGAAAACATCATATATAAACATCCGTTGTTTGATGAAATCCTTAAACATAAGGGTGACTTCATCAGCAAAGTATGCCGTGATTCATTCGGTGGCTATGCTGTGGCACAGATACAAAAAGCCAGGGGGTTAAACAAGAAGATTGTAAACCCAATGCCTAAAGAGCGTAAAGGTATTTTGGATTTCTGTCATGTAATCGATGGGTGTGATACGGTATCACTAAAGACATTTTTAAGTGTTAACGGTTATGACCAAAAATATTGTGGTTTGGTTAACGTACCACACGCCAGAGATGTTTATGCTTTGTTTTATGATGATCATCAGATCTCGTTAGGTTATCGTGGTATAGAAAATGAGGACGGTACATCTAACGAAGTTCGTTTATCATCCATCCCAAAAGGCGAGACACCGATAGCCACCATGATCTACAACAAAGATGGTTATACCAAATACTGCAAGGATTACAAAGAGTATTGGGACTGGGAAGAAAAGAAAAACCAGCACAGGTATAACACCAATATGGAACACGGTAAGGGTTATGACTGTTACTTAGAGTCGGAGACTGAATTTCTAACCTATAATGGGTGGAAAAAATATGATGAAGTGACACATAACGACTATATAGGTACAATTAACCCCGAAACGTTATTAGTTGAATGGCAACAATATACTAATAGGATCAAAGATTCTTATTCTGGTGATATTTTTACGTTCGAAAATAGATACACTAAATTTTCTGTAACGGGTAATCATAAATTATTTGTTGCAAACACAGCAAGAAGTTTAAAGAATGGTTTTAAAACATCACGATCATCTGACTTTTATTTTGAAACGGTTAATGATTTCTTTACCAATAAAAAATCATATAAGCATATTTTAATTAACGCACCTGGCTCAACGCATGGCGGTATAGTTATAAGTAATGAATTGTTAATATTAATAGGTTTATATATTAGTGAAGGGTCTTTAATAAAGAATGAAAAAGGTTTGGTTAAAGGTATAAGTCTAAGTCAAGTCAAAGATGGAAGATTTAGAGAATTGATATCTTTAATTCGTGATAAATATAATATTCATGAGTATACTCATGAAAGGAAAGGTAGGTTGGAAACAACATATAATATTTACGATACCAAATTGGCTGATATCATTAAAAACGAATGTGGTGAATATTGTAGAAATAAAACATTACCGTCTTATTATTTATCATTATCAAATGAACAGGTCGATATTTTATTAGACGCATTAGTTTCTGGCGATGGTCACATCCATAAAAAAGGACATACTGTTTATTATTCTAATTCTGGGGTATTGGTTGATCAATTACACACATTATTAACCTTAAACGGATATAATACGCAGTTTTACCCATATGTGAGTACTAAGCAATTGTTTATATCCAAACAAAAAAAACAAACCCAGTGTATAAATAAGAACAATAAAAGAGTGTTCGGTTGGACAAAGCGAATTGTTGATAATGAAAATATCGTATGTTTCGAGGTTCCAAATTCAATCTTGATAACAAGAAATGCTAATAAAATGGCATTTCATGGGAATAGTAAAAACATGATGCACTGTATTAGGTTGGTTCGTATGGCAACTGAGATAGCCGAACAAAAGAAGGTTATGGTAAAGCGCCCAGATGCCGCTGAATTGATGTTAATTAGGAACGGTGAGATGGAGTACGAAGCTCTGTTACTGGAAGCTGAAACAAAGATAAAACTATTGGATGAGTTATATGCTAATTCCGATCTACCCAATAAGATAGATAAGGATTTTGTTAACAGAATGTTGATAGATTTCAGAATTAAATATTATGAGACGCGAAAATCCTAATTATAAGTCGTTAAAACAATTCAAACATGACACATTACTCTATATGAAATTATTAGAGTCTTATATAGATCTAAATTCAAACGTTATGTTTGAATTGTTTTATGGTAGCAAATTAAGCGACTATGCAAACATGGATACGGAAATACCGAAGTATAATCCTAAATCTAAATCGAGTAGGGGTATTACAAAGTATCCGTTGTTTTTAAGTCAAATGGCTATTCTTTATCAATTAGATCCTGCGAAATATAAGGGACAACTTAATGATGCGCTTTTTGACTTCTTTGCGTTTAACTTTAGGAATAACACCATCTTTATTGTAAATGATGAGGGATTTTTGTTCTATATCTTAGTTGCACAGATTACAAAACAACAAATCGTAATGATTAATACTTTCTATTCACAGTATATTGATGACCTGGATAGATTTCAATATGTGAGTAGGGAATATAACCCTGATATCGAACCTTTCAAGCCATTAACAGCAAAAGTAATGCTGGGGGTTAAACAGGAAGATGTTGTCGTTACATATTTTTAAAACCATTTGGAAGTGTAAACTTTTTTAACTATTATTGTATCATGGCATACATATACAGAAAACCAAAAAATGTAAAACATCTTTTTGAACTTTTAGGTAATACCAAAACTAATTGGGATTTGGCGATTCCTGGTAATATAACTGAAAGTCAAAAGTATTTTGACATGTACGCACCCATTCTCCTGATATATGAAAATCAGACAAAATTAATAGGTGTCGCTCATGGTAAAATGCCTGGTGGGCCGAGGGTAATAAACCCCTCAGATATAGATATAACCAATACATTTACAAAGTCTCATTTGACTGAGATCGATGTAATGTTAAAACAACTTGAAATATTTTAACTTAAACTAACTACGTTAAGATGGAAAATAGAAAAAATGACGGTTTAGAACTCAGAATGTATTCTTTAGTTCTTTATTCACTGTCAGGTATTCAGAAGGGAATACAGGCGTATCACGCCAGCATAAGATATGCTTTAAAGCACTTCAACGATGAGGATTTCCAGCAATGGGCTTCAAAGGATCAGACGGTTATCTTATTGTCTGGCGGTGGTTCTGGCGATATGATTATGAACTGCGAAGAAATGAAAAAGATCGGACTCAAGTTCGTTCAGTTCCATGAACCAGATCTAAACTTCTCGTTATCAGCCGCTTCATTCCTATTAGATGAAAGGGTTTGGAATAAAGAGAAATACCCAGACTTTAAAAAGTGGATGGAATTAACCTATCCTGGTGTACACAATAGGGATTATCCTAATTACAAAGACGAATGGGTTAAAAGCATAGGTGGCGAGGATATTCGCAATAGAAGAGAATTCATCTCAAACTTTAAATTAGCATAACACATGAAAAAAATACTTTATATTATACGTGGTTGTCCTGGTTCGGGTAAGAGTACGTTCGCCAAGGAATTGGTGGGTGGCGCTGATTATCTGGTATGCGAAGCTGATAAGTTTTTTATCAACAAGGACACTGGGGCATACGAATGGGATCCATCTAAAATAAAAGATGCGCACGAATGGTGTCGTAACAACGTTGAAGCATACATGAAGAACGACCAATTTTACCCTAAGTTTGCGGTATCTAACACGTTTACCCAGGAATGGGAAATGGAACCGTATTTTGAGTTAGCTAAGAAATACGGATACACGGTTTTCTCCGTTGTTGTTGAAAACCGTCATGGTGGTGTGAACATACACAACGTCCCAGATGTGGTCGTGGATAAAATGAAGAAAAGGTTTGAATTTAAGTTATGATAAGATGTTTTTTAGATACCGAGTTTACAGGTTTACACAAAAACACAACCCTCATATCCATCGGACTGGTGAGTGAACATGGGGATAAGTTTTATGCTGAGTTCAATGATTATGATAAATCACAATGTGATCATTGGATCAATGAACACGTTATTAGCAAGTTAAAGTGGAATGATGTGAATGTCTTTTTTGAGGCGAATACAGAAAAGAAAATTACATACGCTAAGAATGATAAAGAGCGCATATCCACTATATTACATATGTGGTTACGTCAGTTCAAAAAGATTGAGTTTTGGGGTGATACAATAGCGTATGACTGGATTTTGTTCATGGATTTATTAGGTATGGGTTCTCCGATGAGAAAAATGCCAAGTAACTTTACTTCTTACCAAGCTTTTGATATATTTACGGCATTGAGAATTATTGGCATAAACCCCAAGAAAAATAGACATGCCTTACTGGGGTTGGATGATAAAATAAATCAGCATAATTGTTTATATGATGCTGAGATGATAAAGAAGTTGTATGACAAGTTCCTGGCAATACCAGAAATTTCTTGATGATGGTAAAGCCGTAGAAAAAAAATTCAGTGACTATTTAAGAGAATACGGCAATGTTTTCGCAGCCACTCGAAATGAGGATATGTGGGAGCACTGGGACTTAAAATTGGTACCTGAAGACCCAAATTGTCCACTTATTATTTGGGGTAGAAATGAATTGGATACCACTTACGATGTAAAAAGCATTAAAAGCAAAACCAGGGGTAAATTACCCGATGATTCGATACATTACATCGAATTTCAAAACGTAATCGGAAAAACAGGTTGGTTATATGGTAAATCTGACTATGTTTCATTTGAAACGAATAAGGAATGGCTGGTTATAGATCGAAAAGAATTAATCAAGTTTTCCGAGAAATATAGAAACCAAATTCCAGTAGTTAAGCCGTTCAAAAATCCAGAATTATATAAGCTCTATCATCGTCAAGACAGGAAAGATCGTTTCATAATGGTTGAAACAAGCGAATTACGAAAATTGGCTAAGCATATAATAAATAAAAAATAAAACGAAACAAATGGCGACAGCAAAGAAAAAGTCAACAGAAAAAAAAGTAGCAGCACCAAAAAAGGTAGCTAAGAAAAAAATAACAGTGGTGGACGCTGAAAAGAAGTTAGGCGAAACCGATGTGGTAATTGTACTGGATCGTTCTGGTTCAATGACAAGTATCCAGGATGCTACCGTAAAGGGTTATAATAACTTCATTAACGAACAAAAAAATGCAGAGGGTAAGGCGTTCATTACGCTCATACAGTTTGATGATAGATACGAAGTACATTATAAATCAACGCCTGTTGAAGAAGTAACTGACCTGGTAGTTGGTGAAAGCTTTGTACCAAGAGGTATGACAGCCTTACACGATGCTATCGGTAAGACAATTAACGAACTTAACACTGATCGTGACGTTACGTTTGTAATCATCACCGATGGTGATGAAAATTCAAGCCGTGAATACACGGGTGAAGCAGTTAAGAAAATGATCCGTGCCTGTGAAAAAGATAAGCAATGGAAATTCGTTTATCTAGGTGCTAATCAGGATGCGGTAATTGTAGCTAAAAACTATGGTATCGGGGGTTCAAATGCTTTGACATACACAGCAGACGCTAACCACACAACCATGGCATTTGCTAACGTGTCAAGTAATGTTAGCAGCATGAGAGCTTCTAAAATGGAGTACTTGAATAGAATGAAAATAGATGACACTGTTACATATAGCGCAGCTACTATGGATATGATGGCTAAAGATCTGGAATTTTCCGATGACCAGAGAAACAGTTCAGTAGACGTAAAACACTAATTATGAGGCGGGTAAAGTATATAGAAACAAAAGCAGATTTTGATAACTTAGTAGCCAGCACACCAAATGTATTGGTTGATTTTTACGCACCCTGGTGCGGCCCATGTAAACAATTATCACCACTTTTAGATATTGTTGCTAGTGAAATGGATAGTGTACAAATAGTAAAGGTAAATGTTGATAACGCAGCAGAGTTATCAACTGAATACGGAATTACATCGATTCCAACCATCCTTTTCTTTAAAAATGGGCAGAAGGTAGATTCAATGAAGGGGTTTGTTCCGAAAACCCAGTTGGTTGGAAAAATGAAAACTAACTTCGGAATATAAACATAACCCCAGATTATTTCTGGGGTTATTTGTTTTTGTCAAATTATTTTAGTACTTTTGTAAAAAAATAGATTATGGCGTATTTAGCTATTGTGACAAGATTAAGAAATGTAAGAAAGCATCCAAACGCTGACAAGGTAAAGTTGGCGACCTGCCACGGCAATCAGGTGGTTGTTGGATTGGATAATAAGGATGATGATCTGGGGGTTTATTTCCCCAGCGACGGTCAGTTGAGCCATGAGTTTGCCCATGCTAACAACTTATACAGGGAAAGAACGATGAATTCCGATCCTAACGATAAACCAGGTATGTTCGAGGTGAACCGTAGGGTTAGGGCGCAGAAGTTCAGAGGTGAAATATCTGATGGATTCTGGATACCGATGTCATGTTTCAGCTTCATCAACAAGTTACCTGCTGAGTTATTGAAAGAAGGTTATGAATTTGACACAATTAAGGGTATACCTATCTGTAACAAATACATCAACCCGTCAACCATAAAAGCGGCTCAGCAGAACCAACCAAAAAAGACAAAGACCGCAAAGACATCAATCATGTTCAAGGAACATATTGACACGTCACACTTTGGACGTTCTACGCACGAAGTGAGACCGAATGATTTAATTATTATCACGGAAAAGCTTCATGGTACATCACATCGTGTTGGTAACGTTATGACCTCTCGTAAATATAAATGGTATGAATCCATCCTTAAATGGCTGGGGCTTAAAATTGACGAAAATGAGTGGACATACCTTAACGGTACACGTAGGGTTGTCTTAGAAGAATCTAAGCGTGACGGACCTCAGTACCACGATCCAACTATCAGAGAAAAGGCATTCAACTTGTTTAAAGGAAACCTTAGAAAAGGCGAAACCGTTTACCTAGAAATCGTGGGTTATGATAATGGATCAACCCCAATCATGCCAGCGGTTGATACAACCGCACTTAAAGACAAAGAATTTACTCAAAAATACTCAAACAAGGGTAATAACACACATATGATTTATTCATATGGTTGTGTGGAAGGAACATCTGATGTTTATGTTTATCGTATGACGATGACTAATGTCGATGGTCAGTCGGTGGACTATTCATGGGATGACGTTATGAGACGTTGTAATGAATTGGGTGTAAAGCATGTTCCAGAGCTTGCTCGTTTCACCGTTGGTGAATTAAAAGCCAACGAAGAATTAAAGGGGCGTTTTTTTAATGACGATCGTGACTTCCAGGATTTTCTGTTGAATGAAGTAGATATTTATTCTAAAGGAGCATCAATTGTTGATAAGACCCACATCAGAGAAGGTGTCTGTGTTAGGTTAGAATCTGGTCTCGTACCAAGAATTTACAAGCATAAGTCATTCGAATTCAAAGTTTTGGAGTCACTTATCAAAGATACAGATGCTGTTGATATGGAAGAATCTAATTAATGAAAAAGAAGGTTTATATTGAGGAAGTAATAGAACGAAAAAGAATAACCGATAAGAAAAAATCAGGGGTGTTAGCATATTGGTCAAAGGTTGATAATCAGTTTTTGATTAAATATGTTAACATTTCTTTTTTAAAGAAAGACAGGAACGAAGCTCTTAAAATAGTTAGGGAAACTGAATCAGAAATTGATTTTTTATTCTGGGCTGATTCACCAGAAGGCGAGAAATTCTATAATGATAATTACAATAAGATAGCGTTAGCCATCAAAGAACAACAAGTTAAACCCTGGTTGAATTATGAGTACCGAATGGAAAAAAAATAAACTGTATGATTTTGAGGATGAACCCTCGAGATCATTTGTGCTTAGTAGTGATATTGATGAGTCCTCCGCATACGATGTAATGCGATTTATATTGCATATAAACGAATATGATGATTATGAGGAGGAAACAGTTAAAGATTATGTGCGAAAGCCCATCAAACTATACATTAATAGTTTTGGTGGTAGTGTGTATGATGGTTTTGCAATTATTGGTATTATTGAGAACTCTAAAACACCAGTTTATACATATGCTTATGGTTCGGTTATGTCTATGGCTCTGTTGATATTTGTAAGCGGAAATTACCGTGTGGCAAATAGATTTGCCTCATTCATGTATCACGAAATCCTGGATCAGCCAACATACGAAAAAATAACCGCTTTATCTGAAAATATCGAAGAGAGTAAACGAATTATGACTATGTATGATAGTCAACTGTTGGCCAAGAGTAAACTCAAGAAAAAACAGCTGGACGACCATAAGAAAAATAAATACGATTGGTATATGACTGCTGAAACTGGACAAAAACATGGTTTTGTTGACAAAATAATATAATATGTTAAGCGATGAGCGTTATGTTAAAATCAATGTGGATGAACAGTACTTTAAAGCATGTGTGAAAGCACTAAGAAAATGTTATGATGAGGTTGACTTGTTTTATCAACAATTATCAAAAGTACGTCTTATTAAGGTTATAAATAAAGACTGGGTGTTCAATCCAGAAGAATTTGATTTTTTGTTTAAGATAAAACCAGATGGTATAGCTGGGCCCGAGTTTTCAGTAATTACCAAAGCGACTATGGTTGATTTATTAAAGCGGAGGAAAGTAATACAATACATAATAGTAAAGAAGTTAACGAATGATGGTGGCATTTTGCAATAAAATGGTGTGGTGTGGGGTTGATAAGAAATATCGCAAAATGCTCCACCCATATTGCGTCTTTACTAAAGAACCGATTGAACCTGGTGTTGGTTTAATTGCGTATGAAGAAAGAATGTACATGATAGTTGGTTAAATCAATTTTATTTAGTACTTTTGTCTAATGAACATTAATAATTTTATCATTGAACAAGGTCGAAATATTTTAGCTCATGTATATGAAGTGGATCATCTTACGTTTGCAATGGTACACGCTCTGGATACAAAAGATAATCATATACCAAACTGGTATAAAACCCGTAGGGTTGGAAAGATTATTGATTATTTAATAACTGAGCGTATAATTACACGAAACCAGGTAAGATATTGCTTTAATTTAAGTTATCATCCCGTATCAATTATTTCTGATTTAGGATCAGAAACTTACCAATTGTCTAATTTCACCATTTTTGATTTATCGTTAGGGGAATTAGCAATAGTATCACGTATTTTACCGAGTGAAGACATTAAAGCCAAAATTAGTTTTGCTGTGTCCCAGCCATATTCTTTGGAAGAAGATAAAAATAAACAACTACAAAAATACAGATTATATTGCAAGTTATGAGTTTTTTAAAAAAAATTGCAAAAATTGTTGAACAAAAAAAAGATAATAGATATGAGTACGGTTGCGCCATGCTATATTTTGATTATCCAGAAATGAAATCTTTACATGAATTAATACAACCACATGAATTATATGCCCCAGAAACAGGAGGTTATGGTCTAGAACACGAACCACATATAACTTTATTATTTGGGTTGCATACAGATGAGATAAACGATGATGATGTTCTTGATGCTTGCCTTGTTAGGCCATACGATAATATAACACTTACTAATGTTTCATTATTTAAGAATCCAGACTTTGATGTATTAAAATTTGACGTTGACGGAGAGGATCTGCATTATGTGAATAACATATTAACAAAGTTCCCACACACCAACAAATTCCCTGAATATCATCCACATGCAACTATTGGTTATCTGAATCCTGGTCTTGGTGATGAGGTTGTGAAGAGAATTGAGAAGAGTAAACCTTATGTTATAAAACCAAAAGCTATAGTATATTCCAAACCAGATAAAACAAAAAAAATAGTAAATTTATGATTGAATTAAAAACAGTACTATTCTTGATTATAGTACATTTCCTCGCCGACTTTGCATTGCAAACCCACAACCAAGCTATAAAAAAATCATCTTCAAACCTTTACCTAACTTACCATGTGGGTACATATGCATTAACTTGGTTTTTTGCTATGTGGGCATACAACGGTAGTTGGCTCATGGCTATGAATTTTAGCATTATTACCTTTATGGCTCACTGGATTACCGATTACACAACCAGTCGCATATCAAAGAAGTTCTTTGATGCTCAGGACTATCATAATGGATTTGTGGTTGTGGGTTTCGATCAGGTGATTCATGCCTATCAATTAATTATCACTTATGTGTTACTAGCAAATTTAAATTGGTAAATAAATTTGGTGGTGTCAAAAAAAAGAACTACTTTTGTATTCTAATCATTATTAACAATTAAAACAAAAAAATGGAAAAAGTCATTGCTGCGTTGATGGTCATAGCACTACTCATTTTAATCTCGGTAATTGTTGCTTTCCCGATCATGTGGTTGTGGAATTTCTACCTGGTACCAGCAATACCGATGCTGGCTAAAATAACGTTCTGGCAAGCGTTGGGTATCAAAGTTCTTATCGGACTGTTGTCATACCCGAGCTCTTCCTCTTATTCAAAGAAAAGCTAATGAAACAGAAAATAATTTTTGTAGACGTTGATGGCCCATTAGCATACGGGACATGGATGGATGGTCGTTTTAAGATAGACGATATATCTATGCCGTATCCATGGGTTAAACAAGAATGCGATGCGTTAGCTGAGATCATTCGTAGAACGGGCGCTAAGGTGGTGATCAGTTCGGACTGGAAGTATCACTATAGCATAGTTCAGTTGGGTAAGATATTCGTTCATTACGGCATACCCAATGTAATCATCGGTATGACTGATGGTAACAAAATAAAAATGAGTACTAATCTTGAAATGGATAGAGCGTATCAAATAATGCGCTGGGTTCAGGGTAATAAAGACCTCATCGATACCTGGGTTGCTGTGGACGACATGGGACTCGAAGAATACTTTGAGAGGGCACGAATAGAAGAATGGCCCATACCCGTATCGAAAGACAACTTCGTTTGGGTTGACGGTGATTGGTCTGATATAAATACTAAGTTATCTGATAAAGTTGAGGATATTGTTAAACACCTCAATGGAGAAAATGCATAAATCGCTTTCCAAAGAAGTGAGATTCATATGACGAAGGGTTAAAGAAAAAGCTGGCTGATTCCCGCCCGTAATTGTGACAGTACTCCACGTTAAGGGCTCGATGTGAATTAAGTTTTGATGGGTTGTTGGTGTCGGACATCAACAATTAAAAACCATAAAAATGCAAATACCAAAAGATAAAACCCTATTTCACGATACAAAAGAGGGAATAACACTGTGGATTATCCTGGTAAACCAGGAGACTGGTTTATTTGATATTCTTATCTCCGATAAGGAATTAAACGCAACCTATCGTGTGGCTGAATATGATGGTAGTAAATATAACGTGTTAAACAGACGTGTGTTTGGTGGTGTTTTTTATAAAATGGCTAAGGACAATCCATCCATTATAAGTAATATCAGATCATATATTACTTTATATAAACCTGAAAATAATGGTTTTACCGCAATGTGTTCACGATTGGCCGATCGTTTCACCGAAACGGAAACTCGAACAAAAAAGATAATACAAAGAATATGGAATCAAAAGAAGAAAATAAACTAACCATATGGAATAAACTTTCAATATGGTGGAGATATGAAGCTAGGTACTATCATGAAGATTTCATCAAAGGTATTAAGAACTTAATACGTTGGTTTCCAGTTATATGGAATGACCGTGATTGGGACGACTATTATATTTGGACTTTGATGATAAATAAAATTTTGTTCCAGGCTAAGTACATAAGAGAAAAGGGCATTCATGTTGATCATATACGTGATGCTCAGCGAATGGAACTTGCCGTGCGTTTAATGAAACTCGTATCAGAAGAACATTATCAGAGTATCTATATGAATTACCATAAAACTGAAATGCGTTTTGACCCGATAACCAAAGAAGATCTTAAGGATATAGGTGATGAGGTTCATGACAATATGCGGGGGTGTTCAACATTAATAATTGAGACTCTTTCAGAGGATTTTGATTCATTTTTTGCAAAATACCCCCATGCTTATCGTGAAGTTACAAAGACAGATAAATACATCTTTGATAACAATACTAAACGAACAATAGCTATGAACATGGGGTATTATCTACATGAAAAAGCTAATAGAATATTATTTACATTATTACAACGCTATTTACAAACTTGGTGGAATTAACATGAAAAAGAAAATTTGTTATTTAGACATGGACGGCGTACTTGCTGATTTTGAAAAGACGTTATTTGAGCTGCACCCAGAACTACTTAATTATACCCCAGGCTCAAAAGAGCGCAAAGATGCCGTGGATTCATTTTGCCAAAGCGATGCTGGTCGTAGGATATTTCACGATTTGGATCCAATAGAGGACGCCATAGAGTCATTCAACCTCTTATGCGAACACTATGATGTTTACATGTTGTCAACCCCAATGTGGGGTTTACCTGAATCATATTCCGATAAGCGTATATGGGTTGAACGTGTGTTGGGACCCAATGCTGAGCAGAGGTTGATATTATCACACCACAAAAACTTATTAATGGGTGATTATCTTATTGATGATCGCATTAAACATGGTGTTGATGGATTTGTTGGGAAACATATTCACTTTGGTCAGCCAGGGTTTGAAACGTGGAAGAAAGTTATTGCTTATTTACGAAAAGAAGATAACTGGTAATGGACGAGATTACAAACTATAAGGTTGGGCAAGTGGTTGAATTCTACTTTCTGGAAGCCAAGCAAACGGGTACGGTTGACGAAACAACAGGTAAGGATGGGTTTGTTGTCGTTAAAACAAAAGATAATATAAAACATCGTGTTGGTTTAACGGAAAAGGAATCCAAATTCTGTTATTTTAACAAAAACTAACAGAATAAAAAGTAAAATGGTGTTGGGTTTTTATTATTAACAATGATAACCAAATATGTAAAATGAGACGATATTCAGAAAAATTGACATCCAAACGTTCGGGGTATACTAGGGAAATATTAAACCTTGGCTTAAAACAGGTACATATTGGTGATGGGGTGTGGTTATACGGTAGGCAAAACCCAATCAATAAAATATTGAATCATATGGTTATCTATGCCCCAGACAGAAAAACTGAACACCATGTGTTTGGTGAAACTGTTAATGAATTATGTTGTAAGCCTGACCATGAATGGGGTGGGTTCAGAACATGTGTTGTAAGTCGTGATGGTAATGCTGCTGATGAAGCAAGGGTTAAAATTTACATTCTCACATCCATCCTGGATGAACGTAAAAATTGGTGTTTTGATCTCAATAAAATTCCACGTAACGGAAACTTAAAGGTTATCTATAATAACGGAACAATTAAGAACATTAACTTTGACGGAACCTTTGAAAAGGTTATCAAACAAAAGTATGCCAGCTCATCATATAAGAGTGATTATATGTACATGATACCAGTTGCTTACCGAATTGATGTAAAAATATAGTGGTACATAAAAATGATATTACAACTTAATCCAACAATCCCAATCGTTCGGGTTTCCGATAACATGAAAGGTTATGCTTTTCTTGTGATTGATTATTCACAAGAGCATGATCTTTTATTTACATGTGCCATGGAGAATGGTGAGATATGGTCGTTGAACAACAAAGAAATCAGAATCATAGAAAATTTAAGCCTGGGTAGAAAAAAAAGTTGGTAGTTTCAAAATCTTACCCTATATTTGTATTCTAAAACGATATAACAATGCGCACAGTACCAAACATGAATGATGAGTATGACGTTAAGTCACTAAACAAACTTAACGCCAAACCGTGGCAAATAGCATTACTGGAAAAAAATCCAGATTACCCCCATTGGGGTAATGGTGAAGATTACATGTGGAAAAAAAAAGGTGAGGGTTGGGATTCCCCTGTTGAGTTGAAAACTTTTGCCGATCATTTCAAGTTGGATGAATACAACGAGTTGGTTAACTTTTATTTCAACCTATATCGTGAAAACCACGAGTGCCCACACTGTAATGGTGAGGGTTTAAATCCCGCCACATTAAAGATATCAAATGATTTTTATGGTTTTAGTCATCAAGCAAACCCAGCTGATAAATGGCATGATAAGCTCACCCAAGACGAGGTTGATGAACTAGTTAAGCAGGGTCGCTTATCTGATTTTATGCCAGGCGGCAAATGGTATCGTTTTGATGAAAACCGTAATCAATGGATGTTCATGGATGATAGTGGTGAATGGAAAGACCGCAAATGGGTTGACTGTGAAAAACCTGAAATGCCGAAAGCTGAAACTATCAACCAGGCGCAGCATGTTAAAGGTATCCATCATCACGATGCCATCAACAGGTGGATATGTATTGAAACCAGGGCAAAGCGCCTGGGTGTATATGGCCATTGCGAACATTGTGTTGACGGGCGCATCTACGATGAACCAGACGCAAGGGTTGGTCTACAACTCTGGATACTTCATCCAAGAAAAGGAGCATCGCGTGGTGTTTATATTAAAAACATCGAGGAACATGAAGTTCCTGCGGTTATCGAATATCTGAAAGAAGCCGCTGAGCGAAATGCAAACAGATTCTCAAAACTTTAACATGAAAAAGAAAATTGTGTTTTTGGACATCGACGGTGTTCTCAACTGTAACGATTGGTACGTTGAGCGCCGTCGGCGTATTGAAGCTGGTGAAGAAACCAGAGATTATCCTTATGATGAATTTTCACCGAGTATCGTTGCGAAGTTGAATAAAATTACCGATGCAACTGGTGCCGAGATAGTGTTGAGTTCAACATGGCGTTTAATCCGAACAATAGACGAATTACGAGAGCTTTTTGCACAGGTAGGTATAACGGGCCACTTGTTGGATAAAACAGATTATTTTGGCGGAATTTCGGGTTATACAATACCCAGAGGTTGTGAGATTGAGCATTGGTTGCGTCAACATAAATTTCAAAGGATAAACTGGTCATTAAAAACCCAGAAAGAGTATGCTGAAAAGTCTGAGGTGGATAACTATGTTATTTTTGATGATGATTCCGACATGCTGTATAACCAGCGGGAACACTTCATCAAAACCAGCCAGAAAACAGGTTTGGATGATTCGGACGTTGAAAAAGCGATTGAATTATTAAAAAAACCCATATGGGAAGTTTACTATAAAGTCGATGGGCCTTTTTATGATGAGAATTTATATAAATAGGAGACTATTTATATAAAACTTATAAAATGGACTTAAAAGACAAAATAGTGGGTATGGCAAAAAACGCCATCCCGACACCAATGCCGACTCAGCCAACGCCAGAAACTCCGATAGTTGGTCAACCAGAAATGCCAATGAGCGTACCAGGTGGTTCGGATCCAGCAATGGATAACTTTAAAATGATAGTATCCGCATTATTCAGTTCAGAAGTGCAGGCACACATATTCCACTTACAGACAGTTGGCGCTGGCTCATTTGCTGCACATATGGCTTTAAACGGATATTATACTGGTATTCAAGAACTTTTAGATGGCTTAATTGAAAGCTATCAAGGTAAATACAGTATTGTAACTGGTTATAAATCAATAGAATATAAAGATTTTACCTCTGTACAAGATTTGATAGCTTATTTTACCGAACTGGAAGGTTTAATTGAGATGAACAGATCAAGCATTAAAGAATCGTACATCCAAAACCAAATAGATACAATTGTTGAGTTAATTAACTCAACTTTATATAAATTAAAAAATTTGCAGTAGACTCCGAATAACTCGAAAAACCCCACAATTTTTTTGTGGGGTTTTTTGTTTTTTGAAAAATATTGTCTAAATTTGTAGCATGAAAACGTTAATTGAGAATAGGAAAGCGAGATTTGATTACGAATTCCTGGATAAATATAATGCGGGACTCCAATTACTCGGATCGGAGGTGAAAGCGATAAGGGCGGGTGAGGCCAGCGTTGTGGATGCCTTTTGTTATTTTGTGAAGGATGAACTCTTCATAACTAACTTTCTTATACGTAGCAACAATAAGTTTTTTGAGCATGACCCGAACAGGCTGAAAAAGCTTCTTTTGAATAAGAAGGAGTTGCGCAAGATACAATCCAAGTTGGAGAAACACATGACCATCGTTCCCGTTTCAATATTTTTGAATGATCGTGGAATAATAAAGTGCGAGATCGCCGTATCAAGAGGTAAGAAGAACTATGATAAGAAAAAAACAATACTTGAACGTGAGTCCTTAAAAAATTCTTTAAAGGAATATAACTAAGGGCTTAAATAATAAAATTAAAAGAAATAACATATGTTAAAATTTAAAACCAATTTGTCCGAGGGTTCTGCACGAAATGTGTGGGTTACCTCGGACACGTAACGCACTATTCCCACAAAAACCTTATTAAGAGCCTGAGTTCATGGGAGTCGGGTGCTGACCGTGACTTTAAGTCAATTACCCATCACAACGACACGCTGGTCAATAACATTAACACTAACGTAAAGAAAGAAGACGTGCTCTTCATCCTGGGCGATGTTGCTTTTGGTGGTTTTGAAAATGTTAAGTTGTTTATGGATCGAATTATCTGTGATGAAGTCCACCTGGTTCTGGGCAACCACGATAAACACATTGAAATGAATCGTGATAACATTAAAAATTGTTTCACATCAGTATCGACCCGATTGGTGGTTCAAATTGACAACGATATGTTCGTGATGGATCACTATCCTATCAGGGAATGGGAAGGTTGCCACAAAGGTTGGTATATGCTTTACGGACACTGCCACTCGTTACCCAAAGATAGGTTTATTAATGGGTTTAAAAGTATGGATGTTGGATTAGACGGCCATCCAGAATTTAGACCATATCATATTAGTGAAATAATAACATTGCTTAAAGACAAACCAATTCAGACCCATCATTAATTGTTTTAAATTTCATATATTTTCTTGAGAAACCAAATTTTCCACCAAAATATATATAATTACCAAATTTAATAATATCTTTTTTATCGGTTATTCTAATTGTTGACGATTTTGAATATAACCTATCTATTCTTAGAATATTATATTTTATATTTAAAAATTTAAATAGAATCTCAACATATGACCAATCCTGTTCATATGTGCTGTGAATTGTATATTGTGTACATCTATTTTTAATATTTTGGTAAAAACAACCATCACCATCCGATAAGCCCCTAAAAAAATAATGTTTTAATTTATCTGGTATTTTATTTAAAATTTTATCAGCCGATTCAATTTTTTTATTTAGATATCCGTGGTCTACTAAAAAATCAACTAATTTTCGATTACTGGTACATACTAGCATCTGTTCTTGACGGCCAGGACGCTTCCTGTAACTAACAGTCCATTTCCCCAATAAGCTTAAATCATCTATGATCTCGATTAAATCAGTTTTTTTAGCTTCGATTTTGATTGAGTTCTCCTTACCCGAACCTTTTGATATGATATGACCATCTGACCACAATAAACCTAAGAAATATGCGACAATTGGTTCGTTTATAATAAAAAACATATTTTCATTTATATTATGTTTTTTATTATAAACATCACGATTTTTGCCAGCTATTCGCTGACGTTCTTTCTTCGATGTATCATTTATTTTTAATTTAAGCTTACTAACCTTACGTTGTATACTTATTTCAGTTCTATTTAAAAACTCAGCACAATATTTAATACCTTTTGTTGGATATTCACTAAATAAAAATTCTAATTCTTCATGTGTAAACCTCTGTTTCATAATGTATATTTACATATAAATAGTATGAACCTTAATAATGTTAAATATTAAAAAAAATATTTTTGCACCCACAACCAAACGACAGATTTTTGAATGGTTATCGTTCTATGAACGTTGGATTAGACGGCCATCCAGAATTTAGACCATATCATATTACTGAAATAATTGAATTGTTAAAAGATAAGCCCATACATCCCCATCACTAACGCTTGTTTTATTTTTATAAAAATTGTGAAATATGTCAGATTTAAAAGTAACACCAAGTAATCCATTTTCGGCCAATAGCCCCGATTTATTAAGATATTACAGATCAATTGAATGGATTGATCGGGATATATCAAAATTAACAGAAGAATTAAAGCGCAAGACGGATGCGATGATTGAAGTCCGAAAAAACCATATACGCTCATACGAAGAAAGCATTGAGCTTTTAAAGGCGACCTGTACTCACTTTAATGATGATGGAACACCAGCTTCCGACGGTACTTATCTTGATAGGATTGAGTGGAAGGGTGTGGGTCGGATTGTTAAGATATCTCAATGCGATATATGCGGTAAAACCTTTGAAAATGGTTTGGTTGAAATCGATTCTGAAAAGTTAAAAACCAAAAATCATGAAATGATGTTAACCGAAATGGAAAACTTGAATAATGAGGATGTGTTTGAGCCAAATCTGGATTTCGATATTCATCAGCCGATAAGCGTTATCAATAATGGTAAAGCGATCCCAATCTTTAAAGAAGAAGTGGTGCGAGAAGAAGTTAAAGCCCCAGATGGAACAGTCCTGGGTATAAGGATGGTAAAGAAAAAACTATTAAATATTGATTAAACCATGAGAAATCACGGTTTTTTATTTGGTGGTTTCAGAAGTTTTACTTACTTTTGCATCGTTATGAAACAGTATAAGTTACTCACACGTGATCAGTTCAGAAATGCGTAAGACCAGAGTTCCGACAGATGCTGAATAACTCACATGGTCACTGGATATCCAAGAAACTTGAAAAAAACGAATTAATAAAATAACACATGGCAACCATACAACCAATTACACCACAAGAGGTGGTCGATAAGAAACTTGAAACACTACCCGATGCTGTAATTCGAGCATTTAATACACTAATAGTAAAGAAATTTGACGGGTATGAGTCAACGGTTGAGCAAGAAGAGGTGATAAAGGCAATCATGGCCGAAGATGAAACTATCGGTAGACAAGAAATCTTCGATAATCATTGGCTTGATGTTGAGGATATCTACCGTAAGATCGGCTGGAATGTTACATTCGATCAACCAGGTTATAACGAGTCTTACAACGCTTACTTTTCTTTCAAAAAGAAAAAATAATAGTATTTGTAAATACCAGATTAATTAATTACCTTTGTAAAAAGATAACAGAAGCGTTACAAAGCCAGTAAATGGTTGCACCAGTTTCTTAAAGAGAATAATTGTTTTTGTTAGGTTACAAATTCTGGGAGAAAAATATTATTAACTAAAATAAAAAATTTATGGGTACAAGGGGTTTAACAATGATCGTTTCGAGAAATGAAACTAAGGTAGCACAATATGGACAATGGGATCATTATCCATCAGGACAAGGTGTTAACGCTCTAACCACATTAAAAAAGATAATTGATGATGGTCAGATCGAAACTTTCCGATCGAAAGTAAACGCACTCAGGTGGCTAACAAATGAAGAAATTGATGAGTTGAACAAAAGCAACGATGCTTTTAAAGACCACCCCTATCTCAGTCGTGACTGGGGTGCTAAGATTCTGGAGGCTGTAATGTATGGTGCTTTAACAGAGAAGGTTCCGTTATCAACGCTAACAAAACGCCATGAGTTTGAGATACTTGGATTGGTTAACCAAGAGACGTTTGCTGCTGATAGTTTATTCTGTGAATGGGCTTACGTGGTTGACCTGGATAAAATGACCTTTGAGGTTTATGAGGGTTTTAATAAAGAAATCCTGGGTGAAGGTGAGCGCTTTGCTAAAGTCAGGATGACTGACGAAAGTGAATACAAACCTGTAAAACACAGGAAAACCTACGATCTGAATAACCTTCCGTCTGTTGAGGAGTTTGTAAACGAGTTGGATATGTGATAAATGCGGAAGAACCGTGTTTGGTACATCAATCTACCACCAATGTGTACCATCATACGATGGTTTATTTCCAAATTCTAAATTAGAAGAAAAAAAGAAACATATGGAAAGTTTTAATTATGAGTATCATCCTAATATGGAAAGATATATTTCAAGATTAGTTAGGGAATGGAAAGAGCATAAAAAAATTATTTTATGCGTTGACTTTGACGATACCATTTCACCTTGGAAGTTCGATGATTTCAATTATCAGGAAGTATTCAAACTAATCAAGGAGGCCAAAGCACTCGGTGCATATATTGTTATCTTCTCAGCATGTAAACCCGAACGATTTGAATACATTCGCAATTACTGTAAGGAAACAGGTGGTTTTGAGGTTGATAGCATCAATGAAAATCCGATAGACCTACCTTACGGCAATGAACGTAAAATATATTACAACCATTTACTGGATGACCGTACTGGTTTGATGGAAGCGATGGCTATCTTATCAATAGCTATGATGCGGATAAAGACAGCTGGCAAGAACGGCAGTGAAAACTTTGATGTTTAATAATAAAAAAATATAAATATTATGGGTACAGACATTCATATGTACATTGAGTACACAGATAAACAGCGTTTAGAAGAAACGAGAAAAAAGAAAGCAGAGGGTGATACAACAGTAAATGAGTATTGGCGAACATTTGGTGGTTGCATTAACCCAGGGCGTAACTACTCTATGTTTGGTATTTTATCGAAAGGTGTGAGGAGTAATTATCCGAATGGTACGGAACGAAAAGGTTTGCTGCCGTATGATGATATGGGTTATTCCGCCGCCGATGATGCATATATACGCATTGCTAATGAGGGTACTAAACCAAGTGATAACGAGGTTAGTCTTGAACAAGCCCAAAAATGGGCTTCGGGTAGCTGGCCAGAAACTATAATATACCGAAATGGTGTGCCGAGGTTTGTTACCCATCCTGATTGGCATTCGCACTCGTGGTTAACAACCGAAGAATATGAAAAGGCATTGGTGAACTATAAAACCCTTTCGGAGGATGTATCATGGGGTGAACCAATTGAATATAAAGCATTATTGGCTGCGATGAAAGTGCTGGAGTCAACAGGTGACTATGTTGCCAGGGTCGTTTTTTGGTTTGATAACTAAAAAAAATTTGGTAGCCTCGATTTCTTTTCTTATTTTTGTACTCTAAAAAAAAACATGCAATATACACGCGGTAAATATCCCGATGGTGGGGTTTATGCTCAGGTAACAGACTTTAGTTATCCAGTGATAACTGAGCGAATTAATTCATACGAAGATCTATTCTTCATTAAATCACTCAAAGATGTTTGTGATTACAATGAGATTGATTGTTTGTTGTCCTCCAGGGTTCTATCGTAGAGGGAATGTTAAAATCTTCTGTTCAAGAAACAATATACCCTTTTTTAATAACATTGAAGATGCTATCGGCTCATTGATGACAAAACTACATAATTACAAAAAATGACACTCAACGAACTAAAAAACTGGATAAACAGCTTACCAGAAGAATATAACGACCACACGGTTGTAAACGGAAAAGTTGGTACGTTAAATGAAGAATATTTCTATCGCGTAGATAGTCCGATCACCACACTAATGGTAGATCAAAAAAATAAAGAAATCGTTGTGATGTATGACGACCAAGATGATTTCAAGGTTAAAACGAATGACGCTATCGATGATTTTGAAAAAGAAACTGATAATATAATTGAAGCACTTCAATCGGAAGAGTTTAATGCGTCATTTCGCAAACAGATTGAAGATGATACCTGGGGTCAAGACAAGCCAATGTATTACGTAGATGATGAGGGTTGGTTAGTTGAACACCATAAGGATGGTACAATAAATAAATTGAAACAATTAAAAGACAATTCATGAGAGCCATCATTTCCGTGAACAATGTAGGATTCATCGGGTTGGGTAATAAAATGTTATGGTACTCATCCGAAGATTTAAAACACTTCAAATCCATGACACTCGGTAAGAAACTACTGGTGGGTTATAACACCTTACAGGGGTTACCCAAATTAAAAGATCGTGAAGTTATCCAGGATCTCAGATCGAAAATGATTCTTGAAGTAAATGAGATTGATTGGTGTATTGGCGGGAAAAAGACATACGAGAAGTATTGTCATTTATTCACTGAATTGCATATTTCGCACATTAACAACAACAGTATTGGTGATGTTACGTTTCCAGACTTGAGTAAGTTGAACCGAGAATGTAAAATTTTCAACTATCATTTCGACGAAAACAAAAAATAGTTTGGTTTTATCAAATAAATTCACTACTTTTGTGCTGTCCTTAAAGACGGCACTTTTTTTATGTCACAAATAGTTAAGAATCTCATAAATGACGGCTATAAAGCTACGATCATAGAATGTGGACATGGCGCATTATTGATAAACGAATTCCTTAGTACAACAGGTGCCAGCCAGCTGGTGCTCTACGGTAAGCAACCCTACTCAAAAGAGGCACAACACTTTGATTACCCATCCACTAAGGATGTGCGTAGTGTGAGCCACGAGTTTGTGTATTACGTGATGAGATCAGAACTCACCAGAAATCATATTCAATTTGGTGATAAAACCATAACCTTTGTTTCATCATTTCAGTTGGGTGATAAAAATAAAATAACCCACGGTTATTTTGGTATCGGTCAGTTAATTAATGGTGAACCACATTATACAATTTATCATATTTCGCTTTACGAAAAGTATATAGCGAAAAAACCGTTAATTGGTTTGATCGAGACTCTTCTGATGGAGATTATTGAAAGGCATTTTTACTCACCTTCATTGACTATTGGTGTTGTTGATGCTATCTGGGAGTCGCATCGTAATGGTGTGGGTGTAATTGAATTAAAACAAAACATTGAGGCTACACTTATTATAAATAACGACACGAATGACAACGATAACTATTTGTGCTTTACTCCTGATAATGAGATGATCCGCTTTGAGGACATTGTACGTTTAAATAAGGGGGAAACGAAGGGTATAATCATGCAGAAGGGTAGTTATAATCCTTTTCATAGAATGCACAAGAAGATAGCCGAAAACACCAAGAAACAGTATCCTGACTATCCACACGTGCTTGTTTTGTCGCAGGTTACCTGCGACAAGGGGGTAAACAGCACTGGCGTCCTGGAAGAAAGGGTTAAAAACCTAACAAAACACGGTTATTATGTAATAATAACTAAAAGCGGATTATTCCATAAAAACGTAGAGTGGATACGTAAGTATTACGAGACGCTTAACATCATATTCCCAATAGGTGAGGATACCATTGAAAGGTTTTTTAGGGATTGGGACGGTTACTTTGGTAGCCGTGAACAGGCTATTTGCGAATACGTTTTTAATTTCCAGGGCGTTGAATGGTACATAACCAGCCGACAATCCGAAACAAAGCATTTTGGTGAGATGATACCAATTTATGGTAAGCACTTATATAACTTCAAATACAGCGATCTGCCGATGGATGATATATCATCAACCAAGATCAGAAGCGGTGAAATAGAAAATATCCTTTTATGATACGAACTTTTGATTTTTACAAAGACGAACAAGGTTGGTTTGTTGATATACCAGGGTGGCAGGGCGATAAGAGTGATTTACAGATGGTAGCGGGCGCAGACCATTTTCTTGATATTTTGGCGCAAGATAACGATAGAATTTCGACTATTCTTGCAGATATACCGCTTTCTGGTGCAACTTGCCTTGATTTAGTTAGATTAGGTGATTTGGAGAGCTGGGAATATGGTACTGGTGCCTGGTATAAATTATCCACATTTAATGGTATTGAATATAATTTTGAAATCTGGTTATGTGATGTTACTAAACATCCAATGGTATTTGGTAACTTTCCAGAGAAAATTTATTTTATCATACAATAATTTGGTTTTCTCAATTTTATTTTGTATCTTTAAAGCAAATATTATTTTATGAGTCAATTCTATTCAACCGAAAAATGGTGTATTGCTAAACACAAGGAAACAAATCATATGTATGATACATATCTTCCATATGAATTTCATCTTCGCATGGCTGACCAGGTGGCAGCTGAGTTTGAGCATATACTTGACAACACTGTTGATTACTTCACTGGACAGCGTGAATATGATAAAAGTAGTGAGACAACTGAAACCTTAAGGGAAATCTGTCGTAAGGCTGTTTGGGGTCATGATTTGATTGAGGATACCCGTACAAGCTATAATGACGTAAAGAACCAGCTTGGACAGGGTGCGGCTGATGTCATATATGCCGTTACCAACGAGAAGGGTAAGACCAGGAAAGAACGTGCTAATGCTAAATACTATGAGGGTATCCGTGAAACTAAGGGTGGGGTATTTGTTAAGATGTGTGACCGCATAGCAAATGTACGATATTCTAAAATGACGCAAAGCCGTCAGTTTGAAATGTACAAAAAAGAAAACAAAGACTTCATGGCTCAGTTAGGTTGGGGCGAAGATAGTCAATACTTCAACGCTGAGGTTTGTATGATGTATGCCCCGATGTTTCAGTATTTGATTAATCTTTTTGAAGATTAATTTGGTTCTTTCCATTTTTTATTTTACTTTTGTATTCTAAAACGACATAACAATGGTATTATACATCAATCTTGCACAAATTACCTACATAAAGGGACACCGCAAAACACAGCTTTACCGCAAAACACAGCTTTACCCTAAAACGCTTAAGGCTAAAACATGGGTCGAAAACGGTGGATTTTGGAACCGTATACTGGGAAAAACACCAGTAACTGTTAGTGGTTATTGTGAAGAAACATTTAACGGATCCCTGTATCTCACAGGTGAGAAACTGATTGAATATCTGGCCGAACATCATGCTTACATTGATCCAACCGATTCGGTGATATATTACTATCCCCATGTTGAAATTAATTTGGCCGATGGTAAAAAAACAACACAATTTTTCAATACAGAAGATGAATTGGATCGCTGGATTGATAATGTGATGGAACAAGTTCCAACAATAAAAATACTATAATAATATGATGGTAACACAGAACACACTGGAGCAGTACTACCAGAAGTACAGACAATCAAATTCAAATGTCACTTTCTTTCACTGGTTAGAGGGTGATGTACAAAGCATCGCCGACCTAGCTATAGAACTAAATTTCAATTCAATTGATGAACTCAGGTCAGCTTGTATAAAACTAGCAAAAACCAACTTCTAATGAAACAAAAGAAGTTGAGATGTTAAACTTTAAAAAAAATAAAAATGAAAAAACAACTAATTAGAACGGGGGTGTTTGAAACTAACTCATCAAGTGCACATAGTGTATCAGTTGCTGATGACAGCAAAGACTTCGTATTGGATACCCTGTATCCAGACCAAAACGGCCAGATTCTTTTAACGGGTGGTGAATTTGGTTGGGAGTGGTTCAAGCACAATGATGCTTTAACCAAAGCAAACTACGCAGCACAATCATTTTACGGTAACGGAGACCTTATGGAGAGGTTGGTTGACGTCATTAAGGAAATGACGTGTGCTGAAGAAGTCATTTTTGATTGTGAAGATGGTTATATTGACCATGAATCATATGGTACAGCTCCAAGTAACCGTGAAGAACTTAAGAGCTTCATATTTAACAAGAACTCATGGTTGTTCGGCGGTAACGATAATAGCACAGCAGACCCAACATTCTACCATGTGCCTGAGATTAAGGGTAATCGTATGATACTTCCAGAGTACAAATACGAGCTTAAGGTTGAAGGATACGGTAAAACAACTAAGTTCCTTAATGAGCCAACAACAGAAGAAATTGAAGACGGCTTACGGGCAATATTATGTGATGTTAAATTGTATGACCACGGTAATGGTTTATATTTTGATGATGACGTGTCAATATATGCACAAATTCATCGAGGTAATGATTACTTCGAATTCGTTTCATGGCGAAATAGTAGTATCGACACTAAGGAAAAAGAAGTTATCTTTACAAAAAATACCTGGAATGCGGCTCGTGAGTTGTATAACCAAGACCCAGCAAATAAATCTTTGGATTGGTCGAAAGAAGGGTATGGAAAGTGCCAAGAAATCGAAGAAAAATTAAAGCGGGAAAAGGCTGATGTATTTACCCGCAGGGTTAAATATTTACTTACAAAAATAGAGCAGAAAAAAGTTGGAAAGTAACAAAAGTTTTCTTTTCTTTGCAAGAAATAAGAAACAATGTTACACACATATAACAACGGTAATGCTTTAGTTAGCATTGGTAATAATGGTAGTCGGGTTGTTGAGTATGAAGATACTCTTCAACTCGATTATCCATTAAATATAGATATCAGGACTATGACTCGTTGTGCGTTCGGTGCCAAAGCCGATGGTACACCAGGCTTTTGTGGCTTCTGTCATGAGTCGGCATTGCAAGATGGTACGGAGTGTGATTATCTACATTTGAGAGATAAATTATATGATTTACCAAAAGGTATTGAATTGGCTATAGGGGCTAACGAATTAACCGATAACCTATTTGAGTTTCTTTGGTGGGCGAAATGCAAGGGTTATATTTGCAACCTTACCATCAACCAGGGTCACCTTAAACGTGACCTACAATTGCTTAATAAAGCTATCGAGTCTGATATGATCAAAGGTCTCGGTATCTCATATCGTGGTGGTTTAAAATGGAATGTTCCCCAGGAATTATTGGATTACAGTAATACTGTATTCCATGTGATCGCTGGTATTGACACCTATGCTGAGGTTGAGGCGTTGGTTGATAACGGTGTAAAGAAGATCCTCATACTCGGTTATAAAACATTCGGATATGGTGTTAATTATTTCAATTCAAAAACGGATGACGTAACCAAAAATATTAAGCAATGGATTTGGTGGGTTCACAAATTGTTTAATAAATTTGATGTTGTATCATTTGATAATCTCGCATTAGAACAGTTAAAGATAAACCGATTTTTCACCGATGAAAACTGGTCAATATTTAACAATGGTGAGCATAGCTTCTATATTAATGCGGTGGATGGATATTTCGCACCTTCAAGTCGTAACCCAGATAAAACTGACTGGAATGATATGACTATCAAAGAATATTTCAAAAAAAGAGAACTCATACGGTAAAATATATTTTGCTGGATCAACCAAGATATCCCGTTTCATTCATAGAATAACAAATCATAATACATATGCCGTTAAGTAAAAACGAACATCGCATATTACACGACACCATATATGTGGATTTATTGGATCTTAAGGATAAGATTCAAGAACAACTAAACGCTGGTGTAGATAAGGGTTTGATTATTAACACCTTGAATAACGCCACCAGGAGCATACCAGCGAAAGCGGTTAGGTTAATAGGTAAAAATAATTGACAATAAATTTGGTGGTTTGAAATAAACGACCTATATTTGTACTCTAAATAATTAATGCTATGAGTATCAAAGCAAAAATCCAAGCTGATTTCGTAACGGCAATGAAGGATAAAAATGAAACGGCTAAGGCCGCATTGAGTTCGTTGAAAGCAAAAATTACCGAAGCCGAAAAAGCTAACGGTAATACCGAACTCGCAGAAGCAGCTATCATCAAAGTTATAAATACAGCAATCAAGCAGCGTAAAGAATCGGCTGATGCTTTCCTCAAGGGTAACCGTAATGATCTGGCCATAAAAGAATTGGCGGAAGTTCAGGTTATTACTAATTACCTCCCAACCCAGATGAGCGAAGCTGAGATTGAAACCGCTGTACGTACTATTATACCTACCTTGGATGGTGTGGTGACCAATCCTAATGTGTTGGCTGGTAAAACCATGGGCGCTTTTAATAAGCAGTACGCTGGCCGTGCCGACAATGCTCTGGTAAAAACAGTTATTAACCGTGTAATTGGTGTATAATGGAACGTGAGAATGAATTGATATTGGCTTGTCGTAAGCAAGACCAAAGGGCTCAAACCCAGCTATTTGAAATGTATAAGAACGAAATGAGATCGTATATTATTGCTAGAATGAATAAGACGGATCATGTCGATGAGATAATGAGCCTTTCCTTTCAAAGGGCATTCAAAAAGATTGAATCTTATACATTCATCGGATCATTCGGTGGTTGGTTAAAAGCCATTGCTAGAAATTACATCTACGATTTCTTTGATAAGAACGTTAAGAACATTGTAATGTATGTAGATGACGTAAGCGATGATGCTTTTGGCACTGATAAAGTTGTATATGCTAATTCCTCAGTTAATAAGGGTGAGGAAGATATGTTTATTGTCGACTACATGGGTATCATTGATGGTGCTTTAACTGATAAGGAAAAGGCAATCTTCCTCTTATATTACGAGGGGTATGCTCATAAGGAAATAGCCGAAATGTTTGAGATCTCTGTAGGAACATCCAAATGGTATATAAACTCAGCCAGGGAAAAACTAAAAAAAGAAATTAGTCGCCAAAGTTTGTTAAACTCAAACTAATTACTTAATTTTGTAAAAACAAAAAAAACGATGAAAGTCATAAAAAAGGCAGACGGTACTTTTGAAAAGGTAACCAATGATTACGCTGATAATGAAGTGCGTTTCGGACGTGCAAGTTTTGCACCAAAGTCTGAGTGGAAAAAGAATGTTCGTGATACCCAGTCAGTTGAAGCTAAAGTAGCTGAGATAAAGGGGTTGGTAACCAAAGTTGAGAAGCGTGAAAAACGTGAAAAGCTGAAAGAAAAACAAAGGTAATTAACAAGGTATTATTCTTCTTTTTAAATTTATGATCATATATAAACGACATAACTATGAGAATCAGATGGTTAAAACGTTTCCGCAGACATTATTCCTGGCATTATGATCATGATACCTGTGTTTGGGTTCTCATCAATAAGAAAACCAATGAAAAACTTAGGCGTAAAACTTCATTCATTGTTATATGTGTAATGATGCATAGTTATTTCGGTTTAAGTGAGGTGATGAGCTACATTAAACGCAAGGAAAAGATAAACGGTAATAAATAAAAATCAGAAAAAAATTTGGTAGAATCAGAAACTTCTTCTACTTTTGTATTCTTCAAAATTAAAAAACAGAAAATGAAAAGGTTAATCTTGTTGGTAGCTCTCCCACTGTCTTTGAGCACATTAATGACATCATGCGATGATCCTGTTCAAACAAGACTCCCGCAAGAGTCCAGTTCGGGCGCGATAACTATGAACATATCAAAAGAGTTCCACATTCCTACAAACGCCGATGATAACACCACAGAGCAACAAAACATTCTCGACCAGAAAAAGATCACATCTGATCCGACTAAAATACTCTGGATGCACCTGGTTGATATGAATGGCCGTATGTATCTCCGTACACCTGTTCGCTGCAAGGTTACAAGTTCTGGTAAACGTCTTGAACCAACATCATGTTCAGCTGGTATGGCTAACGGCCAGGGTATCGACACCTATTACGGTGCTAAAACACCTGGGGGTCAGCGTACCACAGAACTTATTCAGATCGATGGAACTTACGGCAATTCAGACCCATATGTTTACTGGTTTGACCCATATGGAAATTATTATCAAAAAGGTGAAGGTTACTTACTGTCAAACATACCAATCGATATCAAAAATCCTGTTGATGAAATAACGGGTTTATACAGAGCAAATGAAGAAGCTGTGAAATGGCAAAAAGAACAAGAAGCCAAAATGAAAGGCGAAACAAAATAATAATAACATTGGGGTGAGGGAAATTATCTGGTGTATAGACATGGAGAAAACATTACTCAGCACATCACCACTTTAAAAACCAAAAACAAATGAAAAAGCTATTATTAGTTATCACAGGGTTTATACTCATTGGTCTTTATATTACAACCAGTTCATGCAGGTTCGTTAATGATGGTGTTGAGACCGCACACCAGGAATATGACCCATCAGCTATGCTGAAAAAGTATGAGTGGTTCAAAAACCAGTCAGCCCGTATCCAGAAAATGGATCAGGACATCACAAACGCCAAAACATTGCGTGATGGTATAAGGAACCAGTTCGAGGCCGACAACGGTAAAGACCATAAGTCGTGGGATCCTGTAACAAGGAAACAATACCAGGACAAGGTTGATCTCCAGGATCAGATGGTTACCGCAACCGTATCACAGCGTAACAGCATAGTTGCTGACTATAACGCACAGAGCGCCAAATTCAACTGGGCTTCATTCAAAACCAATGATGATCTTCCACCAACAACATTTGAAACTATTAAATAACACATCACCATGTTCAACACAGATATCGAAAAAGAATTACCCGATTTTGCAAAGGCCGTTGGACAAGCAAAAGAAAATAATGTTGAGGATATTATACTTCACCATAGCGCTTTTGATGAAACGGAAACAGATTTACTTGGTCGGGCCATCAAGTACGCTACAACCAGAGGTGTAAACATCATAATTGTAGCGAAGTAAAACAAGAAGTTAGTTTCGGCAAATGAAATGCTTGCGTGGTAGCTATAAAAATCAATAAAATTATGAAAAACTTGTTAAATAAAACACCAGTATTTTTAAATGACTGGTCCTCCAAAGAGGCTCTAGAAAATGACTTTCAAACATCATTAGCCGATGTCAATGTACTTTTCGCGTCTTACTCATATCAGGATTACAATGGTGATGCCTTTGTTCTCTTTGAGAAGGATGGCAAGCTGTATGAGGTGAATGGCAGTCACTGTTCTTGCTATGGCCTTGAGGGTCAGTGGAACCCAGAAGAAACCAATATAGCGGCTTTAAAACACCGTCTTTATGAAGGTAGTATGGGTAATGAGCGTTACTGTGGTAACATTTATGCAGACGAGTTAAAAGCTTTCTTAGGCTAAGAGAAGAAGACCCCACAAAACCAATTCACTCGATTGGTATGGACAGTGTGAACCAGACTTAGAAGGCTTCATCGGCTATGGGGGAGGCTACACAAAGTAAAAGAGTACCCGTTTAAATGTTTTCGGGTTTAGGTGCCTAAGTAAGTGCTGTATAAACATTCAAATCATGCGGACATTGATTAACCGTATGATATACACTGTACTTCGACAGTGAGGCTGGCACGTAACTTTGCTGGTATGTTCGAAGAAATCTGAGGATACCTTGAAAGATAGGGAAAGTAGAAAGATCCGAGGGATGGTTACTATGCTCTGCAACTCATCAGGGATAATCGGGGACATTATTTAGAGAAACAGGAAGGGTCATTTAGAAAAAGTAAAACCTGTTCCGCATACCCAGCGGTAAGAGTGTCAGGTTTTTTTTTAAAACGGTTGAGTGGCGGAATGGCAGACGCACTAACGAAAAAAGAAACTGAGTTAGGTACTGAATAAGAAGAACGCAGACTTCGAATAACAAAGGCAATTGGAACTGGACGTACCTTGAATTGACAAGGAAGTGGCTTTGCGGGTGCTGGAGTACCAGTGATACCGATGTGTAGGATGATTGCAAACCGAAGCATTTTGGGTGTGAGTCTGAGTCATGGGAACTCGCCCAGATAAGCAGTAACTACTGGGTCCAAGTACACTACAGGTTCGAACCCTGTCTCAACCACAATAATCATACAACGAGGAAGCATCCACGCGCTCTTTAGATGCACTCACAATTAGGGGTCAGTTCGAATCTGGCGACACAAATTAGGGCTTGTGAATACCAGGGGGTTAAGAGTAATTGTGTATGATTAAAAATAATAAACTTTTAAAATATATAAAAAATGAAAACAGTATTTTTAGGTGGAACCTGTAACGGTTCATGTTGGCGTGATGTTTTACTTGAAAAGGTAACAAACGCAGATTGTTTTAATCCAGTTGTTCCCGATTGGAACGATGAGGCTTATCAAAGAGAATTAAAAGCACGTGAAGAATCTGATTATTGTCTATATGTCATAACGCCAAAAATGACAGGTGTTTATTCGATTGCTGAGGTTGTGGATGATTCCAATAAGCGCCCAAATAAGACAATCTTCTTATACACTCATAATGATGATGGGGTGGCGTTTGAAACACATCAAATCAAAGCTCTTAACGCTGTGGGTAAAATGGTCAGAAAAAATGGGGGTATGTGGTTTGAAGACATGGATCAACTTATTGATTTTTTAAATAAGTAATTTTAATTAATGACAACCTGGAAAGACAGGTAAGTTGGTCAGGTGGCGGAATGTAGACGCTAAAGTGAAGCTCTTATAGATTGGTTGTCAGTAATTAATTTAGCCAGAGATATTTTATTCGATAAATTAATTACCTTTGACGAGATTACTCTGAAATATGTTTATCCCGAAAAGTGGCCTAACACAACATTAGCAATTATTAAATCATTAAGAGATGGCATTCAGCACAATAAGATACACGGAGCCAAAGCAAAGTACTTACGAATCAATCGTACTAAAGTATCAAGAAAACGGTCAAGAAAGAACAAAGTGCTTCGACTCAGGCAATATCATTATTGATTTTTATTCCTATATGTTGTTTCTACAGGAACAGCCAGATGAGTTTTATAAAGAAAACTATCGTATAATTGGTTCATCATCATGGGATCACTTCTTCATGGATGGTAACAAATATCTTGAAAGTTATTTCGACCCTACGACTGGGGAATTTGTTAATTGGCAAAACGCTCGTGAAGTGGGTGACTATGAAACCTATGACAAATGTTGTAATAATGAATATCCCAGGGTAATACACTTGGCATGTCATAAATCATTTAATGCCGTGAAAGCATATATTAAAAAGAAAACAAAAAAATAATCATGGGTTTAGATATTACACATGGAGCCTGGCATGGTGCATATAGTGCATTTCATAGATGGCGTTGCGAATTAGCTAAGTATGCTGGTTTACCACCTTTAGAGTACATGGAATATTTTTATGATAAAGATAGCGCCTTTAGTCTATTGGAATTTAAATTCCCTAATGGGGATGAATTAGCTATGGCTGAATTGAGGCGATTAAAAGCCCAGCTACCAATCAAATGGTCATGCCTTAAAAAAAGGCCACTCTTTACACTTCTTACCCACTCAGATTGTGAAGGTTACATTAACTGGAAAGCATGTAAACCATTGGCAGAGGATTTAAAAAAAATATTAGACTCTATACCAGAAGATGTGGATTTAGGTGGTCATATTGGTAATTTCCGTAAAAAAACACAAACCTTCATAGATGGTTGTATGGCAGCATATGAAGCAAAAGAAAAACTTGAATTTCGCTAATGGGACGTAGAAATTATAAACTCGAAAGATTACAAAATGGCGAAACCTTCACTACCAGTGAAAAAGGGAACTCAATGGTTCCCTTAATTCGTTCGGGTCAGGAACACGTGGTTGAACCTGCGACCTGGGAATCGGTTGAAGTGGGTGATATTGTCTATTGTAAATGTAGAGGTAATTATTTTACCCATTTGGTTACAGCAAAAAATGACGATAAAGGTTGTCAGATCAGTAATAATCATGGGTATGTTAATGGATGGACAAAACAAGTTTACGGAAAAGTAATCAAAGTATTATGAGTAAAGCGCGATTATCGTTTTATTCCGAATATACGGATCATCCATGTAGCTAATTTGAGACAATTATATTAAAAATAAAAAAATTAATCGAGATGGTTGTTAAATCTACAAATTAGTTGTAGATTTGCAATCTAAATTAAAAGTTATGCTACCGACACTTCAAGAAAAGATTTCTTCGCTTACAACCGATGAGTTGATACAGATAACCGAGGAACTACAAAACCAGTTTATACCTTTGGATGCGCTGGTGCGTAAGGTATGTACTGAGGTTTATGTAAACCGCTACAACAAAGTAGAAAAAGTAACAAGCATGGAAATGACGCTACTAGCACCTCATATAGCATTTGAACTTGGACGACGAATTAAAGCCCTGTTATCACTACCGTTTTTGGATACAGGAAAAACCCCAGATGACGATGATGACGATGAAGGTTTTTGTGGTCTTTAAATAAATTTGGTGGATTGAAAAATCCACCTTATTTTTGTTGAAAATAATAACAATGAAAGGAATCGCCGCATTTAAGAAGAGGCTGTTGGGTTTAACTGACAACAACCATGCAAACGTAATTAACGCTTTATTGAAAGACGTTAAGAAGTGCGGTGCTAAGAACATAGCGTTTAAGCATTTTGATATACCAGCAGGTGGTGTTTCAAAAGAAAACGGAGATATCTTTATCGCTGATAATCACGTTAGCTTATCGGACATCGTTTTTATCACCTTCCACGAATCAGCACACCAGTTACAGTTTCGTAAGTACGGCACCGACCACGCTACCAACATCTGGTTTGATGCTCTAAATAACGGAGCATTATCTGTTGCTTCTAAACTTAAGTATATAGAAGATGTTGCAAATCGCTATGCTTTTATGAAGTTTAAGCAGTACCAGGCCCAGTTCGGGTTGTCCGATATCAGCTACAACATAATGAGGTCGGCGTATATGCCAGATTATGCTTATGTCGATCTTATAAATATGTTGGTTGGTATGTTGAAGCATAATGGTATTAACACCAAAGAAGCTCTGAGAAAAGAATTGAATAACTATCTTAAATAAAATACATATGAAACGTTTAACGCTAAACAAAAGAAACGAAAAGATCGCAGGTGTCTGCGCAGGTATCGCCGACTATATGGAGGTTGATCCTATTATTATCAGAGCTATATTCCTCTTTCTATTCCTTGTAGGTGGTGGTGGTTTTTTGCTCTATTTGATCATGTTTGCATTAATGCCGAGTAAATAATTATGGATAAGCAATTGTTAGTAAAGATATTTCTCGATAAGTTAAGAAATGCCACCGATAGTATTGGTATTTGTTATTACAGGCTTTTCGAGATACAGAGTATTCAATCACTTGAATCAACATTTGAATGGCTTTACAGTGAATATATTAATCAAAAAAACTCACCTAAAGAAGAACAAATATGGTTTTATCTATTCCATAAGAGTATACGACAGACTGACTTTTTCTCTGGTTGTACCAAAACAACCAGAGAGTCACTACTGACCCTAGAGGAAGAAACGGAACTGATTACTCTGGCTGAAAATATTAATGCTGAATGGCGAAAAGTTAATCCAGAACTCGAGGGAGCAGAACCTAATTTGACCATATATGAGTATTTCAGGCGAACCCACCCCGAAAACTACAAACGTTATCACGAGTTAAAAGCTAAACGCCAGAATGTGGAAACAAAAAACATTAGTGGTTCCTTGGACAGTGTTTTATGGAACCTCATTCACTTGGATAACGATAACTTTCTCATGTTAAGCATGTTGAGATCGTTCAAAGAACATGACCTGGAAATGGAAATGTTGGAAGAACTAAAAAACATTTAAAATAATAGAGACGCGTAAAGAATTACACCCAGCCACTACAATATACAATTGGTTCAAATGGATAAGAGAGTTGTAACAGAAGACCCTAAAATGGTCAAAGTGTATTATTGCCAGTGCGGACAAACCGTTGAAAAGGTTTCCGTGTTAGAATATGTTGAAACGGATAGGGTTGTGAAGAAAGAGTTTAGTGATGCCGAGAAGTGGGGTCGAAAGGTTGAGACTATGACCCTAGCCGAGTTTCATAAGAAACCATTCATGTGTACTGGTGTGGTTGACTGCCCAGATGAAACAACTATGATGTATTATCCGCAAGGATTTAAGATAAATAAAAAATAACAGATGAATTTTAGCGAGACAGAGAATCTTGTTGCTGATATCAGGAACAAACTAACACCATTCTGGAACCTGGTTGCCATTATACGTAGTGGTAATTACCCAGCGTTTGATATTAAAAAAGAGGCCGATGCTGCCTTTATCAACCAAACCTTCATCCTCACCGATCTAAACCAGATTGAGGAATTGGATAAGAAGAAATTAGCCATTGCAACCGAATGGGTGGAGAAGAACTATCCAAAATCGCACTTTAAAGACCGACTGGTTGAGATATTCCTTGCGGGTATGAACCATGAGGAACCATATCGTAGAGAATACGATATGCCTGTACCTAAATCAAACACAGAAGTATTATAGCTTCAAAGCGACAAAATAAATTTGGTGGTTTGGAAAAGATTACCTACTTTTGTATCCTAATCTAAAAATAGATGGCGCGTTTCTCCAGCAAGGTATATTACAAGATCGTTGAAGTTAACGATAAAGGTCAATTCCTGACGTTATTTCACGGCATCGGTGGCACCAGGCTCTTACCTATAGGTAAGACCATTAAAGCAGAAATAAAGGAAAATGTGATCGATGGAAAGGGAGCATCATATACCTCTGGTCTTCATATCATTGATGGGTATGAGAACGCTCTGGCTTATCTTTCAAGGTTCAAGCGTAAGGATCGTGCCATTGTTAAATGCCACGCCAGGGGTCTCAAGCACAAAACCAAAAGCAAATCGTATGTCTTCCTGGCTGACGAGATTGTTATCATTGACGCATCAACAACACAAATAAAGTAATATGTGGCCTTTCAGAAGAAAGAAAAAGACATACGTTACCACATCCGATGGTAGTATTGGTTTTTATAAAGAAGATTACCTTCGGCACTATATTAGTGGTTGTTATTCCTTCTATATAAAGGTAGAACTGAAAGACCCAAAATGGGGCGATCAAATACCAAATACTCTGTATGTTGAGTATGGTAGTAAGCCTGAAAGAGACATTGCTTTGAAGAGTTTAAACGAAATATTAACACAACAAAACTAACAAAAGAAAACATCGACTGGGGTTTCCACAATCCTATTGATGAGTTGTTTGTAATTGAACCCACTCATATCGTCATTGATAATATTGAGCCGAATAAACGAGAATCGGATGTCTATGATGAGTGGTTTAAGTGGATGCAAGAAAATAACTCGTTACCACCAATGACCAACGGTAAGCGTAGCTTTGTCGAGAAGCTATTAAACGATAATGAAATGGTGGAAATACTATCAGAGATTGGTGGTCTTGATGATGTGTTTAAGTGGGTGTGTACATACATAAAACGTAGAGATTAATATGAAAACTTTTTTATGGGTTATAATTGCGGTGTTCTCACTTACTGGTCTGATATATTTTGTACAAGAACACACAGAAACCTATGAGATAAAAGGCATCTGTAAAAAGACCCTCATTACCTATGATCACCGATCGGAACATACAGATTACACCGTTATCATCCAATATGAAGATGGTGAGGTTGAGGACATAAACTTAATGGATGGTAAGACATACTTTACCTACAAAGAGGGAGCAACTTATTACTTTACCCGAACCAGATGGGTTTGGAATAAAACCAAAAAACAATGAGTATAACATTACGATTTGATGTTGACGAGGACGAAATCGTTTACGAGGCATCTAGACGAGAAAGACAATCCCTTCTTAGGGAATTATTAAAAAGCATGGATGTTGCCGATGTTGAGGCCGTGTTAAAAGATAACAAAAATGACGAAAAACGTGAGTTGCTTACGCTGTTTGTTAGCCCAGGGTACAAACAAACACAGATGGAAGTCGAACACAATAAGGCACTTCTGAACTTATCCAGAAGATACATGTCAATCACACGAGAAGATTGTGATCTGATTATTAAGTTATCTAATAAGTACTAATGAAAATCAACGATTTGCTGATAATAAAAGAAAAACGAATATGGGTCTCATATGAGATAGCCACTCTGTTGAAATCGAAAGGTTTTGATAAGGATTGTATATATCATTTCAAGGTCAGTTTAACCGAACCAGAGAAACACACAAATATACCCACGTTTGAAGTAAAACATCCGTTTGGTGCAAACCATAACTTGATACCAACGAGAGTGTCAGCACCAGTATGGAGCCAGGCAATTGATTGGGTATATGAAAAAACTGATAATATTATCATGTATAACCCAAAGTTTACATTGCCATTTTTGTTAACAGAATTTGAAACCGCATTAAAAAGAATATAATGGAAAAGAACCAAGTAATTAAATCATCCTTCGGTAGCTATTTTGTAGCTATGAAAAACTACAATCTCGAAACAACAAAAGAAATCGAGAAAGCAACACTCTTAACGCTAACAGAAGCACAAGGGCAAAAAGAAAAACTGGACAAAGTCGTACCACATTACGACTGGATTATATTACAAAAGTAATATAATAATAATAATAATAAATACATAACATTCAACATCGCTGGCTATTCGCTAGAAAAGCATATAACATATGGCAGTTATACAAACCGACAATAAGTTCGTATTAATGGATATTACGAACACATATGATAAATTACCAGTGGGTGTTTATCAACTCAATTATAATGCTCGTGAGAATGAGTATTTCCTCATCAAACAAAATGATTTCGTATTACCACCTAAAGTTTATGGGGATCATGGGATTATTCACCGATGGTTAAAATCATATAAGTATAACGCTCATAAGAATATGGGTATTATCTTATCAGGCCTCAAAGGCGGTGGTAAAACGATCACAGCACAAAAGTTCTGCATTGAAGCTAATTTACCAGTAATATTAATAAATGAACCTTTTGATGGCTCAGGATTTATTAATTTCCTGGTAAACCCTAAGATCGGTGAATGTATTATATTCATTGATGAGTTCGAGAAAGTGTATAAACAAAGCGAATACTCGGAAAGAAACAAAGCCAACGATTTCTTATCGTTGATGGACGGGGCTTATAACACAAAGTTAATATTTTTGTTGACGGTGAACACCTTTGAACTGAATGAGTACTTTGTAAACAGATTGAACCGTATCAAATACCGCAAGGATTACACCGACCTGGATCAGGAGACCATGAATAGTGTTATTGATGATATGTTGATTAACAAGGGACACAAAGATAGTATCGGGGTATTCTTTGAAAAGATCAACATGTGTACTTTCGATTTGTTAGTTAACCTTATTAAAGAAATGAATCTATTCAATGAGGACGCGCTGACAGTTGGTAGGTATTTGAATCTGAGGTGTGAACCTAAGAGATATAAGGTTTACGAGGTATATGATGGTAAAGATTATTTATGCCGTGATCTATTAATGTCAACCGACGCAAAAAATATTACCATCCATCGTGACGATACGTATTACCTTCCAGTGGAAAACGAAGATGATTATTCGGTGAAGATAAACATGGATGATGCAACGGTTATCAAACAGGATGCAAACAATTTCATATTAATCTATGAAAACCTGAAATTCAAACTACACCAATTATCTTTTACATCTGTGTTTTAATGATGGATCCGTTAAAAGTAATCAAAGACATATATGACGAACAAGCCATTGAGGGTACTTTGGATGTTCGGGTAACAATGACACATAAAGGTATAAGGGTTAATTTTGGTATGGGAACCGATTCCAATAAACCAAGCACCTTTGATCTAAAGCAAGCCATATTGAATAGCGCACAGCTAAGTGTCAAAGAAACACAAAAATGGATGGAACGTAAAGGTAAAGACGACAAAAACATCAATTTGTTGTTGTATTACAACAAGAGATTAAAATTTTATAATGCGATAATCGAAAGATTATCGCCTAAACCAACGACACCCGATGTGGATTACAGAATCCCTGGGGTCGGATGTTGACTATGAAACAAACAATTGGTAGATATATAAAACTTAATGACGAGGACTTTCCATTAACCCTCAACTTTAACGACTTCTATTATTATGAGGCCGTTACTGGAGAACACTTGTTGTTACACCTGTTAACAGGCAAGCGGTCTATGGAATTTTATATCACCAGCAACAATTTTAATATTCTGGAATTGATTAATGCAAGGTTTGAAACGGATCTTGAATCAATATCATTTGAGAGATTATACTCAGCCACAAAAACCAGTGAGTTTTTCAGAGTTTCTTTTTCGGGTTTTGAGAGTTATGCTGGGGGGATGATTGGAACCATGAAAATCAACTTGGATTGGTTGGTTGAGGATTTACCCGAAACCAAGAAAGAATATGTAACAAAATATTTACATAATCTTTGTAAAGTTCCCGATACTCAGGATCTCAACATAAACATTGGTCACGGTGTTAACGGATATGCTCGACCACCGACTGAATAATCTATGATTACATTATTTATAATTATTTATTTGGTGGATTGAAAAATCCACCTTATTTTTGTACCCTAAAACAATAATCAATGAGAACAGAAGTAGATAAGTACAGAGGATGGGAAATATCCTTTGATACCGAAACTGAGAAATTCACAGCATACTCCAATCTTCACGACCTTGAGATTGAGAAAGGATCATACGCATCAGTAAAGAAACGTATTGATGAGTTCGTTAAGGAAAATGATACTTTCAAACCATATTATATTGTACCAACACCAGATCACCGCATGTACTTTGGTAAAGACAAGATTAAGATCATCGGCTGCCGTAAAGATGGTGTTTTTGTTTATGAGGATAATAAAGGTAAAAAGTATCAATTATCCAAGTACCATGAGAAGCACTATATGTTATATCATCCCGATAATGAAGCGGTTTTGGCGCACTACGATGAGATGATTGCCGCTGCTGAGGATATACGTAAAGAGGCCAATAAATACCTGCAAGAGAAGTGTAAAATTAAGACAATCGAAGACATTCGTAAAGAAATGTAAAAAAAAAATAGCACAGATTAATTTGGTGGATTGAGAAATCCACCTTATTTTTGCAAAAAAAAATCGAAATGAAAAAGATATTATTAGTCGTACTTATGGCTCTCGCATTCGGAGCAAACGCACAGGACTCTTTGAGCAAAACCAAAGAAGACACCCTTAAAGAAGTGCAAGTGGTGGGCATATCCGCATCATCTTTATTGCCGATATCCCAAACCAAGTTCAGCACATCTGAGTATTCGTATCTGAATATGCAGAAAGACCCGTTCTATGTTCTGGACAAAGCAGTACCATCAATCTACGCACAGTCTGACAATGGCCAAGGTAATGGTTACTCATACATGCGTATGCGTGGCCTAGACCAGACACGTATTAACTTTAATATGAACGGCATCCCGATGAACGAGATGGAAGACTTGGGCATCTATTTCAGCAATATGCCAGGTTTCTATAACTATATTTCCAATATCACCGTTGAGCGCGGTGTTGGTACATCAAAGTATGGTACAACATCCATAGGTGGTTCTGTTGATATGGAGACACGTAGCATGACCGACACTGGCCTGGAGATCTCAACAACACTAAAGGCTCGTAACCCAGGTCACTATGCCAGCGGGTTCTATTCCACGGGTATTAAGCCTAATGGTCTGGCATTCCAACTTGGAGCAAACTACCAATACAACGTTGGGTTTAAAGACCACAGTGGTAACAATGGTGGTTCAGTGTATTACTCACTTGGTTACTTTAAGAAAAATAACATATTTAGGTTGTATGGTTTCAGCGGTGTTATACGTAACGAACTGGCGTTCTATGGGGTACCAAAGTCACTGATTGATGGCAACTATCTTACAAATCTTAATGCTATTACAGACAGAGACACATTCAATCAGAACATGGTTGTGTTGAACTGGGTTAACTATGCTAACGCTAAGAGGCATTTTAACACATCGGTTTACTTCAACAATATAAATGGTACATATAACACGGCAGGTTGCTTGTTCGGCGTTAATTCTTATCAGTATGGTGCTATGAGTAACATGGTAATCTACGGTAAATATATTGTCACAAACATAGGTGTGAACACCAACATATACAGCCGTAAGCATATAGGTCAAGATAACGGTGGTTTTTACGATTATGCTCAGAACTGTCAGACATATCAGAACTGGGGTTATAAGAAAGATGTTATCGGGTATATCAAAGGTATGCACAAAGGTAAGTTTACTAACATATTTTATGATGTCCAAGTTCGTTCTGTATGGTTTAATGCAACAGAGTCAAAGACATATAACTGGCTGTTCCTGAACCCTAAAGCGGGGTTTAAGACGACAACAGGGGATAACAATGATATATACATGACGGCAGGTATTACCCAAAGGGAACCAACAAGGACTGATATGATACAGAATATCATACAAGCTGACAGTAGCCTGCGTTACGGTAATCCAGACAACACTAAGTTTCTTAAGAACGATAGTATTAAACTGAAACCTGAACAGGTGTTTGATATCGAACTTGGGTTTAACCACAAGACAGAATATCTGGATATCAATGCAAATGTTTATATGATGGTAATACATAACGAATATGTTGCGACTGGTATAATTGATTCATACTCTGGGTTTATGATGAAAAAAGCGGTTGATATGACTATGAGAAATGGCCTGGAAACCAACATCAAAGTAAAGATGAACCATTTTAACTTTTTCTTTAACGCCAGTCTTCAACATAATAGTGTATCTTCGCACAATACACCAGTGGCGGCTATACCATTTGCACCTAAAGCGTTGATGTCATGTGGTGTGGTTTACAACAACAAACGGATTACAACTGGTGTTAACTCACAGTTTATATCGGCGATGCCAATGAACCTGGGACAAACTCAATACGAGAGTCGATCATACACAGTGGCTAATTGTTTTGTTGACTATGGGTTTAAAAATGCCACCTTGTCATTTAAGATTGTAAATATGTTAAACTCGAAGTATTACATACCTGCGGGTGTTACATCAGAACCAACATACTATGTCGGCGAATGGTTGGGTTATTCATTATCACTTAAAATGAAATTATAATGTTAGAGATAGTAGCCGTTCTGTTTACATTAACATCGGTATTCTTAACTCGTAAACAAAACATCTGGTGTTGGTTATTTGGATTAATCGGCACAGGGTGTTACTTCTTCCTCTTCAAGGAAGACAAGTCATGGGCAAACATGATGCTCCAGGTCTTATTCATTGCCCAATCAATTTATGGTTGGGTTAACTGGAAACAGACAGATAGTAAAACAGTTACACTTTCCGATAATATAGCAATATCTATACAACTAAGTGCTATAATGTTTGGTATCGCGTTCATATATGTTATCAATCAATTATATGATTTTAACTTGTCGATATTAGACATAACAACAACCACCATCAGCATATGCGCTCTGTATCTAACAGCTAAGAAAAAACTTGAATCATGGGGTTATTGGGGCTTTGTTAACATTTTATACATCATCTTGTTCATTCAGGGCAAACATTGGTTGTCCACTGGACTTTATACAATATTTTTAATTAACGCTTATTTTGGGTACAAAGAATGGAAAAGCAATATAAATCGGGGTATGTTTTAATGAAAGCAATGCCGTTCCACGACGGCCACCAGTTCTTGATTGGTACAGCGATTGCCCACTCTGAGAAGGTTACGGTGGTTGTTGGAACATTACCAACTGAACCAATACCTGGAGAGATCAGGTACAAATGGGTTAAGGATGAGTACCGTACCTACCCTAATGTAACAGTATGCTGGATCAACGAAGTACTACCTCAAACACCAGAGGAAGACCCTGAACACTTCTGGGACATTTGGGTAGGGGTGGCTAAAAGGTTCTGTCCTGACATTGATGTTATCTTCACATCAGAAAGTTACGGTGATCCCTATGCTCAATACCTTGGTGTTAAACACCACCTGGTTGATATAGGTCGCAATATTGTGCCTGTTTCAGGTACATTGGTGAGGAAAGATCCGTTTGCCATGTGGGATTACATTCCAGACCACGTTAAACCCTATTTTGTCAAAAGAATAGCCATTATGGGTCCTGAGTCATGTGGTAAGTCCATGTTAACCAAACAATTAGCAAAGGTGTACGATACAGTCTACGTTGAAGAGTATGGTAGAACCGTATGGGAAGAAAATGAATCGGTAACCAAAGAGGATTTTATCCGTATTGCGACTGGTCACAAATTACTGGAAGATACATTGGTTAAACAAGCTAATAAACTCATGTTCTCTGATACTGAGATTCTTACAACAAAGATATTCTTCGACATGTATCACCCAAAAGAAACCATACCAGAATTACGAGATTCGAGATGCCAAATTGATAGAATATTAAATGATATCGAGAAAGAAGGTAAACGGTATGATTTGTATATTCTGTTAAAACCCGATTGTGATGCGATACAGGACGGCACACGTCAATTTCTTAATGAAAGGCGGAACCATTATAATAAAATTAAACAAGTACTTACCGACAAGGAATTGCCGTTTGTTGAGGTCGGTGGCAGCTGGGTTAATAGATACACGGAAGCCAGGACAGCAATCAAAAATAAATTTGGTTGGTAACAAAATATTACTTACTTTTGTTAAAAAAATAGACATATGGAACAAACAATTATGCACATCGTACTTTATATCTGGGTACTTGTTTCCGCTGGTTTCACGCTTGTTGCTAAATTAAACTTTAACAAGATAGTGGCGATTATTTTGAAAATCATGGCCATTGCTAACGTGGTATGGGTTATTCTGGACATCTTAAAAATCCAATACTAATGTTTTGCTATTATTATCTCCACGTTGAGGGCGAAGACAAACGTACCTTCGCCCAACGTGCAACAGAGGATGATACCTTTGTTGATGAGTTTTCAAAAACCCGAACAGAGATAGGACCCAGTGGTTCGGAACATGATGTAACACAGTACTTTGATGGTAGTTCTACTGTTAACTTCGGTGGTATGGGTGGTAAAGTAAATTATGACAGATATGGGCGAGAGTGCTAAACTGATTATTGCCGTTGACCAGTTCCATTTTAAGAATGATGGTGATTACTTGGACGTTGAAGTAAACAACCAGGAGGGATATATTATACTTAAAACTGATACATCTGGTCAATACGTAATAGAATCTGTTGAACAACTCGACCAGATCTACCATAAACTAAAAGAAGTATTTGAACAAATAAAAAATTATTCCGATGACTAATAAAACCAAATTTGAGTTAACGATAATGCACCCTGGTGGTGGTACATTCACTCGAACAGTAATAGCGGAACACAATGTTTACGATGAGGGTGTATATCACTTTTATGATGGTACACTTAATATCGATCATAAAACCGTGGCGTGTTACCCCACCAGCTGCACCATTGTCGAGTCTGAGACCAAAATAAACTGGCCAGCGCCAGAATCAGAATCAGAATTATTACTATAAAAAATATACAACTAAATATTTGTTGGTGTTAAAAGTTTTAGTACTTTTGCATTATCAAAATTAAAAAACAAAAAAGAAAGACTATGAAAAACTTCATTACAGCAGCTCTCCTGTTTATATTGAGCATCGGTTTTACCACATCTACTTACGCTAAGAAGCACGGAACTACCGCAGCTGACCAAATTGAACAGGTTGCCTCGGATGGTACAAAAGTAATCGGTAATGTAATAGACAGCGGTAAGGCCGCCGTTAAAACTGGCATTGCGATTGTTGACACATCAAGCAACTTCCGCATCATGTATAATGACGTAAAGTCAGGTATCGCTGGTCTTGCCAACGGTCTTAAAGTTGGCGCTGAACACGTATATGTTGTATTGGTTAAACAACAGGTCGTAAAGGCTGTATCAGATCTTATTCTGGTTATTATACTCTTCGTTTTAGCGTATATCTTCTACACGCAGTCTAGTAAGACATATATGTCGCATCTTATACAGTGTGGTTATAAACCCGATGGTAGCGGTAAGGAGTCGTTTAACATTGACCTCGATGATAGCGCCAAAGGTGTAACTAGCGTTTTATTAGCTATAGCATCTGCAATAACTGTGTTAACCGCAACAATTGTGTTCTGTTGCACATATGAGGATATCATCGGTGGGTTCATTAACCCAGAATACGGTGCAATGAAAGACATCATCGAGTTCGTGAGGAACGCAACAGGTAAATGCAACGGGTAAATAAAACTATAAATAAAATTCTAAATAAAAACCACCAAATATTTGGTGGTTTCTTTTTTTATGTCTATATTTACACCATGAGTAAAAAGAAAAAGAAGAAGTCTGGCCCGAAGGTTTATATACCAAAGCGGTATATGCTCGACTTCGGATATACAATAATCGAAACAAAACCATTACAGGAGGGTATTGATTTTATTAGAACCTCACCCCGAAAGAATAGCAGAGATAGGAAGCATAACCTCGCCGACCTCGCTGAATTAAACACAACTTGTGTGTGTTGTGGGCGTGTTGGTACACAATTTTGTCTTGGCGAAGGTAAGCATGTTAATGAAAAAAATAGAGGTGCTGATCGCCATTGGGATCTTTATACAGATGATGGGGTTGCTATGTCAATCGATCACATTCACCCACGTTCAAAAGGTGGTAAGGATAGTCTGAGTAACTATCAGATCATGTGTATTGAGTGCAACGTCTTTAAGGGAAATAAACCAGAGCGGTTAATACCTTATAAAGCCCTATTAGATGCGAAAATAGACGTTATTCCGATGCTCATAGCTAACAAACCATATCTGTGTGTAAACGGCGGAAAACGCCTGGATACAGCCTTGTTTGAACCCCTTAAAGAATGGCTCGATGAAGTTGAAGTGGATGGCGAATATCGGTATTTTTTAATTGATAAAGTTGAAGAACAAATCGAACTCGTATGATAAAGTTTTTAATTGAGTACTTTAAATTGTTGCGCACTATCGTATTAGGTATTTTATTACTAAGTAGTATGTTGTTTAGCATATTAGGCCCCGCTTTTTTAGTGGATCATTACCATTCATATTGGTGGTTATTATTATATATGATAACATTACCTTATTTGGCTTTGACGTTAAAAAAACTATTTGAAAATAAGTAAACTAATATTTATCAAATGACGTACACACAGGAAGAACTTAAAGAACTGCTGGCTCAATACCTATCATCTGAGTATGATGATGTTGAGGTTAAAGAACAGATTGAATCATGCACCATTGAAGTGGTTAATGCTGTGAAGAATCTGGTTAAGATCACATACGATAATGACGTATATGAATTTGTTGAGATAAAATACAAACCATATTTTACTAATGAAAATACCGAAGATATGTAACTGGTATATGATCTTCTCCACAACATATAAGATTGATACGTCCTATAGGTATGAACATACACAACCCGACGAATTTTATATGGATATGGAGTTTTTCCCGATTGTTCTTATTAAAGAATATCATTTAAAAAAGAGATTCTTATTCTGGTGGTTCCCGATTAAAAAATATAAGTCGATAAAGAACTTTAAGACCCAGGAAGACGCGGTTAACTATATTGTATCACATAACAAAGGGAAGGTGATTAATTTAATCCGATAGTAAACCCATTAGTTTTTTCATCTTATTGATATGTTCGCTAAGTTGCTTTATTGGGCCGACTTTACCTTTATCGGGTTGCACAAAAGCCCTGATATACATATCACCATTTAGTTTAGCTTGTTTCACCCGATGATTACCATTTTGAAGATAATATATGTTATTTCTCGCATTATAGATCACTTCAATGGGTGTTTTTATTATTTCCCCTCTTTCATAGGATCTCACATTACCAGCATCATCAGTCCAATCGGCTGGTTCTGGGTCTAACCCTTCGATCTTGTCAACTGGAATATATGTGTCATAGGCACTACTCAAAGAACCAGTTGCTCCCATTTTTATCATATCTTGTTGGGTTAATAATTTAGTCATATTTTTGTGCTTCTACATAAATATTACACTTTTCCAACAAAAAATTTGGTTTTCTCGTTTTTTACGCTTACTTTTGTACTCAAAACTAAAGCAAATGCAAACTAAAGTAACTTTATACAGCCGTACATCAACTGGTGCTATTCAAGAATGGACAATCGTTCAGGAGAACGACCTGTTTTATACGATTGAAGGTCAACATGGTGGGAAGATGACACAATCTAAACCAACTATATGTGCCCCTAAGAATGTCGGCAAAAAGTCAGAAACCTCTGGCGCACAGCAAGCCTTGCTCGAAACCAATGCCAAGATCAAACTGAAACTCGACAAGGGTTATGTGTATGATCTCAATGAGATTGACGCATCTGATAAGTTTGAACCTATGCTGGCAAAGGAGTATAGCAAATTTAAGCACAAGATAAAGTACCCATGTGCCGTACAACCTAAGTTCGATGGTGTGCGTTCTAACACAACTCTGGCAAATAAACAACTGTCAAGGGAAGGTAGACCGCAGCTATCGGTACCACACCTGTTTGAAGCGGTTAAACCGTTTCTTACTGATAACATTGTGCTGGATGGTGAGATTTATAACCATGAATTGAAACACGACTTTGATAGGATCATCTCTCTGGCTCGTAAGTCCAAACCAACAACAGAAGATCTGATTGAAAGCGCTAAGGTATTACAATATCATATATATGATGTCTTCTTCAAGGATGAACCAGAGATGCTGTTCTTCGACAGGATGAAGAAAGTGAAACAAATGATTAAAAGCCTGAACAATCCGATGATCGTTAGCTGTCCAACATACATTGTCTTTAATGAGTTCGAGCTGGATGAAATCTATGATAAGTTCCTCGAACTGGGTTACGAAGGTATTATGGTACGCAATAATGTAGCATACCAGCAGAAGCGTACAGATAACCTGTTGAAGCGAAAAGAATTTCAGGATGCTGAGTTCGAGATCCTGGACATCGTTGAGGGTGTTGGTAATAGGTCAGGTATGGCTGGTTACATGATACTGAAACTCAATGAAAACGGTGACACCTTCAAATCAACAGCTATTGGTGGTGAGGCTTATTACAAGGAACTGCTTACCAATAAAGATAAGTACATCGGCAAGCTGGCAACGGTGAAGTTCCAAAACTATACACCAGCAGGTGTACCACGATTTCCAACGATTAAAGCAATCCGTAATTATGAATAGTTGAGACAGGTTATAGCAATTAATCAATATTATCAGAAACATTAAATCTTATGACTAAAATAGAATTAAAACTAACCGAACTCGGAACTGATATGTTTATTTACGAGGGTGACATCTTCTACGACATTAAAGAAAGGCCCAGAAGGTATCAGGTAGCAAAAGCCACATTTGGTTGTATACCACAATTCATGCTCTGCGCCTTAGATTTATACGATTCAAAAGGTCATATAATTGCAACATCTGCAATTAAAACAGATTATATAAATACAGATTATATAAGTAATTTACCTACTTCGGTTGAGGGTTTACCAAAAGATTTCGTTAGGGCTTATGTAGCTGGTGGTTGTGTTAATCATCGTGTTTGTTTTAATGGTAACGTATCAGAAATCTATTATCTTTCTGATGATAAACAAATAATCGATGAACTATCGATAGAACCAGAACCCGTAGCTAACTTCATCTTGGAACAAGAGGATATAAAACCTATCATGACACATAACGGGGCTTATTATCATTACGCCGATGTGTGTAAACTTATTAAAAAACTCAAAGAAGAAGTCAACGAATTGGCAAAAGAGCGTAAAGCCCATAAAGAACAGAAATCTCAGACAGACTTACACACACAAGAGGAACGCTACAAGAAGTTACTATAGAACCATTAAAGATTGCTGTATATTTTATAGGTGTACGGATAGTATTTAAAATACATGAAAAAGACTAAAGCACAAAAAGCAGCGTTAAAGAATTACCCAGAAAAAGTATGGGTGGAACAAATTGGTTATGTAAACCCATATCATCAAGAACGTGAGGGTTTTATTAGTTGTTGGGAACAACTAAAAAGCGAGTTTGTTATATTATATAAAGAAGCTTGTAAATTATATAATGAAGCACTCCTGGTTGCTCATACTTCGGACGATTGTTATTACGATAAAATATACTACGAGGGTAAGAAGAACGCTTATTTGACAGTTCTCGAACAACTGATGAGTAAGTCCGAACTAAACGAATTAATGAAGAGCAAAGATTAAATAACATGCAAAACACCAGGAAAAAAAGAAAACGAAGGGTTAAGAGCATTGATCTATGCTCATGTGGTCACTTCAACTGTGACCACATGGCATCACCCAATTCACCAGCACATCGAAAGATACAGAAAAGATTGCGTGAGGGTCTTTGTATGGGTTGTGGTAAAAAAGAATGCCAATGTAAACGTACTGGTTCACCCGATTGGAGCTTACCCATAGCACGTAAAAAATAATTAATAGTAAAACAACAAAATGATTAAAACAATATACAACAGCAAGTGGTTTCCGAGGTTCCTTTACGTTAAACCAGATGGTGGTAATGACTCTGGTGTAACAGGATATTTCCTAATTGAATGGAAGATTCTGTTCTCAATAGGAATTCTACACTTTAAAAAGGGAACACGTGAAGCATACCATAATCATGCTTTTAATGCCTTAACCTGGTGGTTAAAAGGCAAAGTAACCGAGATAAGACTCAACGGTGAGGAAAAGGATTACGCACCCTCTTTAATACCAAAATACACAGCCAGAACTAACTTTCATAAAGTACTATCTCATGAAGACACATGGGCTTTAACGTTCCGTGGGCCGTGGAACGATACTTGGGAAGAGTATCGAAAAGATAAATACGTTACATTAACCCACGGGAGAAAAGAAATTTAATATGTATGTGGTATAATAAAAAAAGAAAGCTAAACGAGAAACGTTTAAGTCTATTCAAATCTGGTGATAGCATAACATATGAACTTGGTGAGAGAGTCGTTACTAACATTGTTTTGTTTAATGACCCAGATACAAAATCGATATCTATAATAAATTATAGTGGCTCGTCTTTACCGTTTAACTACAGCAATTCAAGGTTCAATAACATCAGGGCACTCAACCCAGATCCGACCGATCCTGGCACTCTTAAAGACTTTCTCAACACTATTATAGCTAACGTAGGTCAACCAATTACCGAACTACAAAAAGATCAGGCTGAAGACCTGATAAAAAGTTATAAGTTATGACATTTGAAGAATATCTCGGCATACCCGAATACAGGTTCTCTCTGGATTTCAACGATTATTATTTTCATAAAGATTATGATAAGACCATACTCCTGAACCTTAAAACCAAAGATAGCTGGCGAGATATAAAAAACTTAGACTACAAGACATCTCTCCATGAACAACTACAGTTGCCAATAGAGATACCCGATAACTTTATTAAACATTACCTGCTCAAAATAACTTACGATAAACACGTTATACGCACAGAGATGTTGATAAACGGAAAAGACCCAGCGGCTATGATGGGTCTTCCATGGTATCTACACGTTCCGACTGACGATGTTTACCTTTTTTATTCAAGGGTGGGTGAAAACCAAATAGGGGAATTTACATGCGATCTGGTAACACCAGAAAGATTTAATTTGATTAATCCAAAATAATTACTGTATATATGAAGACATATGTCGACTTTTCAGAATATATCTCTCGTTCCTTAACGGAAATATTGCGAGTACACAAAGAGGATCCAAATTTAATTGTTCACTTTTATGTTGATATACAACATATATTTGGTAAGTATTATCTAAGATGTGAACGTGAAATTAAATATAGCGATAATGTACCAACCACGTTTACTATTTATACTTTGGTAACGGCATATAGGGAATATATCAGCAATGATACTCCTACCGAGTCCTGTATAGATAAACCCCTGAACACATTTTTTGATTGTTTATCCACCCTTTATTACATTTGTAAAGAACACGAGATTAAGTTTAAGTGTGATCTAACATCAAACTATTATAAAGCGGAGAAAGAAATAAAAAGCGAATTTAGTCCGTACTGGGAGAGTACTTGGACATATGGGGCTTGTAAAAAAGAGGCCGCTAAATACGATACCGTAAAAGATTTCTTCATGAATAGCAGATCCATTGCTTATCGTATATCTCGTGATAACGGATGGTTATCTGAATTTTTTACTAATGAATATAGTCAACCCAAACAAAAAAAGAATTTGGTTAATCCAAAATAATTTTTTACTTTTGTATCCATGACAAGAAAATACAACGAAGGTGATTGGGTAACATGCATACCTGGATTCCATAACGGAAGTTCTGTTGAGCCGAACTTCGGTGGTCGTGGGTATGTTGAAGGTTATACTTTTAAGATACAAGGGTTGAAACAACCAACAAAAGGTATCTTGGCGTTCCAGATACCCCAGATATTTCATCGGGGCTTGGCTTATTTCCCTGATGATGTTTCTTGTGGCGTATATGAAATAGCCCTTAGATCGGCAACACAAGAAGAAATTGATAATGTTCTGCATAACTTCACCTGCAAACATGAAGATGCTGAGAAAGGTAATCAACGATGTGAAAAAGAATGTAGCACTTGTGCGCAACACAGATTCACCCTGGAAGAATGGTCGAAAGAAAACCCTCCATTCGGAGGCCCCTACGAAAAACCAAAGCGGTGGACTGATGACGATATGTACGAATGTTGGAAGATGGTAATGGGACATATGGCCGATTCCACTTTCCATGAATGGTTAGAAAAATATAAAAATATAAAAACAAATAACAATGGGAAAACTTCTCCAACTCGCCACACATTGCATTGACGATGTTCAATTTTATGGTTCACAGGGTAAACGTAAACCAAGTATCAAATGGGATAACGATTTGATGTACGATTCCAAATATGTTCTTACCAAGGTATCGGTAAATTTTATTAACAATAATAAGCCGTTCAAAAGCTATAACGAACAATCCAATATTGTTGCTAAGATCAATAGAAAATATTGTCCAGAAAATAATTCGATATCACCAGCGTATCATAACCAACTTATAATTAAGTTTGAAGATGAACCACCAGTTCATATTTTCTATATGCATGTGCTTGACGAAGCATCAACAGTCACTGGAAGACATGATGAAAAAGAAAGATATCTCTTTTTCTTCAAACGCACAATCAGTCGTGACTACCAGTGTACCATACATAAGTATAAACACCGATTCGTTATTCAATGTGGTTCCATCATGGAAGATATAACATTGGAACAATACACCACCTTGATAGAGAAGTATAGGTCTAATTTAACCAGGCTCGAGAATGAGTGTGACCAAGCAAAGATTGACAAACGCTTAAAGGAATACGAATAATTTTAATATTGATGAAAATCACAGTAATTAAAGACTTTAGGTGCTTCAAGGAAGGAGAAGTCTTCGACTTCGGTAACATATCCAAAAAGCCTATGGGTTTCGTAACCATAGTAGGTGAGAATGGCTGCGGCAAATCATCGCTCTTACAGGCTCTTAGAGGCTATAAAAACGATGACCTACCAAATCCTTACACGAAACTGACTTCAAGGCGCTGGCAGAACATATAACAGTTGAGCACAATTACGACAAGATCTTCTTCTTTGATGCTGTTAAGGATAACAGCAACGATTTCATGGTATCGTTTGATGCTGTTGAATATATCGAATCTGGAGGGTTTGCCAACCGACACCTATCACATGGTGAGTCATCATTATCAAACATCGTCAGGTTCTTACAGAAACATGAAACAAAGATAGTACCAAATAAAACACTCCTTGTGTTCGATGAAATGGATAACGGGTTATCTTTAAAAAACCAATCCATATATCAGAACTTCATCTGGCGCACGGTATATAAAGAAAAATGTAATGTGTTGGTTATATCGCATAACCCGTTTCTGATTGAACAATCTGGCATAGTTTACGACTTCGTGAAAAAAAAATATGTCCTGGGCTTTGATTATATGAAAGAAGTTACAGGTTATGTTCTTATTGAACCAATAGAAAAAAGAGAAGATGAGTAAGATAACACTACCGTGTGCGTTACACGAGATAAACGGGAACGAAATTATTGATTACCTGAACGAACAACGCAAATCAGATGATAATCTATTCGATGATACCATGCTTTGTGGTGAGTTTGTTTTTGAATCACAAAAACTCGAAAACCGAAACGATGTATTAACTTATGTCTTAAATGGCCATACGTTCTGGAACAATTGGAGTCGGAATGAAGAAGTAAGTTTTAGCATATGCATTACCCCCGATAGGGTTTGGTCGGGCTTTGATGAACCCGTTGAGGGCGATGGCACTGATAATATCGTAAATAATCTCTTAAAAGAATGGCTACTAACCCATAAGTTCAGCAAAACCGAAGATAAACTATATATCAACCTGATGCAAGACATCCAGGATGATATGGTTCTTATCTATGAACCAGACCCCCAAACCACACCAGCTGTGATTGATGAGATCATAGAGAAACTACAAAAAGCAAAATCATACATTAAATAATATGGAAACAATACGTGAAATAATTTACAACGTCCTGGAAAAAGAAGTCGACGCGGAAATTAACGGTATTAAAGTGTGGGAGTTGTTTAAGGATAACGGAGAATCGGTATACTTTGACATTACAACCATCGACGATATCGATGATAATGATTCGAGATCTGTATTATTCACTTTAGTTGGTGATAATGATTCGAGATCTGTATTATTCACTTTAGTTGGTGATGATGAGTATGGCAAAAGCTATCATGTCACAGTTGAGTTGGATATAATTAAAAGAAAAGTTATGGATTGGTACGACATAGATAGATGTTAATACGAAGATTGTATTTGGTGGTTTCATTTTTTCTTCCTATATTTGCACTATCAAAATAAAAAAACTATGCGCCAAGTAACACAACGCCCAGAAACATGGACAACCTTTAACGGAAGGGAAATTGAAACAAATGAGCTAAAACACCAGCACTTGTCCAACATCTATTGGTATCATAAACTGGTGTTCAATACAGAACATCTATGGGCGCTGGACCTTATTCACCAACGTTACAACGGACAACTGCTACCGTACTCGCCACACGTGGACAACACCCACGAAATCCAGGCGCTCGAACAGAACGGCATCCTCCAGTGGCACCCAACCTCAACTGGCGAAGCTATCACCGTTGGTTCACTCATCTACAACGGCCAAACCATCGGCACAATCTGGAAATATAACTCGTAATGATTATGGCGTTCATAATTAGCAACATAAAGTTAACTACTTCACGGCCACAATTGCTTGCAGCCGTGAAGAAATACTTTAATTTATACGACCTCCCTCTCACCGAATGTGTGGCGAAATTAGACCAGGTTCTGCGAGATGGTATAACTCTAGAATACCTGTCCCAAGTCGAGAAATTTGGGGCTCTAAACGCCTTTACATACGATCTGGTGGAAACCCTATCAGAGTATCAACGATGGGAAAAGGAACAAGGAGCCAAACTTGAACGTGCTTGCCAATGGTATAACAACCTGTCGGAAGAAAACCAAGAATTTGTTAACTTATTAAGAGGCCATACTGTTAGCAATGAAGTGGCACTATCGGCGGTGGAAATAAATTACACGAAATAAATTTGGTGAATTGTAAAATTCACCCTATCTTTACTAAAAATCAATACAAATGAAAACAGTTTTATATCATGTTACGTATTTGTTGGTAAACGGGCAATCAAACGATTACCAGACTCAGTGTTTCTTCGTACAAGAAAAAACCGAAACCACTGCCACCGCCATCCATAATTATGAAGCGTTTATATCTGAACTGGAAAATTCATCTGGCCACAGCCGTTACCAAATAATCATCATTAACTCATTAAAATTCGAATAATAACAAATCCAAAATCTTTTGAACCCAGACTCCCACCATATTAAAGCATAATTTACAATATTGGAAATGCGTCTAAAAAAGATTTTGCTGTTTGATTTTATTTGTCTATCTTTGTGATGCTTAAACATAAGATGAGTTGTTGGGAGGTCCCGTAAAAAGCGGATCTTACAGGCTCACGAAGGTCGGGTCAACCGCCCTCCCAACAACTCACTTGTAATTACAACCCTTGCAATAGATTTATCGAACGCCTAAGAAAAGAAGGTCACCTAAACCGAAAAGATAAACAAATTCATAACCAACACAAAAAAGTATGGTACACGTAACACTAACACATATACTCCTTTCTTACTTCAGTGGTGTACTGATCTCTTTTATAATCCTTAGACGTAAACATAGAAAAGACTTTACACCACAAACCTGGGAGTCCGTAATGGAGTGTCTGGCCCTAAGCCTATTTTTAACATGGTCAACTGTAATCTTCTGGCTCATAAGTGTTGGATCAACATTAGTCAACCGATTGCGAAAATACATTGGCTCACAATTAAGAAAAGAACCACCCAAATGGTTATAATTATTTGGTAAAATAAAAACTTTTACTTACCTTTGTAAAAAAAAAAGAAACAATGAATCTCAATCTAAAAGAAATCAGAAAAAACAAAGACCGTGTAGGCATCATGTGTCATAACCAAGCACAAGCACTTAAGGTGAGAGATATACTCGGAGTCAAGGTTACTCTGGTTGTCAATTCTTGGAATGAAATAGTTATCCTTTCTGCACAAAACTGCGAAATAGTACACCCAACAGAAAGTGGTTACATCTTTGTACAAGCCAGCGACTTTATAGAGGCTAATCAGCCCTTATTCACTTCCGAAGATGGTGTACCAATCTACCCAAACTCACTTTGCTGGTGTTGGAATCATTTTACTGATATGAGTACCCTAATTTGTGGTCAGCTAGTAAACATCAATAATAGTTATACAGGACACGGGTGGAAAATCTTCTCATCCAAAGAAGCCAGAGATCAATATGTTCGTAAAAACAAAACCTATTTCATAACCAGTGATGGTGTGGAAATCAAACTGGGTGACACTTATTGGTTCGTAGATCAGTCTGGCGACATATACAAAAACACGGAAAGCGGAATGCATAAAAAATCCGAAACCCTTAACTACTTTTCATCCTATGAAAAAGCAAAAGAATATCAGGAAAATAACCGTTTCAAATTAATCACGTATGATGGTGTTACAATTACAGACCCAGGACAAAAAATTTACGGTATTACCTCGGGCGTTTGCGTTACCATATTCGCAAGTCAGTATCTGCACAAAAATTGGGAAAAAGATTTAATCTTCTCTACCAAAGAAGCCAGATCCAAATACATCGATCACATAAAACTAAAATACTCAGATGCCGACCTGGAAACATTCTTTAAGGCAACGCCCCAACAAGATATTGGTAATAATTCGGTCGAAAAACAAATGGCCAAATTTAAACAAATGGTTGGTATATAAAAATATAAGTTCTGACTCTTGGAGAATCGAAAGATTCTCCATATTTTTGTAATCTAAATCGTAAAACAAATGAACAACATTAAGATAATGACCGCACATGAGTGGTTAAACCAGAAATATGAAAGGCGAGTGACATATTATGAAAACCCTTTAAAGTCTATGGAAGAGTACGCCGAGTACTACCACTCCGAACAGATGAAGCGGGTGGGCAACGACGCGGAAAGCATAAAGCGGATTGCAATGAATATTGTTAACCAGCTATTTGATGAGGTAAAAGCTTCGGTTGATACTAGGCAGTCTATAAATGATAAGTGCGACAGTTTTGTTGTCAAATCGCTTACTGAATTATGGCAGCACAAACCGTCCGATTCCGCATCAGACGACAATCATGCCATTAACTTCTACTGCTTTATGGAGTGCTGCAAACCCGAAGACGTATTCATGTACAATGGCGAATGGCTCACCTTAGCACAATTCTATGAACTATATAAAAAAGGAATATGAACAGAAAATTCGTAACGGGTAACGTTTTCATGTTACATGATTCCATCGGTATAGTTTATCGTGTTGACTCAGAATCAACACATTGGGTTAGTTTCTCATATGAAAGATCTTCTGGGGTTACACCTAATGTTACCAAAACTCGCCAAGAACAATGCTGGTCATGTACAACCAACGATTCTGATGAACCCGATTACTTTTGCGAAAATTGCAAAGGAACTGGATATTTTGATACCGAACACATAGGAATGGATCGGGCTATTCTCCTGGCTCCGAACGTTAAACAATATATTTTAGAGCGTTTAACAAAAAACTTCCACTTCTAATATGAAAACTCAGATCGTTTTACTGAAAACCAAAGATAAATCAGCCCCAATATGGATTGAAGAAATGGGCGAAAACATCACTTGTATAAGACAAGTTATTCATGACCCTAGCTATTCCAGAGAGCCAGATAACGTATTGGGTTACTCAGCAAGACGACATATACACCTCACAACTGATGAACAAATCGTAACTGGTGATTGGTATATTGATGACTCTAATCAAGTTAGAAAGTGCTCTATCGATGATGTTGAATCTTGGCCAAGTTTCAACAATAAAAAAATAGTGGCATCAACCGACCAATCTCTAGGACTACCAACCATATCAAAAGATTGGATCCGTGATGTATTTATCCCAGCCAATGGCAAACTTACCGAAGTCAACTAAAAACATGTATTATGACAGATTTACAACTATTAATGCTAATAAGCATAATTTTAACGCTAATAGTCTCTTGTACTCTCTATTTTATAACCAATATAGCAACTAAATTCTTTAGAGACGCCGATGCTATAGAAGGTAATATTAATGAAGCTACAACACACTTAGAATTGGAAGATATCTATAATAATGAACTAATACCCCTATCTAAACGTAGCTTTCATAGTGAAACCTCAGCAAGATTAAGAGAACTCGATGCAATAATTCGTACAAAATACAAATATATTAAAAAATAATAGTATGAAAAAAAAAGTAGAGATAGTAACAATTTCTTTGGATATTGAAGGCCAAAATTTAGATAATCAAATTCTTAAATATTACAAATTCCCTGGTTTTTATACAATAGGTGAGTTTAGAATAGATAACGAAAACTATATCCCTGACGTTTGGCAGCCAAGACAAATGGTAATTCTATGTGATGATGATAAAAATGTAATAGCTTCATATCCTAACATAGAAGGTACACTACCATTATCTAAAGAAACAGTCCAGGCATGGATCGATTGTGGTTCACCTGTAGAGGGTGGTATTGATATTGATTACTATAATCAACCAATAAAAGACCTTCAAGGTAATCTACAATTAGCTTTCGAACAACAAACCCTCGAAACCGCAGCCAAAGAAGCCGCTAAATCAGGCGGCCCATTCTCCATTCATGCTCAGAATTATGAATATATGTTTAAACTGGGTGCCGAATGGCAAAAACAACAACTAAAACCAGCTATACCCACCGAAGATAAAATAGAAGAAACAGCAAATAATAAGTTCCCCATTATGATTAAAGAACAAGTAATCTCATCAAACATTTGGGTTGAATACGATGGAAATCAAGAATTAAGAGATGGTTATGTAATGGGCTACAAACAAGCATTAACTGATCTGAACCTAAAACCATAATATGGTATACCTAATAATCATCTCCACAACAATCATCATCCTCTTCTTTATGTACCTCTACTCACAAGTAAAGAACATATACGTAGACGAACCCGTCAAATCTGGAAATATCCTCAACAGCAAAGGTCAAAGAACTGGCGAATGGGTAAGATATAAACGAACACACAAAAACGGTAAGGTAACTTACCACGAAGTAAATTATAAGTAATATGACACTCAGAGAATATTTAAGGGTATCGGAACATACCCATCTAACAATAAAAAACGCTGATCACCTTACCATTATAGGTGATCATATCATTGATACATTAAACAAATCAGTTGTCACCAACTTCAAACCAAATTACGCTTTTTTGCGCTTCCTAAATGATAACAAATTGATTCCAGATTTTAAAGTGTTTGCGGATGAATTTGATACTTTGGTATTAAAAGTTATTAAAGATTTGCGGGAAACCATATACATGGAAACATATATTAATAATAACCTAAACGAAAACCCAATCATTACTTTCTTCGAACACTATAAAAATAAAAAAGGGTTCTCAACAATATGTACAACCACACATATGTACAACCACAACGAAAATCTCTACAAACTCAAACTCAAACATAAAGAGATTATAACATATAATACCCACGGTGATATTATATTTAAATCCAACTATAGTACAAAAAAACAAAAACTTTCCTGGGTAAAAGTAAAATATGATCAACAAGGTAGGAAAATAGAAGAGAAATACTCGAATGGTAGATTGTTTACCTACGATCCAATAAACCAAATACCAATATATACTAAGTGGAAAAGTATAAATGATTAACTGTATGACACTCTACCAATACCTAAACATAACGCCAGATTTTAACCTTATCACCGACAGCTTCTACGCTTACGGTGATAAACTCGTTATGTTTAAACGTAAACACCTGGTGGATAATGTCTCAGCCAAACTAACAACCAGATCACAATCACTTTCAGAACTTCTAAAAATACCAGTCGTTCTTATCACTACACCAATACCAGAAAACCACGAAATACCACAACTAATCATCAAGGATAAACAAGGTACACTAATATATACCGAACATATCATAGAAAAACCAAACAGATTTGTGGCCACACCCATAAAAGGTCAACCCTGTATAATAAAAATAACAGGCCTCATACTCCTATGGCAATTCCACCCACACCAAAAAAATTATTTCGACACAGAACCAATAGAAAAACTGCTAATGACCCAACACTTTAATACCATATACCCAGACGGATCCAAATTCGACCTGGCAAAATACGGAGAAATCGTTGAACCGCTACAATAAAGAAATACAACTATGACACTCGCACAGCTAATTAAGGTACACCCAAACACATACCTCAAAACAAGTCCCGAACATTTCTTTATACATAACGATATCGTCCTTAACCTCGTAACAAAGGAACGAATCACCCTCGATTACACCAAACCACTCAGACCACAATTAAACATAAACGAAACACTATATATCTTCCAAGAAACAAATGAAAATAATCACCTTATAAAATCTTACTTGGAAACGGAAGAACTAATCGGCTGGCTCACATCCAACTTAAATAAAAAAATTCAATGCCAAATAATCAAATATCTTTATACCAACCAAACAAAAATAAAACTATATAAAACAAGAAAAACAGGCAAACAATTCGATGACCAAATTATCATATTCGAAAAAACCATAAAAAATAAAGATACCAAATGGCAAAAAATAATCTGGAACGAAACCGAAAAATGGATAAAGAAAATAATAGACTCCAATGGAATCATCTTTGAACGAGATCATGAACACCAATCATTCAAAATAATACACCCAACAAATCTACCCGAAACAGAAAAAATCATAAAAAACGTTAGATGTTATGAAAGATTAAGATGAAGAATTCTTCAATTACCTTAAATAACAATCAGAAGGTCCCCTGGTACACCTACCATTCGATGACCTTAATAAAGATAACCCCCCATACTGGCAAAACGAAATTAACATGACCATCAAAGAATACCTCAATATAAATGAAGAATTCTTCATCATATCAAACGAACACCTCTTCATCCGACACCATATGGGTGAAGAACTCGTCATGACCCTACATAACAGAAAAATTGTCACCAACCCAAACATCCCAACCCAAAACACTTCCCTCGCCAACTACTTCAAATTACCCATCACCACAGACTATAATAACACTCTAACACTCAATAACCAAATCGTTTACCAAGAAATATATGAACTCATCGACTACTATTTACCCTTTGGATTGAAATACGAACATGTCCTAAGAGTACAATTACACCCAATCCCAACAAATGAACTAGAACAAATGTTACATGATGGAAGATTGGACCTAATCATACGCGAGATCCTACTCTTTAAAATATCATTAACTGAATACCTCACCGACTCCCTAATACCCACAGGTAACATTATCGATATGAGCAGGATCCCAATAATATTAAATAACAATGATAACAGCTAACTCAACACTACTACAATATCTGCGACTCGACCAAACACACGTCATCAATTTATCATTCGATGACTACTACTTCTATCCAAATACACTCATCAACACAAAAACAAAACATATCATCACAAACCTTAAACTAAATCCAAAACTACCCCTATCCAGACAAATTAAACACCCAATCACTATACCACCTGACCTAAACGGAAGTCTAACTGTCCTTACTATTAAAGTAAATTCAACCTTAGTATACCTAGAATGGCTCTTCCCAATAAAACACGAAATCACCAACACATTCATCAAACTCAGAAAATACGAAACCCGAGCCATGATAGCTCACCCACTTCATCTTACCAACGTCATACATGATATCGCAACCACCGATAAGTATAACCTAATATTTAATGATTAATATATGAACATCAAACAATATCTCAAACTAACAGACCCCAAATTCATCATATCTACAGATCACCTCTTCATATCATTTCACCAATCCAACCAAAAACACGAATCCACCATTATTAACCTAAAAACAAAACAACACTTCAAAAACCTTAATACACTCATAGACAATTACCCACTCTCCCACCAACTAAACATACCCATCACCCATACCTCTCACCATATCATATTACAAATAGATAACCAGATCTATTATGAAGAATGGTTAGATGTAACAGATACTAATACCAAATTAACATATATAATAGCTCAACAAAAATACTCCCTGGAAATAAACCCAAATACCCTCGAATACCTACCCTATGCGAAACCCAGTAAACACTTCGTAGTAGAAGTACTACCTCCGAGACCAGCAACATTCTTAATTAACCGAATCACAAGATTTATAACTAAACCGCTACCATTTAACAGATGATAATAGGTGTGTAATATAACAACCACCGAGATTTATGCTACCCTTAAATCGGCGGCAAGCCGCTCCCACATGGGATCCTAGAGTTCTGAATGCAACCTCGCTATGAATACAACCTGAATGCAGCCACCAGCAAGGATTTGAATACATACACAATTCCCCACTTTTACCCACTTTTTCACACAGAATTCATATAAAAACCATAGCCAGAATTCAGAAATTTAAACCAAAAAATATAATAAAAAATATTGACCTATTTATCTATTTTATATATGTTTTTTATAAAATTTTTAAAAATGGGGATACGATGGTTGAATTCGTATATAAAAATTAAACCCCATCGTATCCTGGATGGGGTTGTATGAATTCTAAGCGGTATGTATTCAAGGTGAGAGAGGGTGATTGAATTCGTCAGATTCGAGTACCCAAACGCCGAGGTATTCACCGCTAACGTAGTAGTTGAATACGGTTGTTTTTTGATCGAGGATGTTGACTAAAGCATTCAGTGTATCATCATCGACTGAATGCAGATCGAATATAAATTTTTCTTGTGGTGCTTGGAGGATGAATTTGTTGATGAGCATACCTTCCATTTCATCGGATAGTTTATTGGTGATATATTGAATTATGTTTTGGGAGAATTCAGAATCAAATATGATTAGGCAGCATTCTGAATCCAGATATTCTTTAGCTTTATTTCTGAACAGCTCAGATGTTGTGAATTCGGCGAAGTTAACATTGGGTAGTGAACCAGGTAAAGATTTCCTAGTTTTTTTAATTTGTTTTTTGAGTTTATTTACATCATCTGGAAGATGTGAGTCACCCAGAAAGAGAACGTATAATTCATCTTCGTATGGGGCTATGAATTCTATAACGTCAACAATAGGATTTGCATTCATTTGAATTTATTTAAAATGTATTCAGCGCCAGCTATAAAAGCTTTGATGGATATTATTTTTTGGTACCAGGTAAGATTTGAGTTATTAACAAAATCTTGTGCTTTGGAGTGTAGTTCTGGTTTGGTTGGTAGCTGTTTAATTAGGTTTTTATGGTGAATGAGTTCAATATGATCCAGGTACCAGGCTCCGAGTATCAGAAAGATAAATAGAGATAATAGGATGAGAGGCCAGTTATTAAATTTAACTGAGTAGACCAGTATAATGAAGTTAACACCATAAAGAGATTTAAACATAGCTACACCATTTGATATAAATAGTCTCGTGTTACATGTTGTAACCAGCGGCGTTCCAATCGATCTGGTTATACTCGAGCATTTTTGTTATTACTTGTTTACCAGGGAATAGTTTATCTAATTTATTTTTGGTCATAAGTAGACCGAGATCTGAATGTCTGGCTAACCAGGTGCCGTCTGTTGTTGTTTCGAGTACTGCCACGTACATACCTTTCCGATACTTAAGATCAGTTTTATACATGGGTCTGATGATGACTGTTATCATAATAAAATTAGTTTGGTTTTTAAAAAAAGGGATTAATTAAAATCCCTTATAACGAAGTTTGTGTTATCTTTTTTTGCTTTGCCTTTAGCTTTGAGACCCAGGATAACATTGTCAGGTTGAATAAAGGTGAGATCGTGTTCGTCTCCGTTAACAACTTTGGTACCTTTGTATTCTGTAGGGAGTTCGGTTTCATCTTTTACATTGAATACAGCAGCTACGTTGAACCCGAGTTGTAATGCGAGTTCAGCTTGTTTCTGGTTTAGTGCGGTTTCGGCCCGTGAGAAAGTAAGGTGATAGTTTGGTGGTAGTTTTGTTTTATCCAGGCGTGAGAATATTTTGGTATAGTCATAGAATTGGGTATCGGGAAACATTGTCATGATGTTAGGATAACCACCTACGGGAATGTTTTCGTAAGGGATATCAGATGTACCGTTCAGGCGGACGCATATTTTGTCAGCGCCATGTTTTTTGATACCAGCTTTTATTTCCTTGGCAACTTGTTCCATGAAAGCTTTACGGTTACGCAGAAAGTATTCTGTTTTATGGAGACGGCCCAACATAACGTTACTAAAAATACCCCTACCAGCAGTGAAGAGACAAGCTTCTCTACAGCCCTGTGTGGAGTTACTACATACAGTTTTACCTTTAGTATTTTGTTTGTCGGGAGACATGTAAATTATGTAAGTATGATAACCCAGTTTTTCACCTTTGGTTGTTTTGGCATTGTCGATTGTTAATAACTTTTTTGGTTGTTTGTACTGGTAGTCTTGTAAGTTCATAATGTTTTTGATTTAGGCTGTAAAGGTAAATCATTATTTTGAGTTAACCAAAAACTTCACCTTTATTTTGTTATTCCAGAAATAAGTTGTAGTTTTGTTTTATGATAACGTTAAACATTAAGGGCTGCAAAGATTGTCCGTTTGCTATTCTCGATACGATATATTCAGAGCAAATGATATGTCATGCTATTGATAGGTTGGGTATTGAATGGGTTGATGAGAAAGGTTTCGATGAAATGTATGAAGCTGAGGTTACTCCTACGGTATGTCCTATTAAAAATGGTTTATTGTTAATATAGTATGTACAACTTTATTCCAGAGAAAAAATATTTTTTCTCTTTTGTTTAGTTGTTGTACATTTGCACTCTAAATCATTAACAATATGGGAAAAAGGATAAGGGTTTTAGAAATATGTGTACCTTCAGGCCATGGACACTATAAGGTTGGTATTAACTATAGGGGTAAACTAATAACCACAATAACCAATAACATGCCAGCGGTTGATGATTATAAATCGGAGGATGGTGAGAAGGATGGTCGTGTGTTAAGACGAAAAAGAGGTTATGAATCTCTACGAAACGAAATTATTTGGCGGAATCGAAAATAAGTTGTACATTTGCAATGTCAATATTGACGATAGAATCATAAACAACGAAGATGTCCCCGTTTAAAGGGCATATATGTTATCGGACAAAGACACCAGATTTTCATACATGTACCGAATCCAGTTCATTGTGTATATGGTTACCATATTACTGATAAGATGAAACGATACTTTGGTACTGAGCCCACGACTATCTTACCGTTCCACAACCAGTGGTTATTTGGTCGATCAGCTCTATTATCTTGCCTGAATGTGTTAACACATTCCTTTGCCATTGATGCTAAGAATAAGAACGTAGGTGGTTGTTTCGGTTCATATAGCACACCGTTCAGTGTTAACGGGATAAAACACAAGTTCAATGACCCTGATAAGTTTGTTGCGGCCATTGAGTTTATAATAAACTATATACCAGGGGTTACTGATTTCAATGAACCTGGTTTTATGGGTTCGTGGTTCCTTGGGGCTGATGAGTCGGATATGAGAGATGATTTCACTCTCGGTGATAACAATGATGGTATTACCATTATAGATGTTATGACCAACAAGTACTGCTTTATGAACATAGGTTCATATATTAAAGATAATGATGAGCTAATGTATTCTGCGAGTGATTTACCGTACATGGTACCAGTATCGGCGCATGAGTATGTTAAGTGTTACTACGGTGAGACTTTGAAGACGTGTAACCCATACTATATTAGTGAGGAGCGTCAGATGGCTAAGGGTAAGACGGCTAAGCAGTTGGTAGCCGAGATAAAGAAGGATAACATGAAATTGGTGAAGCGGTTTGCTAATTTTGAGGTTTTGAATTCTGCCGAGGTTGCGGAACTCTTCCCTAAAATGTAAAAAAAGTTTGGTGGTTTCAAAATAATTTCCTACTTTTGTATTCCATTTATATTTTTAAGGTTAACAGTAAAAGTGAGGTGCACCACTAAGAGGAAAGGTGCTTAAAGAATTCCTGTCTGGCAAATGTTGAAATAGTATTCAACCTGTAAAAGCAATTAAATTTTAATTGTAGTGAGCCACGATAAACAACGCCTCATTTTTATTTTATTCAATTTAAACCTATATGAGTATTAATAGTCCTCGATAATAGGATGTTTAATTTGTTTTTGATTTGGGACTTTGGATTTCTATCCTTAGTCCCTTTCCAATTTAACCTGGTGAGCTTTTCCTAAATTAGGAAAAGAAAAATCTAAAAAAAAGTTTGGTGGTTTTAAAATAATTTCCTATTTTTGTGTTGTCATTATTTTTTTGAAGTTAACAGGGACTTTGGATTTCTATCCTTAGTCCCTTTCCAATTTTGTTATAATCCAACCTGGAGAGCTTTTTTCTAAATTTAGAAAAATAGTTTGGTGGTTTCAAAATAATTTCCTACTTTTGTATTCAATTCTAGTTTTATCTCTAACAGGGACTTTGGATTTCTATCCTTAGTCCCTTTCCAATTTTGTTATATCCAACTTGGTGAGTTCCATCATTTTATGGTGGTAATATTCCAGTAGACGGCATCTATATTTATCTAGGTTTTCTTTGGCTTCGGCGTAATTGGTATATGTATTCGCCTGGGGTGTTGTTAACAAAGACCATACGAGTTTACAATCTATCTTGGGTTCAATAAATAATTCTTTCTTTATATATTTCACTAAGTAAGCAGGTTCAAAGATATCTTTTACCTGGCACACCTGGTAATTATATGTCTCAAACATATATAAAACCTTTTCAAGTGATTGGTAATCTTTATATGTTTTGGCATTATAGAAATTTTTGGTAAATAAAGGTTTACCTTTATATGATCTATTAAAGATTTGTTGAGTATTTTTAATATTTGCGACAACCAGGTATCTGGATCCGTCAGCAATGGAGAAGGGTCGTTGTGAAAGTATTTGTGCTTTAACCATGGTAGATATAAATAGCTACCAGATTATATAAAAAAAGGGGGCTTATTCGCCCCCTTCTTCTTCATCTTGTTTCAGGATATTGTCCATCTGGTCTTTCGGGATAATGTTGCATTTAACAAAATTCTGACCCCATTCACCTTCTTCTTGTTCCAGTACATACTTCAGATATTCATCGTAGGTCTTGAAATTGGCGATTTCAGCCAGTGTATCTGGGTCGGTAGGGTCTACAGTCAAAGTATAGATTTCAGGTCGTTTAAGATACCCGCCAGTGGCAAATACGGTATATACTTTGCTATCCATCACATCTATCTCACCACAACGGTAAGTGTAGTACACATCGCTGTACCCGAAGAAAGCATCAGAGTGGTTAACGGAGGTATCAATAGCTTCTGTAAACAGAGTGCCTTTCTCACCACTTTCCCATGTGGATTGGTCGTATCGGTTAATGCTGTGGCCATGATGGTCTTTAGCTATCTGTAAACCCTCATCTATGCGGTCATTGTACACCATTACAGCGTTATCTTTGGTGTGGAAGGTAATACCACCTTCATCAACCCATTCGCTAAATTCGGCAACGTAATGCGTTACCTCATCATCCACCTCAACGCTACCCCATTCGTAGTACACATTGTTCTCGCCGATAAGGTCATCCAATGCTTCCAGTTCACCTGAATTGAACCTTACACCCTTACCATCTTTGGTGTGGTAAAATACGTCCTGTTCATCGGTATCGTAGTAGTTCTCCATGCACACCTTAATAAGAGGCTGGGTGAGGTTATCAAAGGCTTGTTTAGCCAGTTCTGGTGTGGTATAGAACATAACCCTGCTGTCGCCAGTCAGTTGTTCAACCACCATAAGATAATTAAGTTGTTTGCTCATACGCTTTTGATTTATGCAAAGGTAGGTATAATAAAGTTAATCACCAAATTTATTTTGAAATAAAAAGGTGGTCAGTTACGACCACCTTCTGGTATTAGTTCTGGGAGTAACTATGGGCAACATCCCATAAGCCCTGATTTACGTTGATGAGCATTTTGATATTGGTAAGTTCCCTTGCCTGTATCTGTTTGTTACCGACACCCATCTTTTTGAAACCACCTTTGATGATGTGTTCCTGAACACGATTGTAAGTAACCCAGAGGTTATCCCCTTCGTCCTGTATGCGTTGAGGTGTCAGCACATCCTGAACATTCATTGCCTTATGGATAAGGTCATAACGCACCTCGTTGGTCTTCACGTCCAGATATTCTGGGTAGCGGATAGCGATAGAGCGCAGAGCCAGTTCCATCTGTTGGTCAGGTGTCAGGATAATACCCTCGAATGTTTGGATGGTCTTAAACACCTCTGGCAGTTTCTGGCTGATGTGTGTGATGGTATTGCTTACCGTTTCAAAGTTGGTGAACATGTGGCGCACACGAAACTTTTCAAAGGTTTTATCGGCAACCACCAGACCGTTGGAACAGATGAGGCGGAAGATACCCACATGGAATGTTAGGGCTGATGTGCGATCATGTGAGTTAACCAACAAAATCTCTGGCACATTATCGCCGTTCCAGGTTAGGCTTTCATTACGAAAGCGAATCATGTGCTTTGTGGTTTCAGGATTTTTTTTGGTCTTCTGTGAAGAACCCGAATGAACAAGCCAATTCATGTTACCAAGAATGTCTATAACATCCGAAGTTGTCATAAACTCATACTTCTGGGAACATTTAACATCACCACCTTGTTCTTTTGTCCTGAAAGCAGCTGGCACCTTTTCCTTTAATTGTCCTAAATGAAACATAATTTTTAAGTTTTGTATCGCAAAGATAAACTAACTTTCTGACACAACAAAATTTATTTTTAAATTGTCGTACAATTGTCGTACTCTTCAAAATTTGCATATATTTATAATAAAAGAGATTATGAAAAAGAAACTAAATGAAGAGCAAAGAAAACCCGCTTTAAGTATTAGGCTGAACCCTAAAATTATGAAAATCGTAAATGAGACCCAAATCAATAAATCTAAATATATAGAATTTTTAATATATAAGGATCTAATAAAAAATAAACTAATAGATGAAAATTTCATATTATGAATAGCCGAGAATCAACTGAAAAACGTAAACAATATAAAAAAGAATGGGCGTTAAGGAACAAAGAGCGTTTAGCTATTAAACAAAAAGAATGGTATGAAAACAATAAAGAGAAACGTAAAGAATACGTATTAACCCATCGAGAGAATTATAAAGAATATAGTAAAAAATACTACGATAAAAATAAAGAAAAGCGGAAGGAATATAATCAAATAAATAAAGATAAGCAAAAAAAATATGGCGAAAATTATCGTGAAACTAATAAAGAGAAATTAAAAGAATATCGTCAAACTAATAAAGAAAAACATAATAAACTAAAATACCAATACGTATCAGATAGGAAAAAACATGACCCAATTTTTAAAGTGAGAGAATCTGTTCGTAAAGTAATATATAAAAGTATTACTCGTGGAGGTTATACTAAAAAAAGTAGAACACACCAGATATTGGGCTGTTCTTTTGCTGAATTTAAGGAACATCTCGAAAAACAATTTGAACCATGGATGACCTGGGATAACTATGGTTTATATAATGGCGAACCGAATTATGGATGGGACGTTGACCATATTATCCCACAATCGTCAGCCGATACAGAAGAAAGGTTGATACAGTTAAATCACTATACCAACCTTCAACCCTTATGCTCTAAGATAAACCGAGATATTAAAAAAGACAAATAAAACAACCTTGTGCAGCACCCTGTTCTTTTGTCCTGAATACCGCAGGGGCTTTCTCTTTGAGTTCTCCTAAATTAAACATATCGAGTTGTTTTTGTTGAGTGCAAATATAGTATAAGAAAATTAAACTGCCAAACTTTAGGCTAACTTTTCTTCATCAAATGGCGGAAAAGTTAATTCTGCTTTGCAATGCTGCGTCTTACCGTTCTTATAATAGCTTTTCCAGAGGTCACTCGCTTCATCGCCTTCACCCGATAGTTCGAATAGTACTGATGGGTATTTCATTGAAAAACAATACATATCCACATCATGATTATACCACGTGCATGAGTTGTTGATTGCACCAGTATCGGTAATAGCGTGTTTAGCATCAGGGTTTGTTTCTCGTAGTTCCTGAATAATTGAACGAGCCGTAACGGGTTGATGCTTCAACTGATTCAGGAGTTCAGCATCCCGTTCTGGCGTGTTCTTCTTTTTGAGTTCAGCCAGGATGGCTTTCTCATTAACAGGTTCACCCTGTGGTACGTGAACCGTAAGTTTGTAGGCTGTACAGTAACCCATAAAATTAAAGTTGGTATTTTTTAAAGTAATGTTCAACCGTTTCCTTATCGATGCCAGTTGCTTTCACAACATCCATGACACAATATGTTTCATGTGTGTCGATATAGTTGTATATAGCATCTATATTATCGCTGTTTCTCTTATTGTGTTCCCTCGCCTTTACATCTTTTTCATTCCTGATAAAAGAATATATCATCATGTGAGAGGCTTTGGAGCTACCTTCTTTATAGTTCTCATAGTCATGGCGAGGCAGGTACACATCCAGACCAGTAAAGGTCTTAATCATCTGGGGAAAGATAACATCCCTGAAATGTGCATTGCTTTTAGCACCATAGTGGCTAACATCAAACTGTTCCCGACCACGCAGCAAAGTTATGAAAACCTTACCATTAAAGTCTTTCAGGTGTTTGAACAGGTTGAACATTAAGGCATTGTTCAGGTTGCCGCAGAAATCCAGATTGATGCGTTTGTATTGGGAGAAATCCATATCGAACACATCTTTGTTCTGGTAAGTAAGAGTAGGGTATTGCTTCTTCAATTCGTTATATGGTCTTAGACCAGATAAGAATGTGGTACGGTCAATTTCAACACAATCGAAACGCTGACCTTTATTGGCTGCGCCGAAGAATACAGGTACTTCGCCGAAGGTATTAGATGATACCGACAATACAGGTTCGCCGTTGTAGAATGATGCACAATACTCCCTTGCTTTTGCTTTGCTGTCTGATGATGCTAATGAGAAATGAAACATTGTGTTTTGATTTAGGATGCAAATTTAGTATAAGAAACTTAATTTTCCAAATTTTAGTGGGGAGAAATTAATCTCCCCATTTGTTTAGCCTACCTTTGTTTTGGCAAAGATTACTTCCTTACCACTTGGATGGCGATGCAGGTATTTCAGGAGTTCCTTATCTACCTTTACCGTACCATTGAAGGTGAACGATTCGAGTATGGCAACCTTGCGAGTGCGCTTGTTTACCTTTTCGGCGTTCTGGGCTTTCCTGGTTTCCCATGCTTTCTGTGCAGGTGTCATGGCAGCTCTGCGCCTTGTTATCCACGCTTTCTGTTGCGGAGAGAGTGTCGATACCTCATCGGCTACTTCCGCCTGTGGCTGGGCATGTGGTTCGGCGTTTTTGCGCCTTGTTTCCCATGCTTTCTGGGCTGGTGTCATAGAGGCTCTGGCTTGTTTAGCCTTAGTAATATGATATGATATCAATGCCTCGCTTACGCCGTATTTTCTGGCTATGTCAACTTGTTTCACACCCTGATTGGCAAGGGTTACTACCTGTACTCTCTGCTCTGGTGTTAATCTTGTACGTACCATAACGATGTTTTTATTTTAGTGTGAGATAATTAAGTTTTCTTGTGCAAATGTATAACGAGTTTTCAACACCACCAAATATTATTTTGTATATTTCTTTTTGTAATATAACAAGATAAGATCACTTAGAACTCCTCACACGTTTCATAGTGCGCCCGTTACCTTTTTCAGTAATAACATCACAAATATACAATCAATTTTTGGATTACCAAAATTATTTTGGATCCTGGTAAAAAAAATAATAACCCCCAAGGTTTCTATCTTGGGGGTTATTTTGCAAAAGTAGGGTTGCTAATTATCGTCATCGTCGTCTTCATCTTCTTCTGGTATTTCTTCATGAGCCCACCAATCTTCCTCATCATCGGCGTAATCTTGCTCAATAAACACGGTACGTAAACCGATACATTCACCATCTTCGTTGAAGATACCTTGCGTTTTGTATGAGCCATCACCAAAACCTGACGAGCTAACTACACCGTGAGGGGTAACGCCGAAACTTTCATTACTTAAAGTGATTTCACACATAGCACGATACCACTCATCACCAGGTTGAGAATTATATCCCTCACCAAAGTCGTATTTAGCCAGTTCTTTGGCGGAATCATCGTTTCGATAGTGACTACGGTCAAAGTAACCGAGCTGTCCAGAATCAACGCCATTAATGAACGGTAGAGGTGGTGCTTGAGTGAGTTCATCTGGGATGTGTGGGCGGTTCACCGCAGCATCGAGGCTATAAGCCCAGATTTCTGTAATGTGGTCACCCCTGTCATCCGTTTGATAATAGACACCCCAAGTGCCGTTCTTTGCTTTTACCGTACCAGCACACCAGGTAGGCGGTTCAATGCTATAACACGGGTCACTAATAACAATCTCACCTGAAACAACTTCAAACGTAAGCATATTTAAATTTTTTACAAAAGTAGGAAATTATTTTGAAACCACCAAATTGTTTTTGTATACCACAGAACCAAGAGTCTGGTCATCTTTTTTTGCTGGGTTTCGGTATACCACCCTGTTTAAGCTTTGGTTTCCTGGTGAAAGAGTAAGATGTTTTGGTGATTTTTACTTTCGAACTTGATTTGGCCATTGTGGATTTGTTTGTTAATGAAAATAAAGAGATAAAAAAACTGGTGTGAGCGAGACACCCACACCAGTTATAGAAGTGTAGATATTAATTGTGTAGGTCGACAATCACCGCCCAGCGACCTTCTGGGTTATCCAGTGCTTTGGTTGGGTCATTTGTGGAAACATCAATGTCATAAGTATTGCTCTCGAAGCAGAAACTATCAAACACCGCATCCTTGTACAAACCTGCATGGTACGCAGATAAAAAACCGCAGTGTTTATCTCCGCGCATACGGGCTTCACGTTCTTTTTTACGCTCTATGCAGAGCTGGCGAAACGCTTTGTTAGCTTCTTTTACAAGGTCACGCTTCCACTTCTTTACAATATCGGTACACTCAGATAGTGGCATAATGTCAGTGCCGCACTTACGTTCATAAGGGTTACTACCTGTGCCACCCATCTTTTCCCAGATAGCATTAAGGTCATTGGCACATTCTTTCAATAGTTTATCGGTTACCCTGAGTTCTTTGGTCTTAACCTTGCATTTTTTAGCCATGAACCGATTCGCAGCGGTCAAAAACCGTTGATTCAGTTTGTTCAGTATGCCAGACCACCTTCCACCGATTACGTACCAGTCCCAAACCACTCCGTTGTACATCTCGAGGAATTCTTCCACCTTCTCTTGTGCTTCGTTGGCATCATCAGCCTTAACGATGAGTATTACTCCTTTGTGCAATGTGATAAAATTTAATTGTATTTGCAATATTGCGTTGTAAAATTAAATCTTTTTATTGACATAACCAAACCATATTTCAAAAATAACCCAAAGCCGATCCATTACAAGTTTGGTGTGTTGTGGGTATAAGTCGCCGCTATGGTATTTATTTGGTTGTTTAAATCTTTTTTGCGGCGTCAATCCATGCATTCTCTTCAGAAATGTCGCTTACGCCGAGACTTCTGATATATGGATAAGAATTCGTGTATAATCGAATATGATGTAAATATTCAGAATTTACAAATTTCACATAAGTTGCTTTTGGATAAACTGATTTTACTATTGCCATTGCTACTGTGTGGTTCATATTGCGGATTTTAAAAGTTGTAAATGTTGTTCTAGCATAAATCTATTCAATTCACGAAAGGCTTTACCACGTAAATCATATTTACCGTAAAACACCCCCAATTCCTTGGATTGATTCTTCTGGATGAGCCTACGGAGAGTTACCACACTATAGATTGTTGGTTTCATATGTTGTTATTCGTTACCTCGCCTTGTTTCTTTGCTTTGTTTCAGTGGTGATGCGTTTGCCAGCATTCCCCGCTTTACCCCCATAAAGCGATAGGTACATATTAGCGGTAGCAAGTTCATCAGCTGTTAGCTTTTCCCCCGCTTTCAGTCGCAGGCAGAGTTCTTGCCCATGCGCTTTTATTTTTTCCAGTGTGCCCATTATGTGTTGTTGTTAAAGATGTAATTATTCGCTTTGATCGGGGTGCAGATACCCGAACACGAATTCATAAAGAGCTACAAGGTCATCGGTTGAAAGCTCACTGATTTCAAACACCGTACCGTCATCTGCTTTCACATACGTTTTATCGTCGATAGGTGAATGGAACACCGTAGCAATGGTATATTCATCATCCTTTCTGCTGATGGCAAAATCGCCGTCGTTACAGGTAATGTCAGAACCGCCGTTGGTCATTGAATAGATTTCGGCAATCATGTTGCCTCTTACTCTGGCCACTTCTAAGAAGAAGTCCAGAAAGTGTCCTGTCATTGCCATATTATTCGTTTACGGTTGTTGACCACGTTAATAATACCTCATGTCCGTTATTATCATCCCATGAGCCGTTTTCGATTGCATCTTCAATATCCTCATCGGTTACATCAGAAGCATAAGACCTGATTTCTTCCTCGAATGTTTTCTCCGCCTCTTCCACTGGTAAATTCGGATGTTCATCATGGTTGTGTACCGCGAAGGAGTGAATGGCGTGCACGATACCGTTATGAATACTGATTACGTTTAAGAGTTGCATACTGTTGTGTTTTTGCAAAGGTAAGCATAAAAAAGTTAACCGCCAAATTTATTTTTACTTTGTTAGGCTACCTTAGCCTAAACGTTGAATTTGGTGGTCATATGTTTGACCATTTCCATTTTTGTGGTCTGAGCCATCCTTTTCAAAGTATTAGCAACAAATAGCCGCTGCATAAAGGTTGTGCCGTTTGGTAAAAGTTTCTCGCAAATTTCGTTTGTTAACGCCTTTACTTGCTCATCAATTGCGTTGTAAGTTTGTTCTGCTGGTTTCATGTTTTTTGTTTTTGATGGTGTCTTATGCAATTTTTATTGGTTCGCTGGTTCGCGCACCAGAAGCCCCGTGATTATCAACTAAGCAGGCGTACCACCCCGTATTGTCGGATTGCCATCCTTGAAACACAATCATTTTTTGACCATGCCTTGTTAAGTTATATGTGTTACGCAATAATTTAGATTGTGCAACAGTGTAACCTTCGTGTATTGAATTAATAATGTAGTTCGTTAAAGCTGTGTTCATTATTTTACCTAATTAGAATGCAAATGTAGGAATAAAAAAGTTAACCACCAAATTTATTTTTAGTGAGATCCTTTTAATCCTGGACGGAGCTGAGAATATTTTAGCCATGTTGTTTATCACTTAAGGACACAAAAATAAGGTGGTTATTTCTAACCACCAAATTTATTCTATTTGTGATAACTCATACAAATAAAACCAGATGTGGTCATAATCAGCATGATACTTTTCATAGAATTCTTCATCTGTCATAGAATCGATGTCTTCATCGTCTTCATCGACAATACCCTCATCCAGTAGACACTCTGAACAACCCCTGCGTTCATCAGAGATGTACTGTCTAACCACCGTTTTTATCGCCTTAACTTGGCTTGGTGTAATGCTTGTGTTTTTTGCCATAACCTTTGAATTTTAAGTAAAGTTACGAATCTTATTCGAATCAACAAAATAAAATTAATTTTTTTTTCTGGCAAAGTTGTTATACATTTGCACCATAATCAAAAGCGATATGGCAACTAAAACTTGGAAGCTCGGAGAGCTATGTAAGGGTGGGGTTATCACTGTTGACACCAAAGGTGATAATATTACTGTTATCGGTAAGGAGTGGGATATGTCTACAGGTACACGTAAAAGCAGTGACCAGAGTAAGGCGAAGGAATTCACCAGAGCTACATTCAATACGAATAATAGCGATGCACCCCGTGGGTTGTTTATGTTTCTGGGTGACTTAACCACCAGTTACTATGCCGACCAGATTATGGAGTGGATAAAGACTAAAACAAACTTAAAAAACATTTGGTAATATGGGGAGGGTTGAATACTATGTTGTATGGGTTGAGGGGCTATCCTCAAAGAGAGGTGAAAAGATCCTTAGGTTAACAAATTATGGCGTTGAATACACCACCAGGATGACTTCAGCTATGAGAATTCGAAAAGATGATAAGAGATACATGGAGCATTACCTAAACACTCATGGTATACGGGGAGCTACGTATGTAAATACCACTTACGCACCGAAAAGAACCTTGTATAAACCCACCAAATTAAATTTGGTGGTATCGGAAAGTTAATTTATCTTTGCTATCTAAATCAAAAACACATGGGTACAAGAGCACTCACAACGTTTATCCAGACATGGACGGATAATGAGAAACAAAAGAAAAAAACCGAAAAGATAGTAACAGTATACCGTCACTATGACGGCTACCCCAAAGGTCATGGCCTCGAGCTTGCTGAATTCCTTCTAAGCGGTAAAATGGTGAATGGTGTGGGTTTGGGAGACCAGAGGGTGTTTAACGGGTTTAATTGTCTCATAGCCCAGTTCATTAAAGACTTCAAAGATGGTGCGGGTGGTATCTATGTATACCGTGGAGGTGATAAGGATATGTGGGAGGATTACCATTACCACGTTATATATGACGATGATACCAAGAAACTCACCATGAAGTGTATCGATGTGCCGAAAAAAGTATTGTTCGATGGGGACCCCGCCGACTTTATTAAAAAGTATAAAACGGAAGAGGTCACAACATAAAGAAGTTGTGTTTTGGTGGGGTATGGGTTAACTTTAACGGTTAACCCTATCTCATTTTAAGGCACCTGGTAGATCCCCAGAATAAAATAAATTTGGTGGTATCAGAAAGTTAGTTTACCTTTGCAATCTAAATCATAAACAAATGGCAAAACTTAAAGTAGGAGACGCAGTATTATGGCGTGGTGGTTTCGGTAGCGAACCAGCCAAGACTGCTAAAGTGGAAGGTATTGAGGTGTGTAAGTCTGGTGAGAAGTATGGTAAACCTGTTGATTCGGTTGATTGGGCAACGGTAAAGAATGGTAATATTACTGTTGACCTTGATAACGGACATTGGGCGTATGGTCGCCAGATAAGCCAGATAAATTAAATTTGGTGGTTTAATTTTCTTTTATTACCTTTGCAGAACAAAACAATATACAATATGCAACACATGACAAAACACACCCTTTTGAAGGGGGAAGGTGCTAATCAGCACACATTGTACGGCTCGTTTGCAACCGACACAGCCAACCCACAGTTTGGCAAGGTTGTGGTGAAAGACGATAGCGTACTAAGACATGAGCAGCCAGATGGCTCGTTCAGCAACGAACACAAAGCCCTGAAAGTTGACAGGGGTGATTGGGTAATGGGACGACAAGTTGAATATAATCCATTCCAAAGGTCTATCACCCAGATATGTGATTAATATTTTGGTGGTATCAGAAAGTTAATTACCTTTGCATAAACAAAACACAACAACATGGCAAATCCACTTATCCACTCAAAATCAAGCGTTAAGCGTTGGGGTGGCAAACCAGAGGACTATCTGGCAATCCACGAACTTATTGATAGCCCAAAGGGTGCTATGAATAACAACACCTCACGTTTCCTCACTCACAACACATGGTTCGCCTACAATATCATTCCAAAGATATTCGGGTATAACATTACTAACTCTGACGGTAAGAGTGTTGATACGGTTGATATTGCCATGTTGCATATCTTAGAGGATTTCCGAATGAAGTTCGTGCCGACACCACAAGATTACCTACGCCACATGACGGTGGAAGCATGGATGTGTAACGGTGTAAAGGACGTTAACAACCCAGAAGCGACACAAATTGCTAACGAGTTCAAAGAAAAATTATCATGTCTGAAAGAAACGATATAATTAAACTCTGGAAAGAGAACAACCTCGGTGAAGCGAGGTTCATATTCACCTGCGGTGGTGATAGTATGGGCGATACTCAATGGGAGTTTTCCGATGCGGATGGTAACGATTGTAAAGCCCCTAAAGAGGTTGAGGACTACCTTGAAGATGAAGTGTATAACAGGGTGAGCTTCTATGTTGATTCTGACGGTCATTACTGCGGTGAAGCGGGTACGGTTACGGTAACTCTGGATGAGGATAGCGAGAACGAGGAAGAATGGGATTTCTCATTCTCCAAATCAGCAACATCTGAATGGTCTGAAAGCCATACAAGCAAAGTTGAGTGTGCGCTTGACGATGTTGAAGCAGCCTTTGTTAGGGAACATATCCTGAACATCAATGGTGGTTATGATGCTGGTATTGCCATAAACTTCAAGCATGACTTTCTTATGTCCGATGAAGAAGAAGCTATCCTTGCCGACTTGGAAAATAGGATTGACGAGTTTGTGAGGGATTACAACCCACATGATAATGGTGAGAATGTTGAAGGTGAGTTACAGGACTGGTACACATTCACCACCAATACTGACGGTGATATGAACGAAGTTACCGACCTGACAGTAGAGGGTAACAACCTTATCCTTTACATCACCAACAGCATAACAGTCTTTAAGGACGATGAATAATATCCGTTAACATACCAAAAACAATTTAAATGAAAATAGTTATTCATAATACCACATTTCCATTCAATGAGGGTTGCCGACTGCTGAAACTGCAACACAAGACATGCCCATACCCACAGTTGGAAGACTTTTGGGATGAAATTAAGCCTATGACTTTTGCCGAGATAGCAACACTACCGAACCTTGAACACAGGCGTGTTGGTGTGCTTTGTATGGGTTTGGAACGTCTGGCAGAGGAAGTAAAGCCTACGTTGATTAACAGCGAAACCATACGCAAGACAACAACGTGGGTAATGGAAGACGGGACTATTAAGACCGTTGAGTTTGACGATACTTATGAGTTGTATCGTGTGGACGGTAAGCACTTCAATGAGGGTGTACAAAATTCGTGGCGTGAAACAAAGAACTGTTACTTCATCAAGTGTAAGGACACATCAACCGACAGGAACTATTTTATCTGGGTTGACCTCTGGGACGTGTATAAGAACAACCACCCGAATAACCATGAATGGGGTTATTCGGAAGACCTGAAACTTGCCGAGAAGAAAGTAACAGCAATAGAAGCCATATCGTGGACAATCCAAACCAATGTTAACATGGCTAACATTGAGAAGATAATCAGGCAGGGTGATTGTATTCTCATTAAGCCATACGATACCAACGGTACAGGTAGTGTAAGGCATCTTACCGAAAATGAATACAGGACACTTCTGGTGGCTGAAAGCTAAGTGAATGGTGGGTTAATAGCCCACCATTTCTTTTTGTATTCTGGTTGCCAGGGAGATCACCAGATAAACCAAATTTAATTTGGTGGTGTAATAAAGTTATTTTACCTTTGCATTCTAAATCGAAAACAGCATGGCTACTAAGTATGACGTATTAAGCCCAGATGGTTTCTCCATATCATTTGACGAGGTTTGGGACACACCACAAGAGGCTGAGGCGGCCCAGAAAGAATGGGCTAAACGATATGAACGACAGGGTTATTATTCCTCAAACAGCGGACGTATACCTCTGGATGAATTGGCGGATCATTGCCGTATTATTCCCGTTGAAACCGAATAAAATAAATTTGGTGGTATCAGAAAGTTAATTTACCTTTGCTGAAACAAAACAACAACACAATGTCATTCGCAATTACATTACCAGACCAGATAGTCGCCAAAGTGGTTAACATGGGCAACATTGCACCAGATGCCGAGCTAACTAATCTGGTGAAGGACAAGATAAATGATTATGCTAAAGAGGTGGCTCTGGTTGCAATCATTCTCTCCGACAACTACATGAAAGAGCTGTATGAGAAAGAGAATATTGGCTACATAGCTTGTCTGGATATACTCCATCAATGGGCTGTGGAGTATGTGGATATGTTTGCATACGTTGAAGATTGGGCTGAATGGGTTGATTCTGAAAATAACCCATATAAAGGTACATGTTGTTGGGATGATGTGGTTATTGCTTACGGTGCAGATAAAATGAAAAACTACGCATAAAGTATTCAAAACAGGGTGGTTACCACCCTGTTTTGTTTGAATACACGATCACCTAAAATAAATTTGGTGGTTTAACTTTTTTACATACCTTTGTATTCTAAATCGAAAGCAATGGATAAACAAACCATGTTGAATGCTGTCAAGGAACAGCTATCTGTAAAGAACGTAAAGGATGGTTTCGGGCATGACCTTATGGGGCTGTTCGCCGACGTTTACCTCAGAAAGAAAAAGGTGGGTTACTACAATGACGACGGTTACGGCGGAGAAATTGATATACAGCTGAACTCGGAAGCTAAAGACCACATTGAGAAGATGTGTATTGAACTTAATATGAACCAATTCCTGTTCGATAACGGTTGGGGTTTTATGAAGGAGCCAACCCATATTAAACTACACACACAGGTCGAGCAGATAATATACCTGCTGATAGAGGAAATCCTATTGGCAAAAGCGGCTAAACAATTCGCAGCTAAACTAAAAAAGGATATGGTTAAAGGTATATGTGTTGGTGATGAAACCAAATACAAATACACACTACACAAGTTCATTAAGGCCAATAAGAACTTAGTTGATTGTGTTCATCACTTCGGCGCACGAGCGGTTAAACAATCAATCATCACCAACATCTTACCAAAGATGAATAAGGGTGACCGCATACTGAATACCAACCTGAAAGAACTGGGTATCGACATTCCCGATGAAGTAATAAGGATGGCGCAAAAGTAACCATCTAAACTAAATGCCAGGCTCACCACCTGGCATTTTTTATTTCCTTTAACAAAAATAAATTTGGTGGGGTGTTGAATACACCTTACCTTTGCACTAACAAAACAAAATTGAAAAACAATGGAAGCTACAAAGCCATACGAATTCAGCAAAGAGCTTGACCACGGCAACAAAAAATGGCAACCCAAACCAATGGTAAGGTATTCGGTAACACACCGACCACCAACCAACAAGATTGTAGAACCCGTAGAGGTTGAACCCATTAAGGTTGAACCCGTTAAGACATCTTTCATTTTAGATGAACTGGATGAGGATGTTTTGGACGATGTGCCACAAGAAGTTAAGTTATCAGCCAAAGAGATAAAAGAACTGGAAGCGGTAACAGAACCTGAACCCGAAACTGAATCGTTTGACCCTGAGGATGAATATACGGATGACAATGAAAAAGATATATAAAAAAAAGGACTTTATCGGCGCCGACATAGTAACCGTAAATCGTGGACATTCATGTGAACATTGCGGTGAAAAGATAAGGAGCAAAGATACGCCCGTATCTTGTCGCTTCTTTTCGGCAAGGGCTATTTACATACACTATAAATGTAAGAAGGCGTTTATTGATGCACTAAAAGAATAGCCATATATGAATCCAAGGGTCGGGGTAGAAACCCCGACCTTTTTATTCCGCATGGATCCACACCAGGAAAGTTAACAATGACTTAACAATAAAAAAGTTGGCGGTATCAGAAAGTTAGTTACCTTTGTGCAAAGAAAAATATATGGAAAACACATTATTAATTGAACGACGCAGCGATATGTTTCACGTTGACCCGAGGGCCATTAATGTTATTGATGGATTCAATGTTCGTGAAGATTATGGTGATATTACAGCCCTAGCTGAATCCATTAAAGAAAATGGGGTTAGAGTTAATCTTCGTGGATACAAAAAAAACGGAGAATATTATCTAACTGATGGTCATCGCAGGTTAAAGGCGTGTATGCTTTTAATTGAACAAGGTATTGAAATTCGTGTGCCTTTCGTATCTGAAAAAGCCCCTTCAGAAGAAAGAAGGTTGGTTGATATGTTTGTGTGCAATGACGGTAAACGACTCACCCCACTGGAGGAAAGTACGCTGATTAACCGTTTGCGTAATTGCGGATTAACAGTGAAAGAAATTTCAACTAATTTGGGTGTTACTGAAACACACATATATAATATGCTCATCTTAAGTGATGTGCCAACCAAGTTGAAGAATCGTATACGTGAAAACGAAATAAGTGCAACTTTGGTCATGGATGTTATTAAATCCAACAAATCTTTGGATGAAGCTGTTCTACTTGAAAAAGTTGAAACGGCTCTGGATAACGCCAAAAAAACTGGCAAAAAGGTAACAAAGAAAACAATGGATGAAGAATTCGGTAATATTAATTCAATGGTTGAATTACGTAAAGCCATGAAATTAATACCCGATAATTCAACAAACGAATTATACAAATTCTGCAAATCGTTGTTGGAAAATAAACTATCTTGCGATGACATACTTGCAATGTTAACGTCTTCTGAAGTCGTGAGCGAAATTGAATAGATTTATGGGGGTTACCAAATTAATTTGGTAACCCCATTAAATTAGCTTACCTTTGTGGTATTATGAGTGAGACAACACCATTTCCCGATACTTATTATCCTACTGAACGTAATGTGTTTAATGTTATTATCCGAGAGGATGTGACTGTTATGGATGGTTCAACCAAATTAACAAAACAATACTGGGATTCTTTTTGGTATGACCCAGCGAATATTAATCGCAAACTTAATAACGGTAAACAAGGGCAGTGTAATCTAGGTTTTTATGATGACTTCCTTAAACGCGCCGCCGAACGTGGTTATAAGGTAAATGTTATTGCTGACTACCGTAAAAAATAAATTTGGTGGTATCGGAAAGTTAGTTTACCTTTGCTGTCTAAACAACAAACATATGGATTTATTCAAAGCGGAAACATTGGCTAACGAGCTAATGAAACAACACAACCTTATAGCCTCTGGTTGGCGGTTCTCATTCGATAACGCTAAACGTAGGTTTGGTGCTTGTAACTACGACCTAAAAAAAATAAGCCTATCCCACCATCTGGTTAAACTTAATGATGAAAGCCAAGTGCGCAATACCATACTGCATGAGATAGCACATGCCTTAGTTGGTTTCAAACATGGTCATAATGCTGTCTGGAGGGCTAAAGCTATCGAAATTGGTTGTGACGGTAATAGGTGTTACTCAAGTGAAGTAACAAAACCAGAGCCACGGTATATTGGCGTATGCCCCAATGGTCATACCCACAGGAGGCATAAAAAACCAAACCTGATGCAGTTCGAATCGTGCGGTATGTGTTGCAACACATTCAACTCCGATTATCTTATCAAATGGAGTATTAACACAAACTTAACAAAATAAATTTGGTGGGTGTTGAATACACCTTACCTTTGCAGTAACAAAATTAACAAACGATATGAAAGCAATTAAGATTGATTCAGCAAACAAGACAATCACCCAGATTGAGTTGGGTAAGGGTTTATCAGCCATTTACGAGGCTATTGGTAACGAATGTACCTGTTTTACATGCCCTCTTGAGTTTGATAACGGTGATACCATCTATGCCGATGATGAGGGTTTATTTCACCCGTTTGAGGGCGGTGTAATGATGCCCGATTGGAACTACCCTATTGTGGGTAATATCCTGATTATTGGTACTGACAAGGAGGGTGATAGTGTTGACTGTAAAACCACAGTTGAGGAAATTACTCCGCTTATCCGATGGATTGATAAAGCAACTTGCAACAAGTGGGCGGAACAATTCAATTAACACAACCTTAACATTGCAGGGTTTGGTGGATTCAATAATCCACCTTACCTTTGCGGTAACATTTGTTGGTTGACCTATAAACCCTATCTTTGTTATTTAATTTGGTCAGGTAGCTCAGTTGGTAGAGCACAACTAAGAGGTCCGCTGGTCGGTATTGGGTCACAGGTTCGACTCCTGTCCTGACCACTAAATAGAGGATGCGGGTAAATGGTAGTATTTGCGGCTCTACCCCTCTATTAATCATACTTGTTTGTTGTTCCATATGCTAAAGGGTTGATCTTAACAGATCGGCCCTTTTAGTTTATCAGCCTGGCAAATATAGTCCCCAGATCCGCCAGATGGTTTCAACTATTATAAAAAGAAATATATTTTTTTTTGGGTATAGGATTAGTCAAAAAAGTTGTACCTTTGTGATAGTTTAGACAACACGACAAGTCATGGATAACCGCAATGAATTTATTAAAGAACTACACGCCCTACTGGAAAAATACAAGATTGAGATATCAGTCGGTATCAACGGAGATACACATGGTGTTAGTACGTGGTTGGATGTGATGCACCAACCAGACCCTAAAGTGTGTAAATACGAAGAAATATTAACCCTAAACGAGTTAACGGCCCACGATTTAAAACCACATATAAAACCGTAAAAACACGGAAAAAAATATGTGTTGGGGGTGTTGGTAATATCAAAACTACACCATACTGGTTCGATCCCAGTCGAGAGCCCTTTTAGTTTATCAGTCAGGATCACAACCAGGTGAAGCCCCAGGGGATCACAGAAAAAAATATATGTTGAGGTGTTGGAATTGTCGGTAATACTCCCTACCTTTGCAGTAACAAAAACAACAAACATATGAGTTACACAATTCTTTACAAAGCTCAATTCATTAAGGTGGGCGACAATGCGGTACTACCATTATTGGAACAAGGTTGCAATAATCTATACGAAACAGATATAAGGGGTAGAAGTACGAGGAGGGTAAGGGAATGGGGTAATACATACGCACACACCAAAAATGGTTTAATTACCCCTATTACTGACCTTTTGAGTAGCATTACAGAATACAGAGATGGTCTTGTTAATAACAATAATGGTGAATACAATGATAAAAGTTTTGGTTGGTATTCAGGTATAGCAATTAGCCCAAATTCAACCCGTAATACCACATTCGGTAAGTACCTTTCTTTCTATAAGAAAGCCATTAAAAATGCACTCACAATCGAACAATTACGGGATAAGGGTATAACAGTAACCCTATACCCTTACAGGTGGAATGATACCGATATTACTAATTTAGGACTTGAAGTTAAACCCGATGTGACGTTTACCACAACAGAACAAATGATTGAAAAAATCAATGAATATAAAGAATATTATAAAGGGTCAAAAGTTAATTTGTACCTGAATGTATACGGAATACGTTAACATTGAATTAACATTGCGGGGGTTTGGTGGATTGAATAATCCACCTTACCTTTGCAGTCTAAACAACAAACATATGAAGCGTAAAAATTACAGTGGTTCAGACTTATCTTCAGAATTTAAGTCATGGGTACGTAAAGAGTTCAAACGTATCACAGCTGAATTAATTAAGTTGGGTTGTACCGAAATTCAATTCAATTACGGTTTCTACATTTTCAGTGGTTTCTTTACAGCTCCGAACGGACAAATCTACTATATGTCTTGTTCAGATGTAAGGCATTTTGCATACGATAAATTACTATACCGTACCGCTAAAAACTATTCAGATTTTACTGGTGGTTCCAACAATTATGTGGCTAAGGATAGTTTAAACACCTTAACATTCCATTAACAAAAAAGATTTGGCGGATTGAAATATCCGCCTTATCTTTGCACTTTAAATTCAACAAACATGCTATTTTTCAAACTTAAAAAAGAGACAGCCCCAAAGGTGGCAAAAGGTGTGCAAATCAAAAGCACAGTAACACCTGAAAACAGACCTGACTTCAATACATGGTGCAGGGATTTTAATGTAAGCACATTGTACTCATACCATAACCCCATGCCACATAATGGCGTATTCAATCATAATTATTAACTTTGTTTGTTGTTAACCTATATCCCTATCTACTCAAGTAAGGTGCTGTATTATATACGGCGCCTTTTTTAATTTAAAAATAAAAATATTCAAACTATTTGTTGGTAATACCAAAATAAGTTGTACCTTTGCAGTCACAACAAACAACTTTATTATGACTGACTTAAAATTCACCAACCGAGCGCAAGCCAAACGTGATACAAAATTATCATATTTGGGAGGCGTATCACTATCTTCAAAGATAGCCAAAAGTAAGGTATTGAATACATTAACCTATGTATTGTATTTAGCACCCGCCGACCTATCAGGATTCAATGTTTGCCCCAAACATACGGTTGAATGCAAACGTCTATGCCTGAATGAAAGCGGACATAACAGAATAGATATACATGAAAACACTATCAACCGTGCAAGGATTGAAAAAACCAAACTTTTTTTTAATAACAGAAAATTCTTTATGCAATGGCTATATGCGGAAATTATAGCATATAAGAATATGGCTGACAGTAAAGGATATAATTTTTCGGTTCGTATTAACGGAACTTCAGATATATCGCCTGAGAGTTTCAAATTAGAAGATTTTAATATACTCCAGTTACTCCCAAACATACAATTTTATGATTATACGAAAGTAGTCAACAGATATAAACTTTTATCTAAGTATAAAAACTATCATCTGACATTTTCATATAGTGGTAAAAACTGGCATGAATGCCAAATAGCACTAAACAATAATATGAATGTGGCAGTGGTATTTGAAAAACATATACCTAAAAAGTTTAAAGGGTTTACAGTAATCAATGGTGACTATTCAGATTTACGCTATTTAGACGCCAAAGGTGTGATAGTCGGGTTAAAGTATAAAAAGGTAAGAATTAATAATATAGAAAACTCTGAATTTGTTGTTAAGACCTTAGACCGAGATTGTGAATTTTAAATATATTTAAATTTTTAAATATCTAACATGACTCTGGTATATATCAGAGTCATTTTTCTTTAACAACTTTTTAACAAAATAGATTGCGAAAATTCAAAAATAAATTAGACCTTTGTGGTGTAATTGCAATGTCGCAGTTACCTAAAACTTTTTTTATGTTACAACAAACATTCACTATTCAGGAACAAACAATTTTGGCTATTCTTTCCGCCTATCCCAATTTAAGTCGTACCGACCTGTTTAAACTTATTGACGCCACAACTGTAAAGGGCGCAAAGTTTATCAGTATTAAGGACTATAATAGCGATAATTCGGATAACACCGAACTTGCTAACTACGTGGTTAACATAGGTATCAGCTATGAAAATATGTTAAACAAAGATAGTTTAACACTACATAGCTACGATATTGATACGATAAAGGACGTATTAAGAGAAAAGGTAATGAGCCACAATTTTGGTAAATACGACCTGAAAAAATTTGCCAACCCAACCCAACCATATAACGAAATTTTGGATTTGTTGCCTACGGCATTAATCGAAATGAAACAAACCGACCAACAACCAACAGATAGGGAAAATAATAATATCAAACTTAACCCTGTATTATGGTTTAACACATCTACAAATAACTTGCTTATATTCGGTAAAAAAGTAAGCAAGGAAACAACAGTAAAGGGCGAATATAAAAAAGTCGCCAGCGCTCCCCTTACTGTAGCAAAAAACATAATACGTGATACCCTACGTAAAGAAGACCTACGCACATTCAAAATTGATAATGTGTTAACTTCATTTACCAGTAAGGGCGAAACATTAGAACTCGCCTAATATGTAAAGGTAGCAAGGTAGGGTTAAATACCCTACCTTGTTTTTACCTCATTATTTGCCTAAAATTAAGCGCAAATATAGCAAGGTAGGGCAAAGTACCAACCAACCGAAAGAAACGAAATTTACCACCTCAAAATGCGTTATTAACATATGGACAAGAAACTAATATTATTCATGGCAGCCAGTGCCATATTCGGAATTTTTCTATCTGTATCAGCTATACTAATTAGCTTTATATTATTTTATCCTCATAAGTAAAAATACTAATATATACCCCTCCCCTCCCCCGTATCCCCCTCCCATAGGGGAGGGGCGGAGGGCGTATAAGGGGGTCAAATATCTATGTGAATTATTTTCAAAAAAAAATTTTGGGGTTGGTTTTTTTCAGAAAATCGACCTTTGTTTTATTTGGGTTTGGTTTTTCAAAAAAATTTCTGGGAAAATTTATGATGATTTAATCAGTCCCACTCTATGATCGGCGAACATAATGGGCGTATATTCAGATTTTGCGAGGTTAGTATATATGGAATGAGTGGAATCACTAATTTCCTTATCGGTCTTCATTATATAACCGTGGTTCAAAAAGTATTGGTAGATACTGGTACCGATGCCATTACCTCTTTCTTCTGGTGCAATATATACGAGATTAAATGAAAGGATGTTATTAAATTTGGTTCCGCGAATGAAACCTATGGTATCGCCATCGTTATTATCAATTAATAATTCATAGGGGCCACTTTCTGGTAACTGTTGTCTATTTTTTATATAGAGGTCGATGTCATCGATTCGTAATAAAAAATTATCGGTATTCTGATTAAATTCAGGTATACCCAGTTGATCGTCTTCCAGGTTTAATGTGGAGATATCTGATAGTGCGTCATCAAATTCTTCATATGTGATGGGTTTATACTCAAATCGTTTTTTGGGATCTAATCCCATCATTTCTTTAATCCTATTTATTTGTTCTGTAAGTACCATATTTTTTATTATAAATAGGTTCATTTTTACATATAATTTGAGAATTTCACTCCGTTAATATCGGCCCATGATTTGATCATTTGCATATAGTGTGGGTGAGGTGTTCTGTTGTATTTACCTCTGGCCTGTACTATGGTTTTAGATCTGATTTCCAGGGTTACTTCTGGTTCATCGAATTTGCCCTGGGTGTGGTTGGTTACACGGAACGAGAAGATGGAGCACCATTTCTTAATACATGAGCTGGCATAAGTGGCGACACAGTGGTGCATTTTATTACCTTCTGCGATAAGTTCTTTGGTTTTTGTGAGCTGGGTGATGTTGTATCTCATTTTAGCGAAGTTATTTTCTTCACCTTCTTTCCATTCCCAATCAGGTAGATCGATTGGTTCCCATTCTTTAGGGTCTTCCTCACGTTTTTTATTCATGGCGACAAAGTAGTGCCAATCATCTGACTGTTGGATCAGTGACATTGGTGTTCTACCTTTCATGGTAAAGTTGGGTTGATCTGGTTCGTTCACCGTTGTACCGTTAGGTCCTGGTTTTCTTTTAAGGGCAAATTTTTGGTCGTAGATATAGTCGATAATTTCACCTACTTTATCTGGGTTCATCATTTGGTGTTCGATAAAGAATTTGATAACCGATTCCCAGAATGGTTCGTCTTTGGCTCTGTGTTTATTAATATTATTGGTGTGGTGTTCGAGTTTTGTTGACATAAGGAGTCGGAAGAGTTTATCATCTCCGCCGAGGTGAATAATTTGTGCTCTTCTGAAAGCTTCGTTATATGTGCAATAGTTTGGTGTGGTGTAGAGGTGGTGTAGTGCTTTTTTGGGTATATTAAATTCTGGGATAAATGGCCATGTTTTCATGGACTTACCTTGTCCCAGGTGTATAAAGAGCAGCATTGACTCATGGTTATTGTTGATAAATCCGTTAATGAGGAATTGGGGTGATTGGTAATTGGTGAATAGGTGGTTTAGGATTTCGATGAGTATAGATTTGTGATTAAGTTTTTTTGGTTCCCAATCTTCTATGTTTCTGAGTCTTTCTGAATAAACTTCTGAGATACCTCTGAGGGCTAGTATGTTATCCCTATTTTCATAGAAGTTAGGGGCCCATTCTGCTATATGAGTTGCGATTTTTTTGAATTTATCGGATTTGCGGCATAATGTGGCGGTTACTTCCATGGTGCTCCAAAGATCGAAGTTATTGGAAGTATAGAGGTAGTTGGTTGGTTTGAGTTTGTTTGAGCAGATCCATTCAACTAGTTGTGCTGTTTTAGCTCTGTTTACTTTACGTTCCAGTGCGTGGCGATCCAGGGCTTCTTGGTAAGCCTTTTCTTTTTCCGCTTCTTTTCTTTCTATTTCGATGTACCGTGCCATAACGGAGCAAATATACGAATATTTTGGTGCATAGGCAAATTTATTGTGGATTTTTTTATATTTATGAGTAGTAAAAGTTATATTATGGCAAAAGCAAAACCCAAGCAAAAAAAGAATAAGATTAGAAAGAACGTATTAAAGAATTTGAAACGTATCTGGGAAAATCAAAGAATCATAAGTGAATTAAAGTAATATGAAACAGAAACAAACATTAAATGAGGAGATTCAAAACATCAGGCGGATGATGGGGTTAAGTGAATCTTGGGATGATTCTGATTGGTATTGGAATAAGACCAAGAATCTTGACACTACCAGGAAGAAGTTAAAGCCAGATGATAAAGTTGGCAGATTTGGTAATTTTAAAAAATCGGATGTTGCGGATGTTGATGTTTCTGGTGAACCTATAGATTTGGAGTTTGGTGATTTTAAACCAATTCTTGATAAATCAGGGAATAAGCACTGGTATGTATCTGGTATATTTTCAGAGGATCTAATTAATTCATATGTGGGTAAAACAATAAATATTGGTGACGTTAAAGCTGTTGTGGTGAAGGTTAATATATTCGAGAATACACCAGATAGGATCAAATTCAGAATTATATTAACTGATACGAATCATTATTCCTATATTGTGGATATTATATCTGGATTTAGAGATACTCATAGTAAATTTAGTGATTATAAAGTTGTTGTTTTACGTCCAGATGGTAAAGAGGTACCATATAAATACAATCCCAAATTTTTCGAGTTTGATACGTTTGTGGAGCATCTTAGTAACCTGGTACCAGATAATTATGAAACAAAATAAAATTGATATCGTTATGAATAAATTAAATGAACAAGTGTCCCGCATGAGGGCGATAATGGGTATATCTGAAAATTCGGGTAGGTATCAATTTGCCAAGGATATTCAGGATGATGGTAGTGTATTAGACGAATCTGATATATCTACCGATATTATAAATAAGATATTGATGGGGTATATTGAAGCGGCATTATGGACTGAGGAGGAATCTTTGAGAGATGAACAAGGTGATGATAGTGTTTATGACGACGATGATGAGGATGAGGATGATACCGAATTGGATAAATTAATTAGATTAACATCGCAGTTGAATAATAAGGGTATTGTATCATTCAGTCGTGAAGATATTGAGTCAGATTCGTTAATTGATGCTTATATAGGTATTAAGAAATTCATTCAGTTATGTGGTGAGGATTTAATTCATAGGGCGATTAATGAGTTTGGTGCTGAACAACTTGGTCATGACTTTTGGTTGACACGTAATGGTCACGGTGCTGGTTTTTTTGATAGGGGTTATGATGATGAGGACGAGAATATATTAATGAAAGCATCACGTGATATGGGGTCAGTTGATTTATATATAAATGATAATAACCAATTAAGTTTTAGTGGAGTATAAATGAATAAATTAAACGAGCAAGTTTTCCGTATGAGGGTAATGATGGGTTTGAATGAGAATGTTCAATTAGCCGATAAAGTTTATTTTAATTCGGGTAAGTTAGAGCCTCGTGTCAAGGAAGCTATTGTTGATCTTACAAACGGTAATAATTTTACGAAGTTGGTTACTGATTTTTATTATCAGATGAATAGGTTTGAATCTGACCAGAGTAAATATACTGAGAGGAATATGGATATTGTTGCGGATTTTTACGATTTAGTAAGAGTGTATGATAAACAATTATTTCCTGTTCCAGGTAATTTAACCGACTACAAATATGAAACCCAGGATAATAGATTTCATGTAATGTCTTTATATGAGATGTTAAAGGAAAGGAGTTATTTGGTTAAAAGTTGGGGTAAATTATCAGATATTATTAAGCGTAATATGATGAAACCAATTAAAGAATATATATATAACATTGATACAGCCGACCCGAATTACCAACAGTTTATTTCATATAATTTTAAAAAAGTGTATGAGGGGTTGAGGGTTATTAATAAAATATTACAGGCTTTACCTAAGAAAAAACACGATGAGATGTTGCCTAAACTATTTCGTAGTGGTAGGAGTTTTAAAGATATTGTTGCGGGTTTTGATCATTTGAGTAAGACCATGAGTTATATTGGTGATGGCGCTGAAACGGGTCGTAAACATGTTTTGGATTTATTGCCGAATCTTGATGCTGATTTGGTATATGATAAAAACGATGTTCTGGTAATCAAGGTTAATGATTATGAGGCTATGCAGCAATTGGGTTGTTATAGTAATTGGTGTTTTGCACAAGTTGGTAGTGAGAATTATTGGGAAGATTATGCTGGTTTGGGGTATGTGTATGTTATAATGGATTTTAACATGGATATTGATGATGCTAGGTTTTTGATGACCTATTTACCAGATAGTTATTCTTTATATTTGAGTAACAACATTAAATGGTATGAAGTGTATGATATGGATTTTAATAAGTATTTAAATACTTTAGGTATTAGTTCAGATATGTTAGATGAGGGGCTTAATCAAATAAAAAAGGTTATGGGTTTGAATGAGGTTAATGAACCTTTAAAAATAACGCCAGATATTTCAGAAGATCTTTTGAATAAAATTAATGGTGCTTTTTTCCGATTTGAGGATTATGTAACCAATCATCTAAAGAATCCGTTGGATGAAAAATCTTCTTATGATAGAGAGTTTGATAAATTAAAATAGTGTATGGATAAGTTACTTTCTGAGTTACAACAAATAAAAAAAATGGTTTTATTAATTGAGGCCGATTACAACTATCATTCGGGTAGTGTTAATTTATCTAATTTAAAACCGTATGGTTCTGATAACATATGGAGAATGCAAGGTAGGGGCACGGGTCACTTTGGTTCGGGTATGTATTTTTCAACTTATAAGTTAAGGGATAAAGCTGATTATGATAAAAAATATGGATCTGCTTTTAAGGATATGTCTGGGTTGATTCAGGTTGGTGATAGTGTTTATAGGGTTAATATGGATTTCTATAAAAATTTATATCGAGTAAAGAGCAATGAACAAGGTAAGTGGTTATTTAACACATTGAAGGAGTTGAATGATATATTTTATAGTTTTTTATATGGGCATGGCGATATAAGCAAGCGGTATTTGGTTGTTGTTAATAATTTAAGTTATTTGGGTTTAAAGGTTCCAAAGTATCGTGAGTTTATCAATATGTTAAAACAAGCCGCGAGTGATTTTAATTCGATGTATAATAAAACGCAAGCCAGTAGTTCGGCTTCATTTTCCACCAGGATTATGGAGTGGAATGGCTATAATGGTGTTAATGTTTCAGGTGTTTGGGATTGGGATAATACGTTACATGGTTCGGTTATCTATGATCTTAATAAGATTGATGGTGATATGAAGTCTGTTGATATAAACACCTTATTTATTAATATAAATAAGAAAGGTGTTATTGGAACACACGACTCATTAGAAAACAGGTTATTATCAAATGATGTAATTTATGATAAGAAACAGATGGATGAGTTAAACTCGATGCCTTTGGAACGTAGCAAGGTTTTGGTTAAGAGGTATTATAATTGGTTTTTTGATTTTGATGGGTTGCGAGATGAGTTAAAGAAAGTTTATTTGCAATCATTACATACCAAATTAATTGAAGACCCTGATATGGCCAATAACATAACGGATAAAAACATTAAGATGATAATTAATTATAACTTAATGAAAATAATATATGATAAGAGAATTATTAGGCGTGGTGAGAGTTTGTTATCGTATGTGTTGTATGCGTTTAGGTGGGAAGAGGATATAATACGAAAAGTTATAAGTGGTATTAATAGAGAGCTTGATGATAATGAGAAAGAGTCATTAGAATTTGCAGAAGAGACGTTAAATAAATTAAATGAAGAGGTTTCCCGCATGAGGGGGGTGATGTGGTTGGGTGAGGCCATTGAGTTGAATTTATCCAAGCAAGCCAGGGCCTATCAAAAGCGTTTTGATGCTAATATGGATAATTTATTTGGTAAGAATGTATATCGTTTATATTATGATCTCGATACTGGGAAGATGATTACGCCGACCAGGAAAACACCGACTTTAAATTTGGATGTTAATATTAGTGATAAGTTAAGGCATGATATTGATCGTGTTATTGCCGATAATGGTTTTGTGTTGGTTGATTTTGACGGTAACAAGGTGAAGGATGAGAAGAGTAACCAGGAGGTTAAATTAACCAAGTTATTGCAAAAGTATGATGTTGGTTTATTGAAAAGATACACGAGTTATTTGGATTCGATGACCAGGGCTGGTGGTGAAGGTAAGATGTATGCTGTTATATCCAGGCATTCGCATGATATTGCAAATATGGGAGATAGTGATCATTTTAGCACATGTGAGAATCTTTCTGGTATTAAGGATATAAAGCAAACGATGATCAAATCAACTATTGATGATGGTGGTGAAGGTTATGGTGCGGGTGTTGGCAATATGATAAGGGATAATAGTTTTGTTTTTTATTTAATAAAGGAGGGTGATTGGAATATTAAGGATCCTCTTGGTAGATTTGCCTCTGGTATTTATTGTCATTTTACTGGGCCTTATTATGGGGTGTTCAATCAGAAGTTTAAGAATTTTGTGATTGGGTGGTTAACGGAGTATGAGTTAAAGTATCGTAATGAAAGGGGTGTGTTGAAGGGGATGGAATCATATTGGTCACAATCTTTGGATGTTCTTGTTGAGGATGCCTTTGGTGTCTTGTATCATGGTAGAACGATTAATAACATGAACACAGACATTTATGTCAGGGAATTGATAAATCATGGTCGATACGATGTGTTATTTGGTTTATTTAACAAAAACAAGGGGTTTGATGTTATCAAACATATTGTCCATGTGTTAACCGATACGATAGTTAAGACCATATCGCCGTTTGTTGTTAATAAGTTTCCAGCTGAGTTGAGGGAGATGTATTTTGATTTGGTTGGCGCTGAATTGGAACCATTATATAAAGAATTAAATGTTAAGAAGGAATCAGATGATGAGATTGTTCAACGGTTCATCAAACTAAAGGATCAAATTGGTAAGGATAGGGTTTTACAATTGGTTAATGGGTATGTGTTTTATAATTTGATTGGTATATCGGATGAGGATCAATCTTTATTGGGTAAGTACGATTCGTTATTAAAGGTATATAGATTGAAGGACCCTAAGGTGGCTGATCGGTTGAGGGCTTTGATTGTTGAAAAGATGGCGAAATCGAATCATAATCGTGTTCAAACAATAAAGGAAAAAGTATTAAACGCATTAGAGTAAAATTAAAAATAAAACCCAGGGTTATACCTGGGTTACTTTTTTTATTTGTATTATGCTTGGGTTATATATGATATAGTGTTTAAGTCGTTTTCCGTCTATAACATCTCTATTAACAACGATACCATCATATCCGAGTTTAACACAGTTTCTAACATAATCCACTGGGTCATTTTTATAGAAGTCTATCCATACCTGTAGGAACCTATCTTTTTGGTTGTGGTTATATGAAATAAAGTCTCTGATAGCTTTATTTAAACCTATCTGTGGGTTTTCGTCCCAATTTTGAGCTGTGCTTTCCCAATCGGGTGCCATTTTGGCTAATTTTGTTAATTCGATGGTGGTGCCCCCATTTGGGCTTTCGGTTAGTAGTTTTCTTGGTGTTATTGTTACTTCATGTACGTATGTTCCAAAATATTCGGCATTTTCCGCTATTGTTGTGAAGTATATGCCAGGCCCTTCCAGGTCGTTGGCTTGTTCTCCGCCCACAAAGTCATCCACGAAGTTTGTGATTTTGGTATTGGATCCGTGATAAACGGTGATGGGTTGAAGTGCTTCGTTTATGTCCATCATTTCTTTTATCCTGGAGATTTGTTCGTTAAGGTTCATATTAATATTTGTCAGGTTCTTTTGTTCTTGTGGGTTCGTATTGAATCACATTTTTATATCTATCATAGTTTCTCATAACCCAAGAAACCACGTCGTCCAGGTCTTGGCTTTTGTAAACAATACCGCCTTTTTTAATATTGTGTACCGCATAGTCGTCGCCGTATTCCTGTGTTATCGGCACGATATTTCTTGCTTTTTTACCCCAGAAGATTACTTGTGGTTCTTCATCGCCGTGGTGTATGACTTCTATACCAGATCCAATGAACATAACTGCTTCGTTTCCGTATTTATATCCGCCTCCGTGCATATAACCTCTTCTTGCGTATCTTTTATATATATCGGCTCTAAATGCGAAGTTATAGCCGCCGTATTTTTTATCGAATTCGCCGAGTCTTGTTGTTAGGTGCAACTTGTCTAATTCAGATACACCACGTGTGAATCCTTCACGAGCTATTTTCCATGGTTCTTCGGTGAAGTGTATTAACCATTGGTTTGTTATCAATTTTGGGTGTGTTATATATGACCAGGCTGGATATTCTGTATCGTCAACCGAAAGTTCATTGCGTTCCACTTTATCAAAAAGATAATCGGCGAAAGCGTCGAACACTGGTTTATCTTTGTGTTGTAAGATATCAACGATTTCATAATCCTCATATTCATCACCAGGTTGTTCTTCACCGTAAGCATCAAAATAAGCTTTTGTTGGTCTTTTAAATTCGATATCTTTTTCTTCAAGAAAATCGCTGAACAACCATGGGTACATAAAGGGCAAAGAGTTTTTCTTTTGCTCTTCGGTCATATTAAAATAGTCACGAAGATATACATCATGTTGTGTGACGTATTCGTTGATGGTTTGTAATCCCATCATTGATTTCATTTTATTCAGTTGTTCGTTAAGTTTCATTGTATGGTCTTAAATCGTATGTTGGAAGTTTATCATTTGGCATGATTCTCCTGATATTTTTTATTTTATTGGTGTTGTATAATACCATCATTTGTCCTTCGCCGCCGAAAGCTGTTTCATCAAGAACGTAATCAATGCCGACACCTATAAGGAATGTTTTCCACATTAATGAAAAATTTGATTTGAGGAATCCGCTATCTATAAGTATGTTATTAACGATATAAGCTGGTATTTTACCACCGTGCAATCTGGTATTGGCTCTATCGAGCACATATTGTACTTTTTTGGGTGAAAGGTTTTGTTTAAGGAATTGTGTGAGCGCAACCATATCGATGTCTTTATCATCGAGATTATTGCCTTTCTCCACAGACACAATATACATTTTTCTACCGCCTTTGGCGTATTTCTTTGCTCTCTCCCAATTTGTTGTAAGATAAAGGCCAGGGCCATGAACTTGTCTGTCGGATCTTTGGATGAGGTCTTGTTTAACCTCATCCAGGTCACCACCATGAAAAAAGTGCATAATGTTGGGATTTTTATCGATGATTATATCATCTTCTTTGATACCCATCATGGTTTTCATTATATTTAATTGTTCGTTAAGGTTCATTTTGTAATAGTTAATGTTGTTATATCCGTGTTTGGATCGGTTGTTACTTCACCATAGGTAGTTAATTTTTGTTGGAGTTCATCGCTTGCGCTAATGAATTTAACCACACCATCGTCAGCTTGATCGTATATGATTTTTCTTAGGGTACCTTTGTTTTGGAATTCTGGTTTAATTTCGAGATAATCGATACCCCACACGCCCGACATTTTATCTATATGTATTCCACCGACCATAACGCCATCTATGATGATTGGTGAGAGTTCGCCGCCGCTATAGGATTTTCTTCCTTTGATTCTGAGCCAATTTCTATCTTCTGGGTTAACAATTCCATAGTATTGGATATTTTCTTTTAGTCCCATCATAGATTTCATTTTTGTTATTTGTTCGTTAAGTTTCATATGTCGTAATCACTGGGTACACCTTTTGATTGGTCGTAATGCTTACCCGATCTACTGATTAAGTCGTTTAGGTTTACATTTTTTAATTTTAGTTGTTTATTGGCGTTAATTAACAGCGGTTGTATATTCAAAGGTTTTCCGATATATTTGGAATTATAGATATCCAACTCGTGTATTGTATCTTTGTATTCGGGTTCAAAAAGTAGATCTTTTAGAACATCGGGATCGATTTCTCGTTCGTAGGGATAGATTGTGCTATATAATTGATCATCAATATCTATTGGTTCCTTTTTTATATCATTTCTATTATTGAAATAATATGTCCAAACCTTTATTGCATCTTTTGATATCGTATTGCGATCTGGAATGAGTGGTTTAGGATATACGTATGATAACATCATATCATACAATAGGGGGCCGAAACTTTCGTTGGCTGACACACGTGACACCATATAAACATTAGGGTCTTCATCTGTATTATATATATTAATCCCACCATAGACTTTATCTTCTGATGCTGAGTATAACACAAACTGGTCTCCAATATTAATATTTGTTTGGTGGTATAGGCCAGTATCGGCAGGTAAATCACTCACTGTTTTAGCCACCTCATCCAACCCCAGAACTGAAATAGCGGATGGGTTTTGATCGGGTGAATCAAATTCAAACAAGTTACCAGTGCGAATATTCACGCCATATTCATCATAATGTTTGTTTATATAATCTTGAATATCTTGAGGATCGTAATCGAGCAATTGTCCGATTCTGATTGAATCTTCTTTGGTTGCATCCACGGATAAATAACCACCGTATCTATTGGCCAAATTAGCCAATTCCTGGGCTTCTTTCTCGTGTCCCTCTCTATATATCACAAATCCCATAAGAGGATTCTTTTTGACGTGTATTGAGTTTAAAGAGGGGTCTGAGTTGATTAGTTTAGTCACCGTTTGTTTATTTGTTGGATTTAGATCACCAAATGTAATGAATGCCAGGTTTCTCTTACCGTGTAATACGGTTAAGATTGAATCTATTTGGTTTGTTGCTTCGGAAGCACGTATAGATTCTTTGATACCCATGATGGATTTCATTCTTGATATTTGTTCGTTTAGTTTCATGTTATAAATTGGTTACGTTATAAAAGGCTTCGATCACATTATCCATGCGTTTTAGGATATCGTATGTTTTATTTGTTTTTGCGTTATTTAATTCATCAGTTAGTTTATTAGAGAATGCATAAATAGGGTTGAACATATCAGCACCCTTTTTATCCTGGATATCATTAGCTAACATTTCTCCGTTTTCTGGACTAATTTGTGTGATGAGTTTGATCAATAATTTATCAGCTGAAATAAAATTGAGTTTAAATAATTTTTGATAAACCAAAACTGGATCATCAACTTTTGATATTACTTTATTAACCAATTCGACGTATGTATCCATTAATTTTGTTCTAACGTTCTCATACCCTTCCTCGTCACTTAAACCACGTATTTTATTTCCAATTGTTCCACTAAAGAATATTTCATCGGCAGTAAGGCCTTCTTTAGTTTTAAGCTTTTCGAGCCATTTATCAAGAACAAAGAAATAGTTTTTACCGCTGAGATATTGTGAGGTAAATAACATAACGTATTGTTCATCGGTAAATCCGTTTTGTTTGGTGTAGATCGCATTTAAAACATTGTATAAATCTGGACTATTACTTAATATAAACTTTAAAATAGCTGGCCTTGGTTGATAATCTAATAGTTGTAGAACTATTTTCATTAATTTAGCTCTATCTGTTGGTAGGTCAACCCATGAGAAAATAGTATCTAAGGTCAATCTACTAATATTTTTATTTTCTTTTTTGATTAGGAACACACAGTATTTTAGATTATCTTTAACACGTGTAAGAATTGTATTAATGAAGTCGTGATAATTTTCTTTACCAAAAACTTTATTTGTTATTAAATATGCTAATACATCACCACCATGTTCGATCAATATTTGTATTATTTCCACGCTGGCAAATTCAAGATCCAATTTAGCCAAAATATCTTTAGCCCCTTTAATCGGGTCTTTTAAATAAAATAATATTTCGTTTACTATTTTGTAATTATTAAAACTTTCCGATTTCTCTAATAGTTTTTCAGCAAAAAGATTTTCGTCCGATACGTGTCCCAGCATCGTAACAATTGAATGGTGGTAGATTAATTTTGAATCGAGCAAAGCAAGGGCCAATTTATCTTTACCACCTGGTTCTGTAACAGCGAAAAATACACTATCCATATATGAGTTAGACAGATCCATTTTATTAGCTTCTTTAATTATTAATCTTAAAGCCGTATCGAGCTGATCCGTTGAAGCATTAACGATCCTATTAACTTGATTGTAATTGAAGATTAAGTTAAAATCCAATAATTTATTCACCAACACCTGATTTTTCACACCTGGTTTTAATTGTTTTAAATATGATTCAAATTTATCATTAGAATTGGTTATCTGGGTTTTATAAATTAGAACATCAGCAATTGGTTTAATTCTAAAGAACACCGCTTGTTTTGGCTCTGACGGGTGGATATATCCGTTACCTTTATAGTCAACAAAGCCATTAACACCTATTTTAGTACAAATAATATTAATCGCATGTTGTTTTTTATTCTTAGTTATATAGGCCGCAACCTCATACAGAAATAACCAAAAGTTATGTGCTTCATGATAAGGGGAAGAATTATATGTTGATTTAAAATCTTTATTCAAATATAATTCACATGTTTTATATACGGGTGTAATGTCACCATAAAGATCCATTATCTTTTTAACGTAAGGAACAACCTGCTCAAAAGTTGTGTTTTCATCCAGGATACCGTTATGTGATTTTAAGACAATAAAATACATATAAGGTAATTTAGATTGGTATGGGAATGCTTCTCTGAACATACCTTCATCCATCCTGGATAAATCGTATTTGTTTCTGAAATATGAAATAAGCGGGTATGAATAAACACCAGTTGGGGTGCTGTATTTGTTATTAACATTTACATCTGTTACATGTAAATCATTTCTAAATGACACAAATATATTTTCATATGTATATTTATTTACCAGATTATCCATGAACATCCCGAATGTAACTCTCGGATTTTTTTCTGGGTTTGATCTTGCCTCATCCAGGTTGAATTTATCCCCAAACATGGTCTTCATTGCATTGAAATACATTTCGTTACCAACAAAGAATTTTGTTGCGTCACCAACATCGTTATATTTTAACGTTAAGCTACCGTCAGGATTCTGCTGAGTTTCGGCTCCGCCGAATACGGATGATGGTATGGATTTGTATAGTAGTTGTAATTGCTCGGGTGTTGGTGTTATAAATCCTTTCTTTTGGAGCATTGTCTGTATGTTTTGAGTAACCATACCCCATACTGGTATGTTTTTGGATTCGATTTCACTCAAAGCGCTTAATATGCTTTTTGGTGAGCCAGCCACACCCACTAACTTGTATAAACCTGATTTCTGAGGTCTTACCGCAATAAAACCATCCATATCACCAAAAAATAACCAATCACTAGCTCTTGATAAAAATTTAGATTTATCCCAGGAACCACCAGTAGATTTCTCGTATGATTGTTTAAATATATTAAATATATGATCTATTTGTGTGGTGTTGGTCGTATCTAACCTAAACTCACCCTCAAATAATTTATTTGAAATCATATATTCGGATAATTTTTGAAGTTGCTCTTCAGTAATTACAATTTTCATTGTCATTTATATGTTTTATACATATAAATATATAAAAAAAGCGGGTAATTTACCCGCTTTTTTAAAATTTACACGTTCTTAATACCCAAGCCCCCTATCCCCTATCCCATTACCAAATCATAAGAATATATGCTCATGACCAAAGTTCAACTATTTATTTTAAAAACACAAAAAAAATGAAAAAAACAGAAAAAATATCATTGGAACAGGAAATCAAAAAAATCAAACAATGGTCAGATGTGCTTGAGGGTGGTGATAACACCGTTGGTGTTGGTGCCACCTCAATACCCCCAGGATTCAGGGATTCATTCGGCGAAGACGCTGAGATTAGGACTGGTACAGATTTGGGTGCAACCGATCAAATGACGGGTTATATGGAAAGTTAATAATACATATTATAAATTTGGATAACTTCTTTAGGATTGGTAAAACCTTGTGCGTATTCTTCTGGGTTACCCTGGGTGTATTTAGTAAATACGTTATGAAGCATCCGTTTCACTTTTTTCTCTGGTATTAAGCTAATTCTATGTAATGGGTGTTTAGAATCTAATAACCCATAGAACACATCATTAGGCATATACCATAAAAAAGCATCACCCATAGAATCATAAGTATTGGATAATTCTATTATTTGTTTTGGTATGGGTGTTGTTTTGAATATGTTTCCAAACTTCTCCCACTTATCATCACTTGATTTATTTTTTAATATTTCCAAATAAGCCCCGAATTTATCTTTTGCAAATGTTTTAAATGGGGTTAGCGTGTCTGTTGTTTTTAAAATATAGTATATATAATTCATTTCCGTTTTATCTTTTCCACAATCTGGTGTTGACAACATAATGTTATATATCTCTTGGGTGTCGGCCTTAATATTATAAATTTTTTGATTTTCTGGTGTGCTAACCATCCCAACAATAAATTCTTTAATAGCCCATAGATTTGGATTTTGTGTTTCCTCAGTGTATGATTCTAATATCATTTTTATAAGGGCGGCGAAATCGATTTTTGGTTCATAACGATGATAATACCTATCCTCCGTTTCGTAGCGTTCTGGTGACTTACCATTCAAAAAATCAATAAATTCATCATCGTTTGCGATTGATTTGATGATGAATGGTTTTATTTCATCTGGGGCTAATAAATATTCATATTGTTGAAAAGCAACGCCATATTCTTGAGCGAGAATACGTTGTCTGAAATAACTCTTCAATTGGTTCGTGTTGAGTTGAGTCAATTGGTGTTCTGGTAATTGAGTACCTGTACTTACATATTGGTGTATTAAATCTTTATTTGTCATATTGGTTAAAAATTTTATAAACCTCATCACTCGGTTTTATACCCTTTTTTATAATATATTTAATAGCAAAACGATTTTCTTTAACGGCAGCTAATTGTACTGTTTCGGATGGGTTATAGATGTATTCAATCATAGGGCCAAATTTTTTAACGGCAGCCAATTGCACCGCCTCACTTGGTATAATTCTCTTTTGTATAATGTGTTTTAAACTATGATAATCTTTTTTAACGGCAGTTAATTGTACCTCTTCGGATGGGTTGTCAATATATTTAATTGCAATACCATCTTTTTTAACGGCAGTAATTTGTACTTGTTCCGATGGATTTTTAATATGTTTAATAGCTAAACCATCTTCTGTAACGGCAGCCAATTGTGCCGCTTCGGTTGGGTTGTTGATGTGTTCAATTAAAAATCCATCGTGACTAACAATTTCGATTTGTTTTTGTTCAGGTAACTCCCCATAATAATATACAATATTATATGGTTTATAATCCAATGAAATATACATTTTTCTAATATATGATTTTTTTAAATCATTGGGTAATCTATCAAATTGATATCTGGGAATACCGATACCAGTATTGACATATTGTTGTATTAAATCTTGTGGTGTCATATTATTTACCTATGAGATAATCGAATTGATCGTTTGTTAATTGGTGTCCTCTACCTATGTATTTTGATTTTAAATCAATCGGTAATTTTACAAACCATTCAAGGCTTGGATTGGGTCTACCTAACAATTCATCTTCTTTTCTTTCCTGATCGGTTTTTGGTTTATTGATGAGTTGATCAACTGGAACGCCTTTATTTTTAAGATAATCAACATATATATCTGAATTGGTACCAAATGGTTCAGCGATTTTACCAGTTGTGTTGTTAGCATCTGTAAGTTCTATACCGTGTTGTGTATTATCGAACACCACAATGTGTAATGGATCATCAAGATTTACACTACCGTCTTCATTGGTTTTAAAGTGGTTTTTATCCACCACGAAATAGAATGATGAAACTTTGGTGTCTCTGTAAGATTGATACACGGTATTACCTGGTTGACCGATACAGAAGCTATAACCTCTACCAGTTAAACCACCCATGGTGTATGCGATACATTTACCAACCTCATCACCTTCATAGATATCGATATTATTACCCGACCACATAGGTTTTTTATTAGAGATGAAATCAGCATCAACACTTGAACCTTTTTGAGGTGCCGCATATTTGTTCTTTTCACCGTGAATATATTCAGAAAACCTAATAAAATCATTAAAGGATTTATCCCCTATTGATAAAACACCCTTGGCTATTTGAATAGGTTTAACCCTATTTTTAGTAACCAAATCATTATAATCGTTCATAACATCCACTATATTTTTAACATCGGTATAGTTAAAATTTTTATATATGGATGCCATAATGGGTATATTCTTTTGGTCTTTTGATTGGTCACCCTGGGCGAATTGTTTTACTATAGTCTCAGCGTTTTCAACGCCAGCGAGTATTCTCTGGGCATCTGCTTCGGTTCTTTTTGATTCATTGAGCCCCATAATGGATCTCATTCTAACGATTTGTTCGTTTAAATTTACTTTTTTCATTTTAGGCGTGTTTATTTGCTTCTATAGCTTTTAATTGATTTACGGCATCTGATTTGGTGTCATGGGTTCCGAGAACTTTCCCTTTCTGGATAACACAACCCATTTATTACCACGTTGTCTTACATATTCGTTTAATCTTGCATCATCGTTATCGTCTTGTTTAAATCCGATGAGATAATTCATTTTATGGAGTTGGTTATCGATCTTGTTTATAAATAATTTATTATAAATAGTTCGGTATTAATGAAGATTTCACGACTATTTATTATAAAAAATTTATACTGATGATAGGATTACCCAAAATTAGTTTCTGGTTCGCTGTTCTAATATTATTCATATTTTTTTATGTAAAGATCAATGTCTTATTGGGTATCTTTCAATCAACTCCAACAACTCGTTGGGCTGAGTTTATATCTATTTTATTCATCGTACCTGTGTTCGGTGGTATGGCGAGAGAATATATGGCTAACGCCAAATTGATTAAAAAGGAAAAAGAATATAAGGAAAAGCTTAGTAGGGTTTTAATAGGCCAGTCACATAATCCATTATTTTATGAGGGTAATACTTCACAGGGTGCTAAGGAATTAACCGAGAGCGTTGCGGATTCGATTGATGCGGATAGGTGTTCTATTTGGTTATATGAGGATAATAAGAAGAATTCGATCTATTGTGAACAATTATATTTGGCTCACGAAAATAGATGGGAATCTGATGCAGTATTATATAGAAAAGATTTTGAACCTTATTTTAGGGCGTTGGAAAACGATAATATTGTTGTGGCTCACAATGCAGAAACGCATCCAGCCACAATTTGTTTTAAAGAGGTTTATTTAAAACCACTGGGTGTTAAATCGATGTTGGATGTTCCTATCATATATAAAGGTAATATTATTGGTGTAATCTGCATTGAAAGTTTCACACAGCGCACCTGGACAGATACGGAGATAGATTTTGCTCACTTATTATCTTCATTATATTCATTTGCTTATTCCGTTAAAGAAAATGTTTTGGAGCAAAAAAGAACCAAAGATCTTGAGAAGTTTATCAATGTTGCCGCTTTGGTTTCAAAAACGGATAAGCATGGTAAAATTACATATGTTAATAAAAGATTTGAGGAGGTTTCTGGTTGGAAGTCTAAAGAAGCGATTGGCAAGGATCATCATATTGTTAATTCTGGGGAGCATTCTAAAGAGTTCTGGGCGGAGATGTACAAAAAAACCGTTAAGGATAAGAAAATATGGTCATCTATTGTGACAAATAGGGCTAAAAACGGTGAAATTTACTACGTAGACACCAATATCAAAGCCGAATTTGACGAATGGGGTGATTTAACTGGATTCATGTCAATAAGGTATGATATTAGTGATGTTATTAAAAACACCCAGGAATTAGAAAAAAAGAATACATATCTCGAACACGCCGCAAAGATATTAAGACATGATATGCATTCTGGCATCAATACTTATATACCGAGAGGTGTTTCATCATTGGAAAGAAGACTTAATCCAGAAATAACGGCTAAATTAAAGTTAGAGGCTCCGTTAAAGTTAATCAAAGAGGGTTTGGAACACACCCAAAAGGTTTACAGGGGCGTTTATGAGTTCACCAACCTGGTAAAAAAGGATGCTGTATTAACAAAGACTGAATGTAATTTAAAAGAGATATTAAAAAAATATTTATCTAATACCGCTTATGTTAGTCAGGTGGTGATTGATGATTTGGTAACCACAGAAGTTAATGAATCGTTGTTTTGTACGGCTATCGATAACTTAATTAGGAATGGTTTAAAATATAATGATTCCAATACTAAATATGTAAAGATTTATATGGAGAATGGTGATATGATAATTCAGGATAACGGTAGAGGTATTGAACAGGCCGATCTTGAACAGTTATCAAAACCATACACGAGGAAAAAAGAACAGAAGGAGCCTGGCTCAGGTCTTGGTTTAAATATATGCATGGCAATATTGGAAGAACATGGTTTTGTTCTCACATGTGAAAAAAATAAGATAGGTACAAAAATGAAAATTAAATTAAAGTAAAAATGAACATGATTGAATCGATCCTTTTGGTGGATGACGAGGATTTATTCCACCTGGTATTTGAGGATGCTTGTAGTTTATTAGATATAACGTTAACGTTAGAGTCGATAAATAGTGCAGATGATGCCGAAAAATTATTTGAAACAAAATATAAAGAATTAACATCGAGGCCCGAATGTGTATTTGTGGACTTAAACATTATAGGGTCATCGTTTGATGGTATAGAATTAGTAAGAAGAATCAATTTTGAACATGGTAATAACGTTGTTATTGGTATTATATCATCGAGTAACGAGCCAGAGGAACAAGCAAAGGCGGTTAAGGCAGGTGCGCAATTTTGGATAATAAAATCAGATGAGATTGAGCCCAGGTTAGAAGAGTTTAGAAAGGATTTCCCAAAATATAAAAATAGAACAGCACCTTTTAAGATATATAAATAATGATTAATTTAAATAAAGAAACCAAGCAGCAACTATTGGAGATTTTTAAATCAAAGAGAATTGCTCTTGAGGGTAATATATTAAAGCTGATCCAGGAGGATTCAGATGAGGAATTCAAGGCGTATCTTGATGAGGCTAAGCGTTTGGATACGGAGTCAAGAAAAAAACGCCTTGAGATTACCAAAAAGATACAGAGTCAGAACATCGACTTAACCAAAGCCCAGGATGAAAATATTGGGTTAATGAATAAATTAAAAGCTGCTTTAACTGAGGCCCAGGATGCTAAATTTGAAGCTGAGCAATTGAGGGATGCTGCGGTTGAGGATTTGGATAGTTATCAGAAAAGGGCACAATTTGAGTTGATCGGATTAATTGTCCGTGTGGCTTTGATTGTGGTTCTTGGTGTTGGTGTTGTTACCACTGGTTTGTACGTATTTGCCATGGTAAACCATTACGATACTAAGTTATTGGAATCGGCGTGGTCTAATATGTTTGGTATATTATTAACCAACTCATTCAGTATTATTGGTACAATAATGGGTGTGAAATACGCCGCAGGTGAAAATAAATGAAAAAGTGGAGATTAATCTAACTTAGTCATCCACTTTTTCATTTCATTTAATTCATTATCCAGGGCTTCGCCCATGGTTTTAACTGGGTTGGCGCGGCCTCTTGTTACACCCGACTCCCATTCGCCGTGATTTGATATTGGGTTGGCTTTACCACGTTTGGTGCCAGAATCCCACACTTTACCTGCGCCTTTTGGGTTACCAAATGAACCAGAATCAGATCCACTTTCTTCGGTTATTTCTTCTTCTTCCACGTATTCGTTTTGGTTCATGGGTTAAAAATTTTCGTTGTAATCATCAGTTTCATTATAGTCATCACTATCGATAGCGTCAATAATGTTATCTATCTCTTCTATTGCTGAGGTTATTGTGTCAATTACATTTCTTTGTATATCATCCTGTAATTGGGTGGATTTTGTTGATTCTAATAATCTATCTGATTGTCCGTCGATTATATCTTGTAATTCTTCTCTAATGGAATTAAGGTGCTTCAATACTTTAGCGTACATTCTCTATGGTTTTCAGATAAATATATGATGTGAATCGAAAGTTATTTAGAAACAGAAAATAACCTTAAGAATTCTTTAAGTTGCATTTTTTTAATGGTTGCAAAGTACTTGGCTGCCGCTAAACGAGATGTGAATTCGTTTGTGGTGTTGATTTTTTCTTTTTTCTGGTCATTTCTGAAATAAAAATAATACATGGTCGAATCTTTTTTAGTTATTAATAAATATTATTGATTTTTCCTTAAAATGAAACTATTTATTGAATATAAACAATAAATTTTATAAAAAATTATGGATACTAAAAAAACACAGGCACCTAAGCCAGCGACAAAAACTCCTGGAACCGCAGGTACGGTTGCCAAAGACGCCACAAAACATATTGTAAAAGGTATGAAAGAAGTTGACGGCGAATCTCACGCTTCAATGGCAGATGAAAACTCATTACCTAAAACTGGTGGTGATAGTATTAAAAATGCAGCAACTAAGCACGTTAAATCGGGTTTGAAGGGTGGTGATTTAAAGTCCCAAAAGACGGTTTCTAACCCAGGTATTAAAAAACCTGGCCTTAAAGAAGACGAGGTCGTTAAAAACGCAGCAACTAAGCACGTTTTGAATGGTATTAAAGCTGGCGAGGGTCACACTGTTAATATGCATAAGGTTTCAACCGTGAGCAATCCAGGTGAAGAAAAAATGGCCAATTCTACGAGCGGTACAGCTACTAAGCAAGAGACAAGAGCACCAAAACCAACAGAAAAACCATTTGAACAAGCTAAAACGGGTGGTAAGGGAAAACCACAAGAAACACAGGTTAAAAAACCAGTTGAAAAGCCTTTTGATCAAGCTAAAAAAGCAACAGCATCACCTAAAGGATCAACTGAGGTTGGTGGAAAGAAGAGTGGTTTACCTAATATGAAAGAAGATGGGCAAAGTGAAATGGCTTTAAGAGCTGGCGCTAAAGGTAAGGTTTACGAAGAAGGTTATTTACCGACTGACGAATCTTGGGTTGATGAAACTTGGATGAATGAAGAACCAGGTATGGAAGATGAGGGTATGGATATGTCTGACATGCACCACGATATGCACGAAATGGGTATGGATCACATGCACACAGAAGGTGAACCATGTGATGAATGCGGTATGTACGAAGAAACTGAAGAAGAGGGTAAAGATATGATGGAAAATGATGAACCTGAAGAAGAAGACGAAACGTCTAAAGCTCTTAACGAACAGATTGCAAGAATGAAACAGATACTTAGATACTAATCGTTAGGACGAAAAAAGAGGAAATAAATACTTGTATTCAAAAATAATGGGTGTTCTTATGCCATAAGAACACCCATTATTTTTTATTTCTCATATATCAAAAAGTATAATTCTTCTTTCGGACGCGTAACTGCCACATAGTGTACATTACGGGCTTCGATGTCAATATCTCCATCATCCCTTATAAAGCTATAATCCTCAAAGTCATAAGGTTGATCCACTAATAGTTCAGGATCGACTGAGTTTATAATAATACATCTAGGAAACTCACGACCTTTACTTTTATGTATGGATGTAACGAATACATCGGAGTCTTTGTTATCTTCAATGAATTTTAATAAACCAAATGTGTTACCGTGATACGGTGCTACAGCCTCAAGTCTTTTCTTCAAGGATGGGTTTATCTTACCCTCTCTTATCTTTTCTATATCGGATGGTGAGATATAGTTAAAATATCTCATATTTATTTTTTTCTTAAGACAATGTTTTTCAATTTCTTTAATCACGTTGTTTGTGCGTGCTAGTATGGCCAATGGTTTACCATCATCCATCATGTCATACATTGTATCTTCATCGATCAAATCAGAGTGTATATACCCATCTTCTTCGTGATGTGGTATTGCAACCAAAGAACTATATTTGTTTGAGTTTTCTACGATTTTTTTATGTGATCTAAAGTTTTTGGTTAAACTCATCTCAATGGTCTTATAATTCTTTTTCAGGAGGTTTTCAATGGCCTCACAGTTGGCGCCCGAGAAGCCATAAATCGAATTATGTGTGAAAATATCATTTACAATCAAATTGTGTGAGTCTTCAACATCAACATCATAAATATCGTTTGAATCTACAGCAACGTTATTTCTTTCAACGACTTCGTCAATGATAATTTTATCTCCATCCCATACCATTACTGACATACCAGGTACGACCTGAGCCGCAGGTAATTGTAAATAAGTTTTATCAACCAATTTAGTTTTTAATATCAAATTAATACTATCAGATATTAATGTGACCGAACTCATGATTTGACTCAAATCAGTTGATTGTTTACGTATTCGCCAACCCGTATTTTTCCCATTATTTGTCGTCAAATATCCATTATTCTCAAAATATTCTTTAATCTTATCAGAGATACCATTTACCTCCAAAGTGTGTAATGGTTTTTTACGTCTACCATCCATACACATAGTGACTGTTACATTGGTAGCGGCTCCGCTACGTGATCTAGGAACAAAATGTGGTTGTAATATTGAATAGGATAAATCATGTAATAGTTTGGTAGCACGTGATTCAGTGTCGATGTTGTTAAATAAATTATCAATCTGGTCTTGACTCTGTCCGCTTCGGGCAACAAAACACATTGTTGGTATACCGTAGCCTAACGAGTATGTTTCCTCAGCCAAAAACGCATCATTCAATGTTTTATATGAATTTAGTATCCATATTTTATCACCGTGTTCCTGATTTAAGCGAAACTTAAATCCAAACCTATCAGAATTATTTTTTACATTTCGCTTAGGGTAAATTTCCGTTTTTCCAATTCGGTAGCCATAACCACGCTTATACATTAAGTATACCAAAAATTTATTTTCGTTATCGAACGTAAATTGTGCAAAATGTGTGTGGTTTGGTGTGGTTTTTATTGTTCTACCGCTCTTAGTTTTTAATTCAACAATACCGCCTGATATTACACCCTTATTAATATTAATAACTTTTTTATAACCTGTTCGACCACACCCCATGGCTGATAATACATTATCACCAACTTTCAAATTTTGTATTAAGGTACTACCATTATCGGTTATAACTCTTTGATTGGTAATAATACATTGATTTTTGTCACCTATCAAGTGATATTGTTTAGCTTTGATGGTCAACAAAATTTTCATCTGTAAGGTTGAGGTATCTTGATATTCATCGATGAATATATATTCATATGTACCTTCAAAAAATTGTTTGTATTTGGGATCTCGGCTATATTTCTCAGTGTCGATCAACATATCTGAGAAATCGCGGCTTTTGGTTTCTTTGATGAAAGCGGCGTACTCATCATAGTATTTTGGTTTTAGTACTTTAAGTCCATCTGACGACTGTAGTTTATAAGCTGAGAAGGTTGATGATATTTGGTTACCCTCTTCATAGAATTTATCTACTGTGTTGGCATATTCCATTTTAATCTTCATCGGGTCCTTAGCATGGGGTTTGTATTTTTCCTTATACCAGTTAGTGAAGTCATAAAACGTTACAATTGGCTTAAATAAGCCCATTTTACCTAACAAAGTACTGGTGAAGCTATGTATGGTTGTTATCTTCACATCGTGCTTAATTCTGGCCCGTAATTCGTTTACGGCGTCATTAGTAAAGCTAAAGAAAATGATTTTAGTTGGATCCACACCGTCAGCAATCATTCGATTTAACCTACCCACAGCGGAATAGGTTTTACCTGAACCAGCTGTGGCTGAAAGAACAATGGAATCGGACTCTTTAAAGTTGATAAATTTTAATTGCTCGTCTGTGTGTTTATTCATTACGGTTATTTTTTAACAAAAGTAGGTAATTATTTGGTTAGTTCCAAATTTTTGTTTAATTTTGTTTTATGACTAACCAAATTACATACGATACTTGTTTCGTTCCTTACATTGGTAGATTTAACAAGGTTATTTTAGATGATGACCATACCACGAAATTAGCAACAGCCGTTGGTACCATGATTAGAGCTCATGAAAAAAAGTTAAACAGAAAGCTCAATACTAATGAAATTGAAAAGTATAAGAAGATTTATACTCAATTAGCTGGTGATGTGGTGCTTGAACAATTACTACAATTAGATTTTGTTGACATCAATAAGTTTGAGCCTGGCCAACAATCATTCATCACGAAGGTAACAAAAAATAACAACGTTTCCGTGGTTACCTTCTCATATGGGTTGTTTCCTTTAGTCTATAAAAAGACATTGAAAAAAACCATATTCATCTGTATGGTAAATAAGAGAGAATTCTATGTTTGTGGGTTGGGTGAACCTAATATAGTTAGTGGGTTTAATACCCAAGAGCTTGTTTTATCCGATAGATTAAGGGAACTTAATAAATCAGCATTTTATGCTTTTTATCATCTCAAACCTATAACTGATGACTTGGGTGCTTTTATGCGAATGACAAAATAGGGTTTATTTTTAATCGGGTTATATTTATAATTGTAAAAAGCCTCGTGTGGCTATTAACCTTGGGTACTAAGATGCCCTTGAATCGTTAAGAGCGGTAAAAAGGTTAGTATAATAAAATATAAAACGAGAAAACAATGAATTACACAACAACAGCTGTGTATGGTACTTATTATATGCCGTACCCAGAAGCCTTTATCACAAAAGGTAAAAACAGATTAAGACAAAACGGTTCCACCATTTATTTGTCTAACAACGATGAGTTTGAAATAGAACTCTACAATCCTAGGTCAACTAATGTATTGGCTAAAATCAAAATAAACGGAAATTACATTTCTACCCGTGGTATTGTAATTAAACCAGGTCAGAGAATCTATTTGGATCGTTTCATTGATGATTCAAAAAGATTCAAATTCTCAACCTATAATGTTGATGGGACCGATTCAGGAGCGGTGGCTGCTATTGCTATGAACGGTGATGTTCAAGTTGAATTTTATGATGAGACAATAATAAGTAGTTTCACATTAAATTACCCAATAATTAGCACATACGTTAGCAATACCGTAGTTTCGGATAACTTACACTTTAATGGGTCATTAACAGCTAACGGTGATCCGTTATATAGTTATTCATTAACATCATCCAGCAATTACAATAACAACCAACATCTTAATACGAGTAGTTCTGGTCTTAGAAGTAAGAGCATAGAAACTGGCCGTCTTGAGAAGGGGTCTAATTCGAATACCAAATTACAAAATGTGGATATGAATTTTAATTCATATCAATTCCATAGTATTAACTGGAAGATACTACCACAATCCCATGAACCAGTACAAGCATCCGATATTAAAAACTATTGTAGTGGTTGCGGATATAGAATAAGAAAAAATACTTGGACATTCTGTCCTAAGTGCGGAAATAACTTATAATAACACCACACGAGGTTTTTTATACTATTTCCCGCTATTTATATATAAAAAATATGAGCAAAAAATTAATACTAACAGAGAGCCAGGTTCAAATGATTATGGAGTACACCATGAGAAACGAACTTCATCACCCTGATGATCCGTCGGCTTATATGGATGACATGGAACCGAGCATGAGTGAACCTATCGTGGTTAGAGAACCATTCCAAATGGTTGGGTTTGATAATAACCAATATCTTTTAAAGAATCCTGATACTGGTGATGTGTTATATTGTATCGGTGATGGTTTTGGTGGTGATATTTATCATGCTATGCAAGATTATTTGTCTATTCCTCAAGAAGAGGAATCGAACGAAGACGGTACATATATGGTACCAGCTGATGGTTGGGAAGACAATGTAACAGAGGAGGATTTAGCTTTGGCGGTTATGAGTTATGTTAACGATCAATATAATAAAAATTTATTGAAAGTAACAGATGACGCTCAGGAATTTCAAGTTGACGCTGGTAACTACGAGTTTTTATTGGTAACACCAGATACACTGGATTATCCCGAAATCAGTGATGTTATATTAAGTCATGATTTATTGGAAAAAGCTCAGGTTTTATTTAGCAGCGGTATGTAAAATATTTAATAAAAATTGATAAAAGGTGCCATTTTAGGCACCTTTTTAATTTAATTTGACTATTTATAATAAATTATTTTCCATGAAGATTACAAAACAACAGCTACAAGAAGCCGTTAAAAAAACCGTCGAAGAAGATGGTTTATGGGATAACATAAGAAAAAAAAGAGAGCGTGGTGAAAAGCCAGCTAAACCAGGTGATGAGGATTACCCAGACAAGAAAGGTTGGGATAAGGCCGTTAAAGCATCTAAGAAGGAAAGCATTACCAATGCAAATATATTCTCATTGATTGATGAGATTATTATTAATGAAACTGGTGAAGGTATAATCGAGGATTTAGATTTCACTAATTTACAGATTTGTGAAGGTCAAATGACATATGAAATACTTGAAGAAGTCGTTAATGACGCATTATCGGAATACTATATGTTAACCGAAGAAAACTTAAATGAAGCAGAATACAAAGGTAGGAAGGTTCAGTTAGGTAAAATTAGTAAAGGTGACCGTAAGAAATATAAGGTTCATGTTAAAAACGCTAACGGAAACGTTGTTAAGGTTGAGTTCGGTGATCCTAACATGGAAATAAAAAGAGATAACCCTAAAAGGAGAAAGAGTTTCAGAGCAAGACATCATTGCGAAAACCCTGGCCCTCGTTGGAAAGCAAGATATTGGGCTTGTAAAACCTGGAGTAATAAACCAGTATCTAAAATGGTATAAAACATATAAATATGATATTCGATAAAATATTATCAGCCTTAGATTATAATCTTAAAAAGGCAATGGAACACGGCGGAACAGCCGAATCTGAAAGATACTTGACCTACGCAAAGAGATTTTTTGAAATGGCCGTTAAGGACATTGAGAAGAACTCAGAAGGTTACATTAACCAGCAGATTCAAAAATATGACGACGAACAATCGGGGATGCACACTAAGTTCCACGATACGGAAACACACATTAGTGAAACATTAAATGAGTCTAAACCAACAAAGTCTCAAATAAATGAATCTAAATTAGATAAGGCGCTTAAAAACTATAAACGTTTATTCTAAAACGAAATAGTACATCTTCCCACATAACCGTCTGGGGTCTGATCGAACCATTCAATATGACAATTGGTGGGATGTATAAAATTTGAAAACTTGTACATACACTCCTCTTCTTGGTTTAATTTAATTAGTATGGTTATTGATACCAACCTGACGAACTTATATTCGTCGTTATCGGATCCAATGTTTTGAAATAGATAAGTTACATGATCTTTATACTCTTTAAAAGGGTCAAAAAAGGTTTTGTATTTTATCGGAAATCTACACAAGATTTGAGAGTTAAAAATACGACAAAAATATTCAGATACGACAAATGGTAGTTCATTGTAATATAAACTTAATATGTCGTAAATACAATTCCACTTATTGTACTCCATTCATTATAGTATCAACCTTTGAGTAGAGGCTTTCGAGACTACCATCATTGACGATCAAATGATCGTACTCCATTCTATCTATTTCCACCTCAGATGCGTGGAAATCATCATCTGATATACCTGGCCTCACTACTTTTATTATAATACCACCCAGCGCTTTAATTTCTTCCGATTCATGGAAGAATCTAACATCAGCTATCGTTAGGTTTTTTTCTGGGTTAGCGGTGTAATACCTGTTAAAGCACTTAAGCCATACTTTTCTACCTATATCATCTTTAAATGAAGGGATGTATCGTTGAATATCATACTGCAACAATTCGGTACCAAGTACCTGTAACATCAACCTTGGTGTGCAACCCCAGAGCGGGTCTACTTCATCTTTAAGATTACCGAAGACCTGTTCTTCGGTGAAGCCGAAGAGTTCCATGCAACCCCTCTTAAGAGGGGTTGCAAAGCTATACTTATCATAACCATATTTGGATACCAAATAATCCGCTATTGTATCTTTTCCGTGGCGTTTACGTCCGAGTATACCTATTACCATAATCTTTTTTTACAATAGTAAGTATTTTTTCTGAGACTAACAAATAAAAAACCCAGGTTTTTATACCTGGGTTTTATTTATCCGTTATAACCTTGATCGGTGTCGTTTGGTCTATTATAATCTATCGAACCTGTTGATGTTGACTGTGAGTAATACGGTTCCCTTTCTGGTGGTGTACCGCTTTGCTGCGGAACCTCATCTGATTCTGGTGCTGTTTCTCCTGCTTTCGGTATTTTTTTCTTACCACTGGCATTAATATCATCTATTAACTGTCCAATGGCACCTTCAATATTATCTTTACTAAGATCCATATTGTTACGTTGTAATATCTCTTTGGCTTTATTAAATAAAGCTTCACGTGCTGGTTTTGAAACGTTCGTTAAATCATAACCAGCGATAACTAAACCAGATTGTGATGGTGTTTTCGCACCAGCGTCATCCGCTTTAAATGAATTTACAAATTTATTAAAGTCGGTTACACTACCATCAAAACGTCTCAATATAGTCATAGCGTCAGACTTTTTCATATTACCTAATGTATTAAAAAAGTTCTGTAAGAAATTAGCTAATTTGATACGATTCAATGGTTGACCGTATTTTTCCCTATAGGCCATTCTTATTTTTTCAACCGTATCAGGTAACATAACACTCGCAACTTGTCTAAATAGTTTTGAGTGATTACTTGATTGAAGTGCGCTTTGTTGTGACTTATTTAATGCTTCATTAATAATTCCAGTAATATCATCGTCACTAACGTTCTCAGCCAAACCTTCAAATATTTTGTTAAGATTTACAAATTCCATCAATGCCATAATATCATCGATATCACCAGGCTGTGTTAATTTCTTACTATTAGTACCTAGTTGTGCTCGTTGTTGGCCAACGGGTAATTGTCCAGCGGTTTGAGCACCAGAGCCTAATTGTACTTGTTGTTTTGCTGTGGGTAATTGTCCATTTGTTTGACTGCCAGCACCTAATTGTACTTGTTGTTTAGCTGTTGGTAATGAGTTTTGAGGTATTACTGATGGGTTTTGTTTATTTGGTTGAGCTGGTTGTAAATATTGCATTAAATCGTTTAACATTTGAGCTCTTGACGATTTACGACCTTTATATCTACTTAATGCAACCACAGCACCACCAGCCAACAAAGCAATACCTAATGTTTTTAACACTGGTGCCGCTATTGTTGCTTTCGCTCCTTTAATTGCGGTTGTTTTAAGTACCCATGTTTTAACGGACTTAACTACTAAACCAACTAATGATCTACCAGGTAATGTAACCAGTGTGTCACCAGCCGCGCGGCCAGTACCCGCCCAAGTACCCGAAAATACTTGTTTTAGTGTTGTTCCGTGTTCTGTTGGGTTATTTACAATCATGGTAAGGGTACCTCTCGCCGCTTCTGGGTCAGCAAAAATACCGCCTTTTTGTGTTATGATTTCAACACCCTTATTAGCGTCACCACCACCTAATTTGGATAATGCAGCAACCACATCTTTGGGGTTTGAATTTGGGTTTAAACTGGTACCAAGAGTTTTATTCATGATCTGAGTCAAACCTTCACCTGGTTTTACATTACCGAGAATAGCTTGTGCTTTTTCTTGGACTATTTGAGGTGTCCATTGACTAAGTTGTTCTGGTGGAAACATATATTCAATTAACCAACTTAAAGCACCAAACGAAGCAGCCGCACCCGTTAAGGCTAATGGTAACCTCCAGGATTTAAGTGTTTTCATACGATAACTATCATATGCTTGTGTATCACCTTGTTTAATTGATTGTTTAGTATCAGCAAACTTTTGTGTGAGATTAGCTCTTTTACCTGCTGGGTCAATAGCCCTAACATCTTCGACGGCTTCCGTGAAAACGGAGAACGCGGCTGTTAAATCAACATCTAAATATTTTTTAACGTAAAGTACAAGATCGGCGATAATTGCATTAGCGGCATCTACAGGTAAATAACCCTGTTCATTTGGTGATTTTTTTGCCGCCGCAATGATTGAATCATATACGTAGGCTATATCCATTATTGTATTTAAGAAATCATCCTGATTTTTATTATTTGGGAATTCTGGGTTTGTTTTTTTAATTTGTACATCGAGCATTTTGATAACTTCGTTACCCTTTTTATTTAATAACGCCGCTATCTCAGCATTTGCTTTTGATGTTGTTTGAGTTTTACCCATTATCTTACCACCAGCTTTATAACGACCCAATTTAGATAACGCATATTTTGCATTCTCCCACCAACCTTCATTTAATGAACTTAAATCAATTTGAGATAGTTCATTTTCCATTAACTCAGATTCGGTTAATGGTTGCATCTTTAGGTGTCTTCTGATTTCGTTAACCTCATTTAAAACACTTTGTTTTGTTTTCATTGTTAATTTAGATCTTGTTTCTGAGAACATTTTCTTTAGCTCTCTTTATTATTGTTTCTAACCTTTCATTTAAACTATCCTCACCGATTGTCTGTCCACCACTCGCCATATATCTCGCTGGTTCGTTGTTATACATATCGTTGTCGCTTTGATAACCATATTCCTCACCGTATTCATTCATCTCACCACCGTTTTCGGCTGATCCTTGTTTCACTTTCTTGATAATATCATTTTTATCTTTATCTGACATTTGTGACATATCAACCGCAGCAAGTATTGAGTTAATAACCGATTTATAATCAGTCGGTTGCATTTGTTGTCCAGCTTCTCTCATTTTCTGAGCAAGTTGTCCAGTTAGTTTTTGTATTTCTTCAACTGATGAATTTCCACCTTCGGCTGGCGTTGTATCGGCGGGTGCCGCAGTATCTGTTGGTGTTTCTGCACCAGCGTCAGCTGAGGTATCAGCTCCAGCATTACCGCCCAATAAATCGTTTTCGAGATCAGCAATTTCAGGGTCTGTTGAAGCAGAAGAACCAGCCGCAGTGTCCTGGGCTGGTTCAGTGAAATCTTGTGCGGTATCACCACCTTGAGGTGTTGACATGTCAGATCCTGTCTTTTTTAATTTTAAGACATACTTCTTCTCATTTAAGCTTTTTTTTTTAAAAATATCGATGTTCTCCTTTTGGCCGACAGCTTCGTTGATATCTTTGAATATAAGGTTCAAATGTTTCATAGCTTCAGCATATGACGAATAAGAGTGTTCTTGAATATTTTCAACGCCACTCATATATTGATAATCGTTATTAACTAATTTTTTAATATAAACGTGCTTTGATTCTTGAACAATGGCAAATTCGGTACCATCAGCAGCTACCGCTTCATGTAAAACAGAAGATTGTTTACCTATAAATGGTTTTACCTCTTCAATGTTACCCTTTTTAATACCCGCAATCTCCATTATTCTTGCAAGCTTATCATCAGCATTTGATATTTTTTCTGAACCGATTGGTCTCATAATTAAAAATTTTTTGTATTTATTCTAACTATAAATATCTAGCTTTTCGTTAAAGTTCGGAGTTTTCTATTGTTAATACCGCATCTTTTGCGGTATTTTTAATATCGTTGATTCTACCCATGTAACCTGAGCGTCTTAGGTATTTAAAAACGATATTTTCATTACTAAATTCACCTTCTTTCTTTAAACCAGACTGGCGATAATTTTTGATCTTTTCCTTGAGTTTTTTTATCTTATTGACTTTTGCTTCCGAATCTTCCATTTTTTCGATGGTTTTCAGTTCTTTCTCAAAGACTTTAACCTTGCTGATGATTAGCTTAGAATTTAACTCAAAATTCTCTTTATCTGGTATATTTTCCCATTTGTTGTAAAGTACGGAATACTTACCCAGAGATTCTGTTTTTTCACCAACACCCTGGGCGTATAATTCAACGTCATAACCCTTGATGGTTATATCGCGCTTTTCGTTATATATTTCCTTTTTAGCGTCGAATAACTCATCAACCACCGTTTCATCCGATTTAAGGGATGACTTATCAAAAATGATATGTAGATCAATGTCAGAGTATTTTGACCAGTTATAATTGACCAAACTACCAATAATAACAACATCATCAATCTCGAGGTTTTCAAGATTGAACGAATCAACAAAATCTTTGGCTATTTTAAGTAATGCGGATCTTACATCGGATTTTAATGTGATCTGATCAAACTCATCTGTTTCAACATTGTCCCAAATATCTGGGTTGAGATGTTTTTGGAGTTTAAAACTCTTTAATATTGAATCCATTTAATATTTTATTATAAATATCTCCATTTATAATAAGGATCAATTAGAATAGAGCTTAATTAAAACAAATATCTGAATGGTTAACAGAATAAACCCAATAAGAGTTCTAATAAACTCCATTGTGTTCTTATAACGGCCAATCTTATCCTCGAATGTTTGTTTTTTCGTTATTGGCGTGTAATCAGTGTTAAAACCTTCGTTCATATTAATATTCTATGTATTTGTTTAAAGTTTCAATTATTCTTCTGCGCTGTGCAAATGTTGGTTTCTCTTCTAAGACATTATCCATTTCCTCATCGGTCATTTCACCAGCAATGAAATTATATTCATCGTCGGTTATTCTAAGATTTTCTTTGATGGCGACGTCCATCATACCAAATAACCCTTTAACATTTCTATTACCGTACTCGGCTATTGTCCATGCTCGTCTGTTTATTCTACTCATATTAATTACTTAATGGGTATTTTATAGTTGGGTATGATTGTTAATTTTAATACGTGTTTTAGGTATATATACTTAATATAAGAACGCAAATATTGAAAATATAGTTTTAATGATCTCAAACGTATTTTTAATTTACCGTTTTTAAACCTTACTGTATTTGTTTTTACTTTGCTAAGTAAGTATTTTAAATCAAACCGAATGTTATTAAACGGTTCATCATGTTCGTTAACTGGTATTGAGATTTCAACTGATGATGAGGTTATTAGTTTAATTAATTCTTCATCAATAAACAATAACTTCTTACCTGAAATAATTTGATCGAGACCAATTTCACCGTATTTATTAATTACATAATCAGTAATTTCTTGATTTATATATATTTTATCCATATTAATTACTTAGGGGGTATTTTATTGTTGGATGTGATTGATAATTTTCAATCGTGAAGTCTGACGGATCTAAATGACCTAATAATGATAAATCATCAGATAATGACTTATAAAAATCATCAGATTTACCCATCTTAAGTGTTGGTAATTCATATGGCTCTTTTGTTAACTGTTCTTTAACACCATCAACCTGATTAAGGTAGATGTGAGTATCACCCAAAGTTCCAATCAATTCATCTGGTACCATATTAACCATTTTACCAACAATCTCCAACAATAGGGCGTATGACGCTATATTAAAAGGTAACCCCAATGGTGTGTCAACACTGCGCTGATTCCACATTAAGGAGATTGCTCGTTTCGGTGTAGACGGTTTAGCAATTTCTTCAACTATGTAGAGATTCTCCCATTCAACATCAGTATTTTTCATAACCCATTGAACTTGTTCTTCCCAAGTTAGTTCTCTGGTATAAACCTGAAACCCATAATGACATGGGGGCAAAACCATTTCATCTACTTCTCCGACATTCCAGGCATTTACCATCAATCTTCTTGAATCTGGATTTGTTTTTAAGTCGCTGATTAATTTTTGCATTTGGTCTAAAGTTCTGAGATAAGCATAACCATCCCATATATCAACGCCGCAAACTGACTCATCAATACCTTTTATGTCTTTCTTATTTTCTCTTGTAAAGTATGTCCAATCTCTCCACTGCTTACCGTAAATAGGTCCTAATTCGCCCCACTTCGCTGCAAACTCAGGATTAGTTTTTATTTCGTGAATAAATACCTCTTTTGACATAACATCTTCATAACCTTTAAAATGATCTGAGTACCTCTTATACGCATCACCATCCCAGATATGACAGTCATTATCCACAAGGTACTTGATGTTTGTATCTCCACGTAAAAACCATAAAAGTTCGGTTACGATGCCTTTGAAGTACATTTTTTTTGTTGTGAGCAGGGGAAATTTTCCGTCTTTAAACTTATACCTAATTTGTCTTCCAAAAACACTCAATGTACCTGTACCAGTCCTATCTTTTTTCTCCACGCCATTTTCTAAAATGTCTTTTAATAGGGCTTGGTAATCTAAATCTAATTGATTCATAATATTATAAATTAATTCCTTTATTTATTACAGATTCTCTTTTAATAAGATTTTTTTCTTTTTAAATTTAATTAAAATCTCTTCTATAATATTCATTATGGTTTTCCTTCAAATACCGACATTGTTCCAGTACCCACCCTATCTTTTTTTGTATATCCGTTATCTAGGATATCCAGGAGTAATGATTTGTATTGTTTATCTATGTTATTCATGTTGTTCTTTTATCTTTAGGTATTATATATGCATATCTTATGGTTAATGCTGTTTCACCATCAACCACACACACTGGCATAATATCATACAGATATATACCAGGAATTAAATACCCCTCACAATAAACTTTCTTATTCATTAACCATTCCTGATACGTTTGGCCCACTTTTAGGTTCTCGGTTTTAACACGCCAATGAGGATATTCCCCATTAATACATTGCATTTTATTTGGTTCTGTATTACTATCTTGTAGCGGATGATAAACTTGTATGATTTCCATATACTATCGCTTAATTATTCAACATTTCTCATCACACTATCAACAAGACTAGAATCAACAGATCTAATCTTATCTAAGATAATTTCGTAGCAACCAATATCGATTGATATGGTTGAGGTTTCACCCTCAAGACTATCAATAACATATTCTTTATCAGCAAGAATTTTGTTGTGTGCTTTTTCAAGCCAAACAATATGCGTAATATACGCACCCGCAAGTAATCCGAGTATTAATAAACACTTTTTCATTATGCTGATACTGGGGTTACTTTTCTGTAGCTGTAATTCTTTTTGATGTTAGTGTTAAAGTACTTACCAGTACTCTCAGCCAGGTTTAACGCAGCAAACACTTCATGAGGTACTTCATCATACTCATATAAACCCTCATTATTAAAGGTAAGTGTTAATTTTTTTGTTTCGGTATCATATACACCCCTCTTAAGGTTTGAGCTGTCGTATTCGCAGATTACCTTGCTACCTTCGTAATTTTTACTTTTAGTCATTTAAATTGTATTTAGTTGTTTTTATTGTTACTGAAAAAGATTTGATTTCGTTCAGCGAGTATACTGTGTTAACTTTGTTTATAATGGGATCCTCAGACTGAGGTACTATTTTGGTTTCAACCAAAAGGAAGTTTCCACTTATTATATAAGTGGAAACCTCATTAATCTCCTCAAATGAACCATTCTTGTAACATATCGTTAATCTTTCCACAATCTTTTTTTTTTACAAAAATACAAAAAGATTTTGAAAATGTCAAACAATTACCTATCTTTGTAAAAAATAAAGTCAAAGCATGAAAGAAAAAATGTCAAACGAACTCAGACTGGCGTTCAATGCCGCAAAAGATGAAGCTTTTCGTTGTAAGGATTCTAAACTAAGACTTGAACACGTATTGTACGGTATTTTAACTACCGATAATATAATTCATGAGATTCTTAACGAGAGGGTTTCCGACTTTGGACTATTAGTCCAGGATATCGAGAATTTTAACAAAAGACAGACCGAACAAGCCGATATTACAAACGAAAGCATATTGCATTTCGATACTCTATTACAGGAGGTGTTAATGCAGTGCTCAAAAATTAAAAAGAAAGAAGAAAACATAAACCCAGAACTATTCTTCCTTACTGCAATGGATTTAAACGTGGCAATTATCAAAATCATCAAAGATTGTAACATTACAAAACCTTTCATCGAGAGAAGGTTGAAACAACTCAACGTAACCGATGGTTACTTCGATGAAGAATCTGGTAAAAAAGGATCTTCTAGTGGTGAATCATCTTCATCCTCAAAAAATATAAAATCTAAGACGCCAATATTAGATAATTTCAGTCGTGATCTCACAACATTAGCATCCCAAGGTAAACTTGACCCAGTAATTGGTAGAGAAGCTGAGGTTGAAAGGGTAGCACAAATCATCAGTAGACGCAAAAAGAACAACCCCGTATTAATTGGTGACCCAGGTGTTGGTAAGACGGCTATAGCCGAAGGGTTAGCGGTTAAAATAGCAAATAACGATTGTCCTCGTACACTACAGGGTAAGCGCCTTGTTGCTCTCGACCTTACTTTAATGGTTGCGGGTACAAAATATCGTGGTGAGTTTGAACAAAGGATCAAAGGTCTTTTAGAGGAAGTACGTGATAACAGAAATGTTATCTTATTTGTGGATGAATTACACACACTTGTTGGTGCGGGTAATGGTGCTGGTGCATTAGATGCGGCAAACGTATTTAAACCCGCTTTGGCGAGAGGTGAGGTACAATGTATAGGTGCGACTACTCTTGACGAATATCGTGAGTACATCGAAAAGGATGGTGCCCTGGAAAGAAGATTCCAAAGGGTTATAATCAACGCACCCACCCTAGTTGAAACAAAACAAATTCTCCTTAACTTAAAGGATAAATACCAAGATTTTCATAATGTAACTTATACTGACGAAGCCATAGACGAGATTGTTCGTTTGGCTGATAGGTATATCACAAATCGTGAGTTTCCAGATAAGGCTATTGATATTATGGATGAAGCGGGTTCACGTGCTCGGGTTAGTCTGAAAGCACCTAAAGAAATTAAGGTGCTTGAAGATAGACTCAAAGTAATAAAAGATAACAAACAGCTTGTTGTTAAGAGCCAGGATTTCGAGAAAGCGGCTGAGCTTAGAGACCAGGAAAAGAAAGTTATTACTGAACTCGATAAAAGAAACGCAGAGTGGAAAAATCGCATCTCAACCGAAAAAACGGTGGTTGATGACGAAATGATATGTGAGGTTGTATCAATGATGACAGGTGTCCCCATTACTAAGGTATCTGAAAACGAAATCAAACGTTTAATCAATATTGATAAAGAAATAAGCAATTCTGTTGTTGGGCAACAAGATGCGATTGAAAAGATCGCATCGGCAATCAAACGAAATAGGACGGGTATCCGCAAACAAAATAAACCCATAGGTTCGTTTATGTTTATAGGCCCATCTGGTGTTGGTAAAACAGAACTTGCCAAGGTTTTGAGTAAAAAGGTGTTTGGTACTGAAGATTCTCTTATCCGTGTCGATATGTCTGAATACGGTGAAAAATTCAATGTAACCAAACTTATCGGTGCGCCTCCAGGATACGTTGGTTACAATGAAGGTGGTCAGTTAACCGAACAAGTGAGAAATAAACCTTACTCGGTTATCTTATTTGATGAGATTGAAAAAGCACACCCCGATATTTTCAATACGCTACTCCAGTTATTGGATGAGGGACATCTTACCGATGGTTCTGGTAGAAAGGTGAATTTTAAAAATACCATTATTATTATGACATCTAACACTGGTCTAAAAGAAGTACAAGACTTCGGAGTAAAAATCGGGTTTAATGCATCAGAATCATCTGATGATACCAGCAAGGATATCATTGAAAAAGCCCTTAGGAAACACTTCAAACCAGAGTTTTTAAATCGTCTCGATGAGGTTATATTCTTCAAGCATTTGAACACAGAAGATATTATAAAAATCGTTGATATTCAACTGAATGATTTGTCGGATAGGTTAGCTGAGTCCAACTATAGATTTACTGTAACAGAAGACGTAAAAGAAAAGTTGGCTAAATTGGGTTATAACCGAACTTACGGTGCTAGAGAATTACAGAGAACTATCCAGAAGTATGTAGAAGATCCTATGTCCGATGAATTATTGGTTGCTGGTATGCCAGAAAGTGCTAACTTCAGTGTTATCTTTGATAAAGAAAAAGATAAAATATTAGTATCACTAATATAAAATTAAGCGTTTATTTTTGCTGGGTATCTTGTTAATAAAGATAAATTAACAAGATACTCAACACCTTTATATAAACGAATAGTAAAACTAGACAATGAAAATAATTTTATTTATTGCACCACATTTATCGACAGGTGGTCTCCCTCAATATCTGCTTAAAAAAGTTGAGTCTTTGAAAAACGTATACAACATTTTTGTTGTGGAATACGAAGATATAACTGGCGGTAAATTAATTGTCCAAAAACAAAAGATCCAAAAGTTATTGGGTGATAACCTGATAACCATACCGCACGGTCATGATAAAGGATTATTAATTAAATTAATATCCAAAATCAATCCAGATATAATTCATTTTGAGGAGATGCCAGAATATTTTATGAGTGATTCTATAGCTTTACAAATTTATAAAGCTGACAGAACCTATAAAATATTTGAGACTTGTCACGATTCGTCATTTGATCCCAATAGAAAGCGTTTTAGGCCAGATAAATTTATTTTGGTATCTCAATACCAGGTTGAGATGTTAGCGCCTTTAAACATACCTTCTGAGGTTGTAGAATACCCTATAGAATTTAAAGAAAGACCTAATAGATTGGCTGCGTTAACGAAATTAGGTTTAGATCCAAGTAAGAAACATGTTTTGCATGTTGGTTTATTTACTCCAAGAAAAAACCAAGCTGAGTTTTTTGAATATGCGAAAGAATTCGAGAACCAAGATGTTATATTCCATTCAATAGGTAATATGGCCGATAACTTTAAATACTATTGGGAACCCTTATTGAAAAACAAACCAAACAATGTAGTTATTCACGGTGAAAAAGATAATGTGGATGAGTACTATGCGGCAATGGACTTATTTCTGTTCACATCAAAAGGAACAATTACTGATAAAGAAACAATGCCTCTGGTTATCAGAGAAGCTATATCTTGGAATATCCCTTCGTTAATATATAATCTACCCGTATATAAGAACTATTTTAATAACTATGATGCAATACATTATTTGGATTTTAACGATTTTAACAAAAACGTACATATTATAGATAGTATGTTACGATCGGATAAGGGTAAAACCGCTGTAATTATTTCAGCTTACCCGACAACCAAGAGTTCAATTGATTTAACATTAAAATCAATCATCTCAGCTAAGAAACAGGGATTTAATGTGATATTAACATCACATGCAAAAGTACCACAAGAACTCCAGGATGAAGCAACATATGTGGTATACGATTCAAATAACTTACTAACATATCATGATTTTTATAATCGTTCCTGGTATCAACATAATGATTATTCGGTTGAGATTAATTTAAAAGGGGAAGGTAATCATATTTATCACGGCCCTGCGGTTTATACTAACTATTACAACGGGATAGCTCTAGCTAAGGCTCTAGGGTATAAAAACGTAATATGTCAAAATTTTGACATGGATATTACCGATAAAAGTGTTTATTTAACCTTGGTTAATAATCTCCACGACAAAAAAGCGGTATTTAATTTAAACCATGGTGATGAAGGTGTGTGTTTTAGGACAGTGTTGTTTGCCACTGAGATAGATTTCTTCTTATCTAATTTCAAAGTCATAGATCATGAGTGTGATTATAATAATTGGAAAACCAAAGTTGGTTCTGAATCGAACGGGTTGGAAAATATGTTCTATCACACACTTAAAAATAGGTTGAATGATGTGTTGATATTATCCAATTCTGAGTTTTACGATATGTTAAAGGAGTGTACTATCGATGTATGTTCAATGGTAGAATATTTTACCGTATTACCCACCGATGAGAATGAGTTTGTTATTTGGTATAGTACGAGCAATTCTATTGATGATCGTGAGGTTTTAATAGAAGTAATGCATTCTGATGGAACGAGATTATTACATCAGCACTTAACAATTAAAAGTGTTACCCAGTATCATAGAATATTCAAATACTCAAACGGTACATATACAATCTTATTAACTGAAAATAATGAACTGAAAAGAAAAATTGTAGTAGACGAAAACTACATGAACACAAAAATAAAAAATAACGGAATCTTTAAAAAATTAATAAATGAGAATATGTCAAGTTAATCCAGGTTGTGGTATCCCTATACCCCCACCTAAATGGGGTGCAATTGAGCGTATCGTATGGGAATACACACAAAACCTAAGAAAATTAGGCCACACCGTAGATATTAAATATGCTAGTGAAATAAAACCAGGTGATTATGATATTGTACATTGCCACGTTGGCAATTTATGTGATACATTAAAAGCTAATGGTGTTAATTATATATTTCATTTACACGATCATCATGCCTATTATTATGGTAAAGATTCCGAATGTTATAAAACCAACAAACGTGCCATAGATAATTCAATGATGACATTGGTACCTGGTCGATTCTTGATTAAATATTTTAATTCACCAAAAGTACAATACCTATCTCACGGCGTGAATACTGATATATTCAAAAAAAGTAACAAGTCAAACTATGGTGCTAGAATACGTGATTTATTATGTGTTGCCAATAACGGAATGGCTGGTGATAGTAGTTATGATCGAAAGGGATTTGGTTACGCAATTAAAGCAGCTATGCGGTTGGATTTATCCATAACAATAGCTGGTCCGAAAAATAATTCAGAATTTTTTGCTGAGAATCAATGGGCTTTAGAGTATCCCAATTTAATTATTGTAACCGAACCAGATGAAGAAGAATTGGTTGATCTTTATAGTACACATAAAATGTTCGTGAACCCTTCAATACTTGAAGCGGGTCATCCTAACCTAACATTACTTGAGGCTATGGCTTGCGGTATGCCAGTATTAGCCACAATCGAAAATGAGACTAATTTACCAGGTATATATCGAATTGAACGTGATGTAGACCAGATTGTTAAAGCGATAGAATATGTGGATGTTAATTATGATTACTATCATCTAGCCGCTTTTAACACAGCGACTGATTTTAGTTTTAAAAACATAACAAATAAACTCGTTGGTATATATAATGAGATATTGAAACCAAAAAATATGAGAGAATCGTTAGTCAAAATTTATGAAGAAACGCAGATAGATTCAACCAACATAATTAAAACACATGAGAATGAAATAAAAATTGATTTCGTAGGCGGTGCTAATGTTGAAATAATCGGATCTAAACCAGCTAACTACGTTGTTGAATTTATAAATCAGGAAACTAATTCTATTGAATATAAAACAGAAATAAGTACCAACCATTGGTGTAGACCAAATAAGAAGTATTTTGTTAATTGGTTAATTAATATTTACGAAAATAACCAACTTATCCATAGTCACAAATATGACGCATCGGATAAAAGGGTTTACATCGCTTTTGAATCCAAAGCCATGGGTGATACGCTTGCTTGGTTCCCATCTGTTGATGAATTTAGAAAAAATCATAATTGTAAAATAATAGTTTCAACATTTCATAATGACTGGTTCGAAGCGGAATATCCTGATATTGAATTTGTTAAACCTGGCCAAGTTGTACACGACCTATACGCTATGTATCGTATTGGGTGGTTTTATAATGGCGATAAAATCAATTATGATTTGAATAGAGCTGATTTTAGAGCGCATCATTTGCAGCAAACGGCAACATCAATACTTGGACTACCAGCACTTGAGATTAGGCCAAAAATAACAGTACCAAAAAAGAAAACGGAGATAGAGGGTAAGTATGTTGTGATAGCACCGCACGCATCAGCACATGCAAAGTATTGGAATAACCCAGGTGGGTGGCAAACCGTCATTAATTGGCTTAATACAATAGGTTATAAAGTGGTTATGCTTACAATGGAAAAACTGGGTGTTGATTCGGAAGATGCTAAACTCGGAGGTACATTAACTGGAGTAATCGACAAAACTGGCGATATATCAATACAGGACCGAATGGTTGATATTAGGGACGCAGATCTCTTTATTGGTCTTGGGAGTGGTTTGAGTTGGTTATCTTGGGCCTTGGGTACGAAAACAATGTTAATATCTGGTTTCAGCAATCCGTACACTGAATTTAGCGATTGTATCAGGATATTTACCAATAAACCATACACTTGTAATGGGTGTTTTAATAAACAAAAATTAAATACTGGTGATTGGGATTGGTGCCCAGAACATAAAGGTACTCATCGCCAGTTCGAGTGCACCAGAACTATCCAACCAGATGAAATAATAAACGCAATAAACGATATTTTGCTTTAAAATATTTGGTTTATTCTAAACTTTTTACTAAATTTGCGCCAGGGTGAAAACTCTGACGCAATTTTTTTTAACTTAAAACTAATTTTTTTTATGACAAAAACATTTTTTATTACATCATTATTTATCGTATTGATATTATCGTCGTCAATTTTGACAAGTGGTTTCGCCGATGAAACCAAAAAGGAAGCCGTTGTTGATTCTGTTAGTGTTGACAGCACTTATAATAAATTACCCGAATCGGTAAAGTTGTTTACATATATAGTTAAATATGCTAATGAATATTCCATTCCTGTAAATATAGCTTTCGGTATCGCAAATAAAGAATCGGGGTATAAAGGTCCGCTACACCTAGAATATAATCCCAAACTCACATCAAAATCAAAGGCTTACGGCCCCATGCAAATTAAATTAACCACAGCCAATTTGGTTTCGGATAAAAAAATAACTAAGTCCGAATTATTAAACAATTCGGAATTAAATGTGCATTTAAGTCTTAAGTTATTATCTCAACTCAAGAAACGATATGGAACCTGGAAGCTGGCGTTGGGTGCGTATAATACTGGTAAACCAGTTGTTAACCAATACGCCAGAAATATTGTAAAATTTAACGCAGATAATTATTTTATATGGAACTAAAACAAAGATTAATCAATGTACTGTCCGTTCCGTCATTCTCGGGCAAAGAAAGCAAAATGACACAATATATCCTAGATTATTGTCAAGCACATAACTTATCGGCATATTCCGATGAATACGGAAACGTATACGTTACAAAGGGCTTGGCTGAGGTTTACCCGTGTGTGGTTTCACATATTGATACTGTACACCCTATAACGGAAATGGATGTATGTGACGCTGGTGATGTATTATTCGCAATGACACCAGATGGTCGACGTACAGGTATTGGCGGTGATGATAAAGCTGGCGTATTTGTTTGTTTGGAAATATTAAAAGACACCGACATAATGAAAGCCGCTTTTTTTGTAGCTGAGGAGGTTGGTTGTTTAGGTTCTTATTTATCGGATCGTAATTTTTTTAAGAACGTGGGATATGCCATTCAATTTGATGCGCCGTATCATGATTGGATTTCATATCGTTCAGATGGGGTTCAATTATTTGAATTGGATTCTGAATTTTTTCAGAAAATAGAACCAATATTCCAGTCGAATATGAGGGGGTATTCTAGAAAGTGTTTAGGTAATCATCCTTATACAGATGTATCAGCGTTAAAACGCCTATATGACTTTACCTGTATTAACTATTCTGTCGGCTATGAGAGGATGCACAGCCCCCATGAGATAGTTGTGGTTAGTAATGTATTAGCCTGTCTGGAAATGGCTAAAAAAATGGTTAAATCACTGGGTAACACCAAATATGAATTAACCTCTAGAGAATTGGTTTCAGAGGAATATATTGATCGTGTGAAACGAAGAATGGTTCAGATGATGTTATAAAAAGGAATGGGACTCGAAAGAGTCCCATTCTTATTATAAGGTTAATTCGATTATCTGAATGAATCGATACCGAATGTTACAACGTTCTGTACCTTAACCACACCATAGAAACGGTTGTTAACCATCTTCTTAGCGTAACGAGTCATGATACCTTTCACAGGGGCGAAAGTGAACGGATTATACATTGTTGGTGTTAATTGCAATGGTACATATGGAGCGTAGATGTAACCAGTATCTAACAATGAAGTACCTTTGTGACCGATAAGGATCGTGTCAGCAGGGAAGTAAGGGTCACGGTAAACCTGGTAACGACCAGCTAAAGCACCCACTCTCTCAATACCCATGTTATACTTGTCCTGATCTGGAGCGGCGTTTGATACGTGGAAATATTCCAAGTCATCAAAGATAGCTGATACCTCAGCAGAACATACGATGAAGTTTGCACCACCTCTTAATGTTGCTTTGTGGATCTGTGCAGAAACCTGGTTGATTGCTGTAACCAATGTTTGGTTCCATTCTTTCTGAGTATAGAAAGCACCAGCTGCGTTAATATCGATACCACGACCTGTTGCACCTTTATAATCCCAGTATAATCTCCATGCAGCACCTCTTCTAAGGTCTTTAAGGATTTCCCTGTCGATTTCAGCAGCTACCTGCTCTGACAATAAAGCTGTTAATTCAGCCTCAGCGTCAATGTTATGGAACGCACTAACGTCCTGAGCAAGTTCTGGTGACCACTGCGCTCTTAATTTTCTTTCAATAACTGATACAGTTACAGACTTAAGTTCGAAAGAAACTTCGCCCATATCATCAGCTAATTCAAGAGAAGCGTACTGCTTAGCTGTAGCTGTTAAACCAGTTATTGCTATTGTTGTTGAACCTGTGTTAGGGATTGCAACATAAACCACACCGTTTGAGTCCATTAACTGATTACCGTATTTCTGACTTGGGAAATAGAAATCAACCGCTGAAACTGAAGGGTTAGATGATGTGATTACCATAGATGACATAAAGTCTTCAATGTTTTCCCAATCAAAACCGTTACCCATTGTGAAAGTTAATTTTACAATACCTGTATTACCAGATGTGATACCAGTTTGGTTAGCAACCGCAAAACCAGATGTTGATGTTGAGTTAAATGTATAACCCGAACCGTAAGTTGAGGCTGTTAAAGTAGTATATTTACCTTTTGATTTATCAAAGAAAGCGTCATCACCATAGAAACCATCATAAAGGTTGTTGTTATCTGAGAAGTCGTTACCAGATACCATACTCATCATGTTGTTACCACCAGTTGAACCTGTACCAGCACCATAGTTAATATTAGCGTTAGCTAATGATTTCGGTGCGTTTGTTGAATCGAAACGTGATTCACCAATTTTTGGTACGAAGTAGAACAATTTACCAATAGGTAAGTTTAATGCTTGTACTGAAACGATTTCGTTTGCTAATAATTTTGAGAATACTCTCCTCACGATTGGAAATACAACAGTTTCAAATGAACCTTCTGTACCCAATGTTGTTGATTCGTTCAACATCCAAGAAGCTTGGTTTTCATAAAGTTGAGCGATGTTTTCTTTTCTATGACCAGTTAAACCTTCTAAGAGGCCTAAGCTGTCCCATCTATTGATAACGTCCTGACGAACTCTTTTTAAGTGGTTTAACGACACGTTACCAACTTTTCCTGATTCTAATAATGCACCCATGTTAGTGTGTTTTTGATTTGTTTTTGATTTATTATTTCATTTTATTGATCATATCCAACATTCTTTCGAGTTGTGGATTCTTATAAGCGGTTGATTCATTAATTTTAGAAGCGCCACTTGTTTTTTGTGTTTTAAAAACGTGTTCTTCGATTACTTTATCCGCCGATTTCTTACTTTCGTTAAGTAATGAATTAAGACTGTTGTAGATTTCTCTTGACTCAGATAAATTATTAGCTTTATCAAATCTCTTGATTATGTCTAATTTTTCATCCTTAGTAGTTGTGTTCTCGCTTAATAATTTTACGATGTAAGAAAGGTTCGATGTGAATAATGCAACCTCTTGTAAATTACCTTTAAGATTTTTGATAGCTGATTTGTATTCAACTTCTTTAGTCTTAAATTCTTTAACTAAAGATGTCATATCTTGTAACTCTTTAGCTTTTTGTTTGTTTTCAGCCATTAAACCTTGGATCTTTTTGCGAGTTGTCACCAAGCTTTCCTGTAACTCTTTTTCTTTAACATTTTGAACATGTTTTAAGGCTTTGTTATGGATATGTTTAATTTCATCAACGGTTTCTTCTTGGTCCACATTCTTCATGTGTTTTTCATCATGCATGTTTGTTGTTGTTGATTCATCTTCTTCCTCAGCCTCATCGATTTCGATTTCGTAAACTGGTTCACCAGCTTCTTCTGCGATCTTTTCGTTATCGTCTTCACCTTCTTCATCGCCTAGTTCTTCTGTTGATTCCTCATCAGGTTCTTCACCTGGTTTTTCACCCATAGGTTCATCACTTGGCTCATCGCTCATAGGTTCTTCCGTCCCTGGTTCTTCGTCTTCGCTCGAAGGTTTTATGTTAATTTGAACACCACCTTCTGGCGTTTGAATAACTTCGATTTCGTCGGCTGGAGTCATAAGGTTAAAATGTTTAATAACCTCATCGTCTGTTTTGTCTGTTAAGTCAATTACTTCTGGTTCTGTTATATCCGTTTCAGAATCCGAATCATCAGCACTAAAAGTATCATCAGCACCCATTTCATCGTCTTCATCATCACCAGCAGTCATTTCTTCTGAACCCATTTCCTCACCGTCTCCGTCAGTTGGTAGATCATCACCAACCATATCATTTGTCTGATCAAGAGTTTCATCTTCCTCAGATTCGTTTAGGCCTTTTCTAACGATAGCTTCAAGATCCTCCTTCAAAGTACTTTTAAGAATGTGGTTTGCATTCTTTTCAAGCCCTTCTTTGATTTCTTTAATCTCCGCTAAAGTTTCAGCTAAAATGCTTGTTTTATTCATGTTAGTTTTTATTTTACAAAAAATTATTTTGTGTACTAACAATAAATATGCATAATTTCAGCAAAAGACTAATGTATTACATAAAAATAAAAAAAAACCACCCAAAATAGGGTGGTTTTATTATTTTTTTTAAAAAAAGTTCAATTTATCCGTTAAGATCAACGCTATCTGGGTGTATTATTCTAATAATCTTTGATTTAGTAATACCTTCGATGCTGTATTCCATCTGTGTACCATCAAGATCTTTTGTGATCTGAACCTGAACATCTGTCGGATCTACAGCTTTAATAAGATAGTTTTCTTTAATCTTTTTAATCTTTCCTGTTTGTTCATCTTCCGTAATGAATTGAACTGTTGCGTTGTACCAATTAAATACTTTTTCCATAATCTTGTTTTATTTTTACAATTGTTTAGGTTACAATAGTAACCAATCTTTTTGATAAAACCAAATTATTTCTTTAAGAATGATGAAAGTCTTTCCATGAAGTCTTCTTCGTCACCACCTCCGCTTCTACCCATAGCTATCGCGGGTTCATTATTAACAGTCATTTCATCGTATTTAGCGAAGTCATTAATATCTTTATAAAGATAAGAACCTGGCGTAGATGGTGATGATACGATATCCCAACAGATAAGTTCAAAATCATCTTGAACCATATTCTTACCGTTAACTTTCTTAAGACTACCAACGCCTCTCGATGATATACCCAGTGTCATACCATAAGACAAGTAATGAGCAACTAAGTCACCGTGGCAAGAGATAACACCGCTCCTTCTGTAACCCTCAGAAACCAATATTTCTAGTTTACCGATCAGCACATTATCTTTCCATATTAACTCAAGAATTCTGTGCGGTGAACCACCCTTCAATGATATAACCGACGAATTACCAGTCCAAGCACTTTTACCGTTATCTCTAAAATACCATATGTGGTTAGGTACCTCAACACAATAAACAAAATCATCATAATCAATTTCTTCAGTTTTTAAATTTCTAACATCAAGCCATACGCCGTCAGTCGAAGAAACCGATAAAAACCACATATTATGACAGTTTTCGCCTTTTATCAACCTTTCACCTATACATCTGTCAAATTGCCTATTTTCTTCTCTAATTGTTCCAGAACCACCAATTTTAATTAATATTTCGTGTAAATCGTCTATGAGTTTTTTTGATACACTAAAAACATCCACTTTATTATAAAAACCTCGTTTACGACCATCACCTAAAACAAACATTTCGAATAATTCATTTAATAAAAAGGGTGATGCGTTTTTTAAGTCTTTTGGGATAAATTTTGTTTCTGAATTACCTATTACCTTTAAGTAATTATGTAATCTAGCGTCACTACAAACAAAATCAGTTCCTGATCTACCCCAATATAATTTAGTTTTTTCTAGTATCCCTCTAATTAATTGTATATTTTCTTCCTTTTTTTGGGTAATGCTAATTTTGTACCCATATGATGAATCGCCACGAGAACCTTGTACAGAACCCTCAGACAACCAAATACCCATAAATTGATAAAAAGTAATAGCGTCAATTATTAAATCTTCACTGTATTTTTTAACTAATTCATCTGAGCAGCGCTTACCTAATTTATTTTTCGGTATACCTGGTATTACCACAAATTCTTTATTAACACCGCACCAATTACCTCTTTTAGGTATATAGTAATCACCACAAGATTTAATTGTTTTATTATGTATTTCTTGAGCGGTTACAAATTTACCTAAACGAGTTCTTTTATTTATAATCCAAAACTTATGGTTAGGTGTAACAGTAACATCTATATTTCTACCCGAAATACGGATCATCTTACCTTTATAAGGTTGGGTTATTTTTTTTGTTATTTTTTGAACCTCAATCTCATTGGTATTCGGGTTTAGTGTTAAAATATCCTCATCATCAGAAATTTCATCAATTCGTTTCCAACCACTGTCAGTTAATATCTCACATGTTTTTTGGACACAATCTGGGTGGTCTAATTCATGGAAACTGGCGTTCTTTCTAATAACTTCCTGATATCTTTCAACCTCACGTCTTAAAATATCTTCGGGATATATTCTACCATTTCTGTTTTCAACACCATATTTTTGGAGTGTAGCATAATATATCAAAGGGGCCGATAAATCCAGCTTTTGGTAACTCTCGGTTAGGTTTAAATTTAAATCTCTACCAATTGATCCAGATTCCTTATCTATGATTATACCGAACCCTTCTTCGTTTTCTTTTAATATTCTCAAATTCATAGTTATTGTTTATACATAAATATACAACAATAAATTAAAATGTTATTAATCGTCATCATTTCTATTAAACCCTATGACTGGTTGATCATGCAACTTAGTATCTTTTAATCGTTTAATAACCTCTTGGTATTGATTATCTAAAATATACAACGAGATAAACACCTCTTTGATGTGCGCCATTGTAAAGTTCTTAGTATCTTTAACCAATTTATTAATATCGTATTTATTTTTATCATCTGGGTGGATCTTAGTCTCAAAAAAAACTAACCTATCCTCATCAGTTGGTTTTTTTATTTCATATGTCTTATCAAAACGAGACGGTCTATTCTTAATTCTATCTGGTATGTGTTCAATATTATTAGTTGTGGCTACATAAACAATGTTTTCAATTGAATTTAAACCATCCAGGAAGTTTAAGAACACCTCCTCACCGTATTTACCGATAATTAAATCAATATCTTCAATTATACATAGGATGGGTCTTGTTTTTTCAACTTTTCTAACTAACTTAGCTATTTCAACCCAGTTTTGAGGTGAGTCGAACAGTATACAGATACCGTTTAATTTTTTTAATTCTTCAATCAACAAATAGATAAATGTTGTTTTACCACAATTGTGATGTACCACAAAATCTGATGTTAAATAAAGATGATTAGAGTCTACTACGAAACCGTAGAACGTACCATCGCCAACACTTTCACATTTAAATCCAGTTCGTTTAACATCCTTATTCATTAAACGAATTTTAGCTTTTTTTCTTGGTATTTTTGTCGGTATTTTTTCTAAATTACCCGATATTTGAATAGAATAATACTCACCATCAAATACCTTTTTTTTACCCACATAACAACCTTTATTGTTTTTGGTACATTTAGCATAAAACCCAAGACTAAGGCACAAATAAACAATATCATTAGCTAATGTTTCAAGTTTAGTGACATATTGCACACCCGTATTATGTGTTGAGGCTAAATTTCCCTGAGTGTAGCCATCGGAATCTATTAATCCCGCCAATAATTTTAGCCTATTCTCAACAGTGTTTGTTTTATATATGTGGGGTATATGCTTATTATTAAACAAATCTAACTCCTTAAATTTATTTAAAATTGAATTTTTACCTTTAGTTCCTTCCTCAGATCTAATGTTTAGTTTTTTTACTCTTGCATTTCGCCTATCAATATGTTCGGTAACGAACATATTGTTTTCACTAGCAAATGTTCTCCAACTAATTTCATTTTCAACATCAGCTGTTGTCAACGACGCCTCTGAACTTGTACCGTCACCAAGCCATAACCCAAGTATATATGGGTCAATGAAATCACCCAAATCAATTGGGTTATTAAAATCAACACAAGTTCTAGTTAATTTTAATTTCTCTTGTAGTGGTTTACTTATTTTATTTAAATATTCATCAACGGTTAGATTAATCTCGGATTTAAAAGCCCCATTACCAGATGGTACCAAATGTAAAACGTGATTTTTATTAACAATAAAAGGTTCACCCTTGTTTGGTGTGATTTTATACATCTCTTCAACCCCACCAACCAATTTTAAAACAGTTCGTGGGTTATTATCATTCCCCATTAACTTATCTCCAATTACGATATCCTCAACGTTTTTGGTTGTACCGTCAAACATAAGTATTTTAGTACCCGCTATGTGGCAGCCAGGGTGGCCGTGAAGAATTATACCTCTTTTTGGGTTGAGGTTATATTTTTCGAATTTATGCTTATTTTCCCAGAACTTTTGCAACTCCTCAATAATAGCCTGGTGTGGTAACGATGGAAGTTGTAAAAACTCTTCACCTTTATAACTCATGCTGGTCAAACCATAACCATTCATGTCAGTATATATGATCGAATATAAGCCGCTTGATATTGTTTTTACATTCTTAAATGAAAAGAAAAAATCTTTGTTGTTGGTCGTTACCCACGATTCAACAGTTGGTAACATATTATCTAATTCTTCTTTTTCTTGGTTCTCACTAAGTTTACCTAAGACACTATCAAGGTTTTCTAACCCATCAACATATATTTCTTTTGCCATACTTTATTTACTGGAATAAAACTTGTACTTATTATTTTGTACCACACTAATAACCGTCGTTGATATCTCGATCATTTTCTTTTTTAACATCTCCGAGTTGAATTTATGTGCGATTTTTGGATAGACCGTTACCTCAATAAACATAAAACTTTTTTTATTAAGTGATAAGCCCGATGATCTCAAGTCTAAATCCACAATAAAGTTATCATAAAAGAAATCTTTATCAATGGTTTCTGATAACTTATTAATGATTTTTTTTCTTGTGATTCTAATATTTGAGTCAAAATTTAATATTTCTGTGGGTTGTACCCAGGATTCAATATCAATATAAATTGCTCCTAATTTTGAAGCGTCAATGGTACCATACTTAACCCTAAAATGGTTATTTTTAAATAACCTTTTTTCTTTTCCAAATTTGCTGAACATCTCGTTTTCATATTTTATTATTTTTATTATAAGAAACGTTATAATAATACACAAAAAAATCGAGATTACCAAATTTAGTTAAAAGATTCTTTCAGTGAGATGATTTTCTCAATTTCAGCTACCGTTGGGGTTTCGTATTTTAAATTATATAACCTAACTTTCACTTCGAGTAGCTTCTTAGCGACATCAACATTTTCGGTTTTGATTATTTTTGTATCCACCAACTCGGTTGTTTCGTTAATAAGGTTATAGTAGAAGTTGTTGATTTTATTAGTGTCGTTTTCTATGAACAAGTCCAAAACTTTCACCTGGTATTCATTTAACTTAGATACATTTTCGTTAATACGAGTGTACAATTTTTCTAAAGTTTGTTTGTATTCAACCTTCTGGTTTTCTTTGTTCACAATCTGTTTAATTAAATTAACCTTACAAACGGCTTTAGTCTGTAGATTTATATTCTCATTAAATACAAGCTGATCCAACTTATATTCTATACTTTCAGGGTGTAGCGGTTTCTTATCTCTTGATTCTAAAATTTGCTCAAGTAAAGCAAAATTAGTATTATTAAAAGATTTTAAATATTTGATCGATTCTTCGACGAATTCTTTAGCGGTATCATCGTTATTGAAATTTACTTGTTTGAACAAATCGTAAACCTCATAGAATTCTTTTAGATTTTTATTTTCTTTAATGACTTTGATGAAGGAATAAAACTCTTTCTTAAAGTCTTTTTCGCCTTTATTAGCGTAAGTTTCTTCTAACTTATTTAAAACATTTTCTTTTAATATGCCGAACATAATAGTTAATTTTAGATAAATATTATCCAAAAACTCTAAAGTTAATCTTTAAGTAACTCATCTATCTCTTGGATTGTTTTTGTGATGCTTTCATTTAATGAAATACGTCTTTTTTCCAAGTTTTTCTTAGCTATCTCAGATAAATTATTTTTTTCCTCTGGTGTTTCACCGCCAACTGGTGACGCTGGTGCTTCAGCTCCTGGTGCACCATTTTCCGCTCCTGGTAAACCACCCTCGGCTCCAGGTACCTCGCCCCCAGGCGTACCGCCTTCAGCTCCTGGTTCAAGTGGTGTTGTAAAGTCCATACCAACGGTAGATGATCCGCCGCCACCTGGTTGTGGTTCTTGTGTTCCACCACCAGAAGCACCACCAGGTGTTGACATATTATCAGGGTTAATTTTGTATGCTTTATAGATTTCTCTGAATAAACCAGTTTGTTTGATTGTTTCACCGATCATTTTCAATTCCTCACTACCAGCTTTTTCAACAGCTTGTCTTTGAATATCAAGCTTAATATCTTCTTCTGACATACCAAGAATCTCTTTTTTAGCGAATGTCATTGATACCGCACCGAAACCATTACCAGCATCAGATACAGCATCTTTGTATAATGCAATCTTTTCTTTCCAGTTTTGTACCTTAAGAATATCGGCCTGTGTTGATGGTGTTGTTAATTGTAACGTAAAGTTACTTAAATCATCCTCATATCCTTTGGTATAAAGATGAATTATCGCCATTTTGTTTAACTCTTGGATCAGTGATTTTTGTACCCTGTGCACCGCTCTAGCAAAACGAATATCGAGAATCGCAAGATTCTTACCTTCACCAGTTGCTTCATCAAAACCTAAAAAGGCTTTAGGTACACGTAAAGCTGCTAACATTTTCTTTTGAATATACTCAATGTCAGCAATTTCGGAAAGATTTTGGGCACCAGGTAATGTTTCAATCGGCATTGTTAATGATGGGTCGCGAACTGGAATAAAGTAATCCTGATCAACCGCCAATGGATTGTATCGAGTATCGGTTTGTCCATTGTTGCTGTTAACCATATTAACTCTCTTAAAATTATTGGCAATCTTATCCACATACGGATCGATATCCTTATCATCCATATTACCCACGAAGATTTTGTAAACTCTTCTTTCGGGAGCTCTGGTTACACGATAGACAAGCATCGCATCTTCCGATAACAGTAATTGTTTCCATATTCTTCTTACTTTTTCGAGTAATGAGGTACCGTAAGGTAATTTTCTATCATCACCCAATAAACGGAAATGTGCTACCTCAAATGAATTAAATTCTATATTTTTATCTTTCCAGAAGAATTTGGTTACCCTTTCTTTTTGAATAGCATCTTGTGTGGTTACAAAATTAAACCCTGGTTCAGATCTTGTTATTTCTACGTTAGGTAACTGAGTACAGCCAACAATACCTTTTTTTGGTATTATCTTGATATATACGAAATTATCACCGTATTTACAAAGGTTTCTAGCCCAGCTGTTTAGATTTGTGTTTATATCCAGCGTATTTTCAAATAATTCAGTTAACTCATTTTTAATACGAGTACTTTCCGAATAAATTGTCAGTATTTTACCACTCTCGCTGGCTGTTGTGGCTTCGTCAGAAAAGATATCTAACGCTACAGCTATTTCTGGGGTATATTCCATTGCCTCATAATCATAGTACGAAGCTATCCTAGTAGGTTCGTAATAAACCGCCTTTTGATATAATTCGTTATCGATTTTTTTCCACTGATTCTGGAGATAAAAGGTTTGTTGTGCTTCTAATTTTTTCTGTTCGAGATCTGAGTCATTGAGATCGGCAAAAGATTTTGGGTCAATGACATAAGTTGGTGAAGTGGCATCACCGCCCAAAACACGACCTAGTTTTTGAAAGATTGTTAAATTTTTGTTAGCCATATTAAACTACATAATCACATTGTACATACGGAGGATATTTGTATTCGGTTGAATCCCAAACTTCTTTTCTCACATATGTTGTTAGGTTATCGTGGTCAATGGAACAATATACTCTATTTAGAGATGTACCATCTATACGATCTTCTTTTTTGATGTATGCAACATTATTGTGCATAGCACCAACCGTATTTATTTTTGTTATAACTATTCTGCGCTTATTCATACTTATCTACCAAATTTACCAAAAAGCCAGCCAAAGTCACGTGTATTTTTAAAATTATTATTATTCGCCACCCTTTGGGGGTCATTATAAAGCGTGTTTCTGGCCATGTTTATTGTATCTTGTAATAAATAGTCGGTGCTTGTATTAATCTCATTATCGCGTATTTTCCAACTTTCCAACATAGCTTTAGTAGCGTTATCAGATTCATGTAATTTCTTAAATGAGGTATTTGCCACAAATAAACACATACCCAAAGCCATAATACAATTATGAACAACAATACCGTTTGCTACAAAACTTTCATCGTCAGCCACTTGTAAATTATATACATCACCAATATATGTTGTTTTTTCAATCTTTACTGTTTTGGTACCATAATATATGTCTGAGATTAATTTATTATGAGATTGATTTGTGTATTTACCAATAGTGACCCAATATTGTTTTTTAGTTGGTTTACCATATCGATGCCTGTTAACGCATCTTATTTGTGAGTTATATCCTAGCCCAGCCGCAATATCTCTCATCGATAGAGCCAATTTTTTACTAATACTACAACCTATCACACATCTATCACGTTTATTTACCCAACCATCACCCTTTAACCAATATTTTAACACCAATGATAATTTATCACCCATATTAAGGTAATATGGTGGTAATATTTTGTTACGTTCATCATCGTAACATTCATTCAAAACATACCATAACAATTTTGATGAACATTTTACTATCGTACTATTTCCATCCTCTACGATAATTTTACATTTAACACCTAAAATATTATTCAAATAATTAAAGGTTTCATTAATTAGTTTTTTTTGATTACTATTAAAAGCTACTGTTATATGATAAATATCTATTTTTTTTGAATTTTTATATGCATGTCCATCAGCTAAAAATAAACCTAAAAATTTTGCAAAATTTTTATCAACTTTAATTGATTTTAATTTTAAATTTGTTTCATTATCATTTAATTCAAAATAATCGGTATAATTTAAATCAAAATCATCCATCTTTTCAAACTTCTCAATTATTGAGATTTGTCTGGGTTTATACTGATATTTTTCATTATAAACTCCATTTTTATCGATGCCCCATTCAGATGGAAAATACCATTTAAATTCGCCACCATTTCCAACCCTATTTTTTTTATAACCATATAATGGGTGGTTATAACTTAAACCTAAACTAATTTGGTTTGAGAAATTAAACTCGTACCAATCACCATTAAATTGTTTTTTTAGTGTATTAACGACTGGTCTATATCTACCCATATGCGTCAATACTAACTCCCCTATTTTTATTTCCTCTATAGGTTTATAACCAGTGATTGTTTTAATCAAAGTACCTTCTTTAAGACAATCATCGTGTGATCCTTTCATATGGTCTGGTTTACCGTTTTTATATATGAACTTTTTTAATTCATTTGTTAATCTTTGGCTTCTGATTTTAAAATCACCCCTGGCTACAGCTTCTTCTAATGCGGCAACGATTTGGCTTCTTCTGTTCCTTGATGCGAAATTGATACCAGGTATCATATCATCGGTAGGCGTGAAGAAGTAATTATCATCTCCCAAGTTATCGTAATGGAATAATTTCTTAGGAAAATTCATTTCTTTTAATTTGGCTGTTGCTGCGATACCCATACCACCAGTTATATCGAATGTTGTTAGTGCGTTATACATCTTACTGTATTTTTCAACCAGTAATGCCGCTACGTCTGGTGGTATTTTACCATGGTATTCAACCACCTGTTCAAATGTGTCATAGTCGATAATACAAAAACCAGTAGCGTCCTCAGAATCACCACGGGAAACGTCTAAACCAGCTATATATCTGTGTCCACGTTGTGGGAGTTCCCATATCCATAAATGACTATCCCATTCTTTATCTTTTATAACGGGTTCCTTAACGTTCTCTTCTTCCTGTTTTCTGATTATAGAACCTTCAATAACGTTATCACCAGAACCTATAAAAGCACAGTTATGCGATAATATATTATTAGTATAATAGATATTACCATCGGCAACCTCAATTAAATCATAAACATCAGTAAATATATCAATTGGTGTGATTGATACGACTGATAATTCGCCATTTAACCCAACCAACGTATCACCAACATTAAGATCTTTAGCGTATATTTGGTTATCGTGTTTATCGATGAATATATGGTTATAAGTAATACCAATCTCTTCATTATTTTCTAAAATAATTTTTAGATATGTGTTTTTTGTTTGTTTAATACCATAAAAATCTTTAAATCCGTTTGGTGTTAAAACTTCGTAATCACTATTTAATTTAATATTCATTTCTAATAAATTGTAAACACTTTTCAATTGTGTTATTATTTTTATTTTTTCTACTATAATCTTTTTCATTTAAGATTAAAAGATTTAGTTTCGTTTTTACCAGAAGTTAGAGTCTATTATTTAATTCATTAATGGTTACTTTTTCAATAACACCAGTCTTTTTATTCCTAATAGTAATTAGTGTTTCACCCACAACACATTCCAATTCCTGGTTGATCATACGTTTATTTAAGTTCATATCACGGCACATACTCTCATACCACGTTGAGTGTGGTTTAAAGCCATCCGAAAGATATTTTTCAATGGTATCAAATGATAATGAAATAGCGTTTTCAACCACAATATCCGTTTTTTCATTATTTGGTTTTTGAATCCAATCAACGATATTTGGCGTTTTGATTAATCTTAAATCTTTGTTGAATCGAGGATCTTGCCACCATTTCAAATGTGTGATTTTGAATTTGTTGGTGCCGTTTAATGAGTTCTCGTATGCGTCGTAATAGATCTCATCGATACCGTTTGGTGTTGAAATAAGGGTAGCTTTGCCGCCAGTACCGATAGAGGCGAGACATGCAGTCCAAAGCGCCTGGCCACCTTCAATGAACGCAGCCTCATCCAGGATCATCAGCGTTGGTGTATAACCACGTAAGGCATCGAGTGATGTCGCAACTGATTTGATTTCGGAGCCGTTAGTTAATTTAACGTGTTTCTGAGATGATTTATCAAAACCAATACCAACCCAATCGGGAAGTTGTTTGATGAAGTTGATGATTTTATTTTGGAATTCAATCGCAGTTTCTTGCTTATTCGCAAGGATAAGAATTCTCTGTGGGTTATCTTTTGGTGCGAATGCGGCGGTAACGGCGGCATAAGCAGCTGTAACGGTAGATATACCCGCTTGTCTGTATTTTAGAACCAGGTTAAATCGGTTCTCTTGATAGTTTTTTAATAACTTCTTTTGAATATCGAATAGGTTAAATGGAACGTACCCCTCTTGCGTTTTATCAAATGTTTCAAAATAACTCTCGATTACGTAAGAGGGGTTTGTCGCACATTTAGTGTATTCTAATAATAATGCTTTTTTATCTAAAATATTTACACCTGACATATTTATGTTTTATTATAAATATGTCAAAATGGTGTTAAAAGCCGAATTGAGTGAAATCTACATCAGGTAAATCCTCTTCATGGGCTTGTTTTTCAAACTCATAGTTCATGATTTTCAGTTTAATTTCTTGCGCTATTCGTCTGGTTTCCTTTTGGGCTCCTTCTGGGTTATTTAGAACATCTTTCATGAATTCATGAAAGTCTTCCGATTCTTTTTTAAAGAGCTCAACCATGATCAGCTTTTTAATATCATAGTCTTCAACATCAATTGAGCTATGGAATGCTTGCCAGATTGTCGGCCCAAAGCGAATTTCGTAGATTTCGGCCATAACAAAATCTGTTTCATCCACTATTTCCTGTGTCATATCCTGGATGCCAGGTATTGAGAAAAGAGATATACAACCCTTGGTCATCTCATGTATCAGAATCGGGAAGTTGATTGCTTTGGCTTCAATTACTGGTATTGGGCCATCAAAATTAAGTTTGACGTACCCAGCATTTAATGAATCATCACCCGAATCAAGCTGGTCGGCCAACATATCATCATCCAGCAAGAAATAAAACAAATCGTTTGCTATCAGGGCTTTTTGATAAAATGTAGAGAGTTGTGGCGATACTTTATTCATTTCATCACCATACATATGGAATATATAGTGGGATTTTTTGGCGGCACCTTGAGATAATGCATTGATGGTTCTTTTCTTTAACGCATCAAGATCTTCTGTTTGTTCAAAATCATCATCAACTCGTTTATCGGTATTCATATCCTCTGGGAAACCGCACTTACCTGGATCTACTATCTCCAGGTCAAATAAAACCTCATCTTTGCCGAGATTATATTGTTCCCTGATGATTTTTTCAGCGAGTTTAATAAGTTTTGGACGATGTGGTTTTTCAAGTATCATTGCCTCCATACCGTTAGAGCTGGCATTCATCATAACCTCAAAAAATCCGATATGTTCTTTATCAATATCGAATGTATTCGAATAGCTATCACATAGCTCTTTGAACCTATTTTCGATAATGGTTTCCTCGTGGTATTTTGTTGGTTCGTCTTTTTTTGTATAAGACGGTAATTTTGCCATGGGGTGTTTCCTATTTGCGACTTTTTTCAGGAAGTCATTATTCATTATATTTGGATAACCCTGGATATCAATGTTAATTTTGCGCATAAAAAAGCCTTGTAATTTTATTTACAAGGCAAAAGTAATCATTTTTTTTTAAAACACCAAATATTTTTTACGCTTGTGGTTTCGGAGAGACGTTAGGTTTAGGAATATCAATCTTCGATGGGTCTTTTGTTGGTGTGATCGTCGGCGTAATTACTGGTGTTGTTGTGGTTTCTTGATTGTTTTTCATTACTTTTTAGTTTTTATGTAATCAATAAATTCTTTTTTAGTTAGTCTAGGTTTCTCCGCTTCTGCAATAATACGAAATATTTCTGAATCGGCAAAATTATTTTCGTTTAATCCAGGTGTTGGTATTGAATTATTATAAGGTTCATCTAGTTCGCTCAATGAGTTTTTTCGCCTGATTAGTTTAATAAATAATTGGTTTAATTGGTTTTCATCACCAGACTTTAACATTTCCATTTCCTTACCTAGTTTTTTATCATATGAAGCTTGTTGTTCAGGTGATAACTTAGGATAAAAAGGTACGTTTTGACCATGAACCTTTTCAGGGAACATGGTATCGGCATACTTAGTATATCCAGGTTTTGAATAATCCTTAAAATAAGTGAATCCATACACGTCTTTAAGTAATTCATCAATATGATCAGTTAATTCCAATCTTACTGGTTGTTGTTCTACCGCATTATCATTTTCTGAAACAGAGGCGTTAGGATCTATACCTAATGTTTTCTTTAAATCTTGAGCAACCGCTTTAACTTTATTCATTCTATTAATAGTTGCCGCAGTTTCTTGGTCACTACTATAAGCTTGCATTGGGTTTTGTACTTTTTCGCTCAACATTTTAATTTGAGTCTCAGTTAAACGTATTTTCATTATTCTTCTTTTAAAAATTCAATTATTTTATCTCTACTATATAGTTTTGCTCTTACGCTCTCATATGTCTCACCGAAATGGAAAACCAAACGTTCTTCGTTTTCAGGTGATTCCGACTCCCAACCCAACGCGACAATTCTTTCAACACAATCATACATTGAGAAGTATTCTGAATAAATAGCTAGATTGAGCTCAAGTTTATTGGTTTTTAAAACAGCCACCTTTTGTATCTCATTTAATGGTGGTGGTGTTATTGCACCATTAGCGGCTGGGTTTACATCCCAATCATCGCCAAAATCAATTTCTACGCTTTTTGAAAAAAGAAACTCATATGTTCTTTCACCTCTATAATTCTTATTTAGGGGGTTAATGTAAGTTAAAACCATTATATGTAAATTTTACTTGGTACTTCAAATTTCAATTCTTCATTATAAACATAAACGGCACCATTTCTATCAACTTTAATATCAACATAATAAATCTGAGGAACCATCCAGGTCGTATCTACAGTAAACGTATTTGAGTTATACTCTCTGTTTATTTCTTGCCAACCTAAAACATCAATTTTATTTTGGCCTTGTTTTATATATAATCTATAATAAAGATGTGTTAACACATCATATTCGGCAACGGTATATGGTTTACGTAAGTGTACGAAAACCTTTCTTATATCGCCTTGAGGAACCCTTTCATCTCTTTTTATACCACTTACGGATATACCGTAGTTGGTTGGTTCCATAACATCCGACCCTATCTGATAGTAATCGTTTGAATCTTTTGGTACAAAAGATAATGTAATGTTAGGTCTATGTATACTATTCACATATATGTTAGACCAGATATCGTTATATTTTTTGTAAGTTAAAAATGTTGCCCCAGTGGCTGGTATCGTAGCGTAATAGGTTCCAGTTGTTTGATGTGTTACCGTATAACCAGTACCATTAATCGTACAAGTCGGCAAGGTATCAAGATTTCTCTTTTGGCCGTCAACATTAACGTACAGATATAATTTATTTTCTTTATTCAAGTAAAATTCTGTTCTGTCGTCGCTGATCAAATCATCATAAACCGTTTCAATGAACGGTTCAAAGAACGTTTGAGTGTATTTTGTGAATAAACCCATCGCTCTTGCATTTCCGTCGGCATAACCATATCCTTCAAATTCATCTGTAAATTTAAGACAAAAACCAGTGTAGTTATAACTCGTACCTGTGCCAGTTGACCCACTGGTTGTACCAGATGTCACACCGCTAACCAATAAACCATTAACAAAATAGGTAATATCCATAACAATATCTTCATCACCATTATCAAAATGTTGTGTTGCTATCCGCGAAGATAATGTAATCCCTGGGTTATAAAATGTTTTTGTGGTGGAGGCTTGGTACCAGTTAGATGGTTCGATCCTATATGGTGTATCTTGTGCTGAATTTAATACGTTGTATTGAAAATCATAACCAGTTCCCTCATCCCAATTCTCTTTTGTTGCTTTCAACTCCAGGTCGAATGACGAAGCCCTGTATTTATCACTAAATACAATATCATTATAAATCGACAGTCTTTGCGACACATCGAAATTTGATGTATTTTTAATTTTTAAATAGTGTTTTGTGGTTCCAGTTTGGAAAACGCCAGCGTCATACTTAGCTTTTATCTCACCAAATGAGCAATAAAGTATGAATCTGCTAAACCCGTTACCGAAAAATAACTCAGAAACAGGATTTTTAGCAGTATTTACATATGAATTATGTACAATCGTATTATTTTTATCAAAATATGTTCTATAAATACCCATAACTATAAATATTTTAATTTAATCTTAAGTTATGATTTACGATAATATTATTTTGGTTTTGTTCTAATTCATTTTGGATTCGCTTTTGGATGGCTGTTATTTTATTTTTTGCATCCTCAATGATAGATTCCCTTGGGTCATCTTTACCAGCCACGTGACCGTGACTTAATAACACATTTAAAATATCGTTAAGTAATATTAGCGTAGGTTCAGCCCTTAAAAAACCATAAGTTTTAAAGTTTTCGTTAGAGCCGTACAATATTTCGGCTATTTTTGTTGCGGTAAGACCATCACTTGTCGTGTCGTTAATAAGACTTGGCGAAGTTAAGCTACTAAGGAATAAAAATTTATCAGTATACATCGTATTAACCGACTGCGCTACACCTGTTTGTACAGGAACATCTTGTCTTGTGGTTATTTTTGTATCTGAGTTATCGGCTAGTTCACCATAATTTAATTCTGTTTTATAACTATCAATAAAAGTGGATAGTTGTACGAAATCTAAATGGTTTTTATAGGTAATTGAGTTCTGATCTGCCGTTGGAGGAATCAAAGTACCAATGTAGTTTTTAATGTTAGTGTTTGGGTCGAGTCTAAACTTCCAATTTCTTAACCCGCCCGTTACCTGGTTTGTTGTATCGTGTACACCACCACCAGCGGTTGGTACTGATGTTAACCTATTGTAAGTTATGATAGTTTGATTTTTGGTCAAATCATTGATTGTTTGGGTAGATGATGTGTTAGAGCTATTGAAAAACTCGATTTTTGAATCGTTTTTATATGACTGTAAGATCCTCATCAAGATTGATGTGAAGTCGTTCATATCACTCACAGTAAATATATGTTTTGCGATATAAGAATCAGTGGTTTTTGTTATATATTCTTTATAAGATGAATACGTGTTTTTTGTAAGACCCAATAAATTTTGTGTATTCATTATTTTTGATGCGTCATAAAGTATCAAAGTACCGCTAATATTCTGTTCCGTTGTGGTACTCGTTTTAGGTGTATAATCAATGAATAGTTGGACTATATGGTTTATTGCGGGGTTCTTACTCTGGGTTATTGTTACTTCTTTATTTTCAATAGTATAACTATTACCAAATTGAGTTAGTTGGATAAACGGATATGTTGTTTTTCTTGTTTTATTGTTGTTGATATGTGATAATCTAATTAGTGCTTCATTTTCACCCAAGATTAGTTGTTCGTTATTATAACCCGTAAAGAATGTTTTTGTTTTTTTGGGTATAACCTCAGAAATATCAATTGTTTTCTGAAGGTTCCTAAGAACATTACGGTATTCTTCAGTTAAAGTAACCTGGTCAATTGTATATGGACCCACAAATTCATTTGGTGCGTCGTAACCATATGATATAATTTTAACTAACTGACCTGGAAGGGGTAATAAGCCTATGTTTTTCGGTAAAAAAGGATCACATAAATACTTATCACGCTCCCTGTATATGGAAACTATGGTGTTATACCATGGTTTATATAGTTTTTGTGATTCAGCTATTTTGTCTTGTGATGCTACGAGGGCTTTAATATCCGCCAACGAAGAGGTGTTGCCAACATCAGATATTGGTATCGCACGTATTCTACCTAAGTTATTAGAATCGTTGGCGTCAACACATATTCCAAGTGTGTAGCTTTGTTTCATTTTTTAATTCGTTTTTCAAGTTCACCATATACCGTATCATAAGCGGTTTCAATCTCATTGAGTGTTTCTGTAAGATTCAACAATAGATTTTTTATTGAGTTAAAATCTTTTTCGAGTATAACTAATGTTTGGGCTAGATCTTTGTTTGATTTTTTGGTATATGTTTTTAGAACTTCTTGTAATTTTTCATTTTTCATATTATTGAATTTGACCGTAACCCTGGGCACTAACAGGACTATTAACAATAGAGAATGTTTCAATTCTAGAATTCGTTTTTAGGTGATTAACAATCACTTTAACCGTTTCTTCGATAGCTATCATCATATTATTTGGTGATCCGTCAGCCAGGGTTGGGGCTGTACCGATACCCTTTTCATTTAAATTAGCCTTTATATCATTAATCATTGCCACATGGTTCATACCTGGTTTAGCGGCGGATAGTAATATTAACGGAGGTGGTAATTGTGGCATTGGGCCGAAATTTGACAATTTAAGGAGCTTTAATAAATTACCTATAATACCGCCACAACCACTATTTGAACCCTGAAATAGGTTTAAGATACCCAGCAATGAAGATAACGTTGCAAAGTAGTCCAAACCACGTTGTTTTAAAAATTGTACTGCTAATTCTTTAGCTAGTTTAATCAGATCTGATTTAATAGAATCTACAATATTCTTTATTAATAAACCGCTAATTTTGGTACCTATGGTACTGACAATTCCTTTCATTTGGTTTACATAATCAGATGTTGATAACTTGGCGTTATTTCCGCTAAGCGCGGCGTATAATTTAGGCACTATCACGATTTTAGGCGTTATCACCATTTGTACTAGTGCGTATGGTATTGCTTTTAAAATATTTAATTGTAACTCACTGTTGATATTAGGTAAGTCAATAACCAGATTGGTTTCACCTGAATTTAATGCTTTTTTTGCTCCGTTATTAATAACATTATCAAAAAAGTTGCTTATATTATCTAAATTTGGTTGTATTTTTGAATTATCAAATAACCCACTACTGTTAGGTGTGTTTGTTTTACTGGTTTCCGACGAATCATTACCATCATACGAATATACGGTGTTATCAGCCGCCGCACCAAATAAAGCATCCAACCCATCTATCACGTCATTAGGGTCAATATCTAATTCAAGATTGTTGCAGGTTAAAAAATTAATCTTACCTCTCGATTTAAGATCGGCGTCTCTATTGATTTCATCAAGATCCTTAAAATTAAAATCAAACGGATCTTGATTATCATTACCATTACTATTGCTATTAACACCAGCACCATTAACACCACCTGGATTACTTAATAATGAATTAGTAATCTGAGCATTCAGATTTGATAAGTATTTATTCACCGAATCGGATGGATTACCCTCCTCATTATTTGATTCAGAACAGAACCCAAATATTTTTTTAAGTGCTGTAATAAGGGCGCTATTTTCCCTTATTTCGATTTTATTCTTGTTAGCTTTAAGAGATATTGATCCTGTGATTAGATCTGTTAAAATTGTTGTAAAATTAACACTATTGAGTATTGGGTTAGCGACCTTTAGATAATCGGTAAGCCATTCACCATAAGTCTTATTTTCATAATACTCACCAAACTTAAATACTAATGTATTTGGGGTTGAAGCATATATAGTGAATAAAGTTCTATCCAAATATATAAACACCAAAGGGTTAGTTTCTGTAACCCCTTGTGAACGATAAATAAAATAATTGACGTGTTTACTTACGTCATTACCCTCATATAAATATCGGCCAGGGCTTGTGTTTGGATCAATACCCAATAAACCATAGTTGTCTATTTCAGACCTCTGGATTTCGATACCAGTGGCTGACTTCGTTGTATATTGTGTTTGAATAATAACCGTAGAATCGCAACCAAAAGCTGAAAATAGCGCATCGGTTATGGTAGAGTTTAAACTATCAACATTTTTAAGTTGACCCAAACTACCTTTTAATACTATGTTTTTAAACTGTTTTTGTCCTTTTGTTGCTTTAACCAACTCAAATAAAAAGTCGACAAAATCCAGGTCATCTAACTTTCGGCTTTGTTCACTTTCAGTCGGTTGGACTGTTTTGCTACTATACAATGATCGATATCTTGCAAATATTTCGCTTTGTTGCCCCATTATTCGTATTCTTTTTCGTTAAGGTTGTTAGCTTCCACTGATTGTTTCTTGAGATATTCCTCAGCCCACTTTCTATCCTCATCCGTTAACGTAACCACCTGCTGCTGATCGGCTTTGCCGTTCTTATATAAAATATCACCTTGTATCTTTATTAACCTCAATTTTTTCTCAATTGAACCATCAATGATTTTTAACAAATCATTGGTGATTTTACCGATCAAAGCAATATCATTATTCTCGTTAATATCTTTAGTATACCTTTTGTATGCGGTTAAAGCTCTATTTCTCTCATCTACAATTTCATTATATGTCTCCTGCATGAGTTCAATCATGCTTTCTTCTGAAATATTGACTTTTTTCTTTTTTTGGTTCTGTATCATGATATATTTATTATAAATATCACTCTTCTAAGTAATTATTCTTAAATATGGCATACAGAGATCGAAAACGTTTCATACTGTTTCTAATTTCCTTTGTGGTTAACCCAGTCATATTCCTAATGTATAGTAAAATCAGGTTTTTATTAAATTTTGACGAGTTTTTACCATCCTCATCGTAAAATAATTCTTTCCATTCTTCTAGAATTTTGATGAGTGCGTGTCCGACTTTAAATTCGTTGTCGGTTAAATCGTCATTTTTTAAATCATCTTTGATTGTATCGGTTAATTGATCAATAAAAGAGGTTAAATCCATTTGATAATCATCTATTCTATAAAGAAGATCATCACGTTGTAGATATTCAGGTTCCGAATCTTCAATGGTGATGAAAGACATATTTTTTCGATGTTCTTTCATCATTTCATTGTAGAGGTAATGTTTACATATCGTACCGAAATAGGAATATGATTTATTCCCCGCTTTTGTATCGAATTTATCGAATTTGGTCATCAAAAACGATAACGTATCAGCATGTAAATCTTTGAATTCGTATGATTGCCTGTATAATTTATAGGTTCTAATAATACTTTCGATCATTTTGTCTATCGGTTCACTTAGATATTCCCTATATATTTTTTCTTTTTCAGCCGTAGTCTTTGCATATAAGAAAGCCACAACCGCTTTTTCCTGATCTACACCATAATAATTGCGGTTTTTCTTTTTTTTCGACATTATTAAATCGTAACTTTTTCATATATTATGTTTCTGTCTTCGGTAAAAAAATATTCTTTTTGAGCTGTTTCCATCCAGAATCTACCTTCATCAGGTTCTACTTTAAAATTCACATCCGCACTATTCTTATATTCCCAGAATAATGAACCTGGGCGCATATTCATATGCTTATAGCCGAATTTAGGGATTACCATGATATTCCTACCAGTATTGGTAAATCTTAATAAGAACTCATAATTGAAAGTTAACTTGATGGATGGTTTATAACCTCCGATTTCTTTAAACACTTCTGTTTTCATAACCATACCATCTGGATTAATATTTGGATAAGTTAATAACACCTCATTATCAAGTTGTCCAAGAGTATTTGAGAAGTTGTAAGCCCAAGCCGCTTCATTAGTATGACCGATGAATTCGTTTGTTTCAGAAACATCGCTTATTATAGGTAAAAACATATCAATATCTGGATAAATTTCAGTATATGCTTTTACGTTTTTAAACCATTTTACTGAATATTCGTCATCGAATTCGAGGAAACTAAAGTATTTAGTTGAAATCTGAGATACGGCGAAATTCATTTGGTTTTGAAATTGTTTACCAGTTCCGTTTTCCAATACTGTTAAATTAAATGAATATTTAGATCTGTCTAACGAGTCTACTATATTTTTAACGTCACCACAACCACACCTAACAATGACAACATTAGATGGGTGTACTTCATTATTTTCGATACTCATAAGAGCTGTATTCAATAAATTTTCAAAGTTAGGATCAGATACTGCGTGTACTGGTATAATTACTGATAAATCTATATTAGTTTTCATTTGTCTGTAGGTTTTTTTCTAAATTTTCTTTTATTGTTGTTAGTTTTATTATTTTCTTTTCCATTAATTCATCGTACAACTCAATCGTAGCTTTTTCAAATTTTTCAAAACTATATTCATCACCAATGGTTGATGAAACATTAATAAGATTTTCTGGGAGTGTATCTTCCAACCAGTTTTTCATGTAATTAAAGATTAGATCGGTAATTTGGTTTTCATCATAAACCCATATACCGTTATCATCTTTCATCCACTCAGGGATAATATTAGGAACCTTTCCGATTACGGGCACATTACATTTGATTGATTCAATTGGGAACGTACCAAATGAACTTTCGTCATCCACCCATACAGAAACCGCACACTCTTTAAGATTTGTTGCAAAATCCTTTTCAGCCATACCGTGCATATCCTTAAATGAAATAAAGCGATAGAGTGGATACTTCAAATAGAAGGTTTTGATTATTTTAGCGGCCTTTCTTTGATCTCTACAGTGAATAGCTACCAAAGGCATTTGGAGCTTATCAGTTGGTTTAAAATCATCTGAAATGCACGGTCTAACAAATCTAATACCAGGTACGTTTGTTAAGTCTGTTATCATATCAGCCAAGGTTTTGGTTGTTGTTATTACTTCACTTACATCATAATCTAACCAAGATTTACCTGGCGCATACGCATCTAGTAAGTGATCATACATTTGTACCAAAAGAACTTTATCAATAGGTAATTTCTGTATTTGTTCGAACACATTACCAAACATCTCTGGAATAATAATATAATCCTGTGGGCCAACGACCAATTTATTATCTTCAATAGAAGTGTGCTCAAGTGTATCATATTCATCACCTAACCAACCAACTGGTTTAATATAATCATTTTTTTCGTGGAGGATAGTTACATTATAACCATTGTTTTTTAATATCAACGCTTGTTTATAAATGTAAGCAACACATGCCCTGGCACCACCTTTTGTATCTGGTGACATGAAAACTATTTTATTTTCTTTTCCTTTTATCTTGTTAATAGCTAACTCGATATTACTCAATGTTGTTTGAATTTGTTCCATCTGTTTTTTTCGACGTTTTTATTGATTTTATTATGTTTTTAATTTTTTTTACATCGATTAGATTAATAATAGTATAATCTGATTTGATGTCAACATTAAACTGGTTTTCAACCTTAATTGATACTTTATTTTTTGGTTTCTTTTTTAAGACTTTGGGGTTATCAGTAATGATAACGTCAGCGTAATCCCAGAATTCTTTTTCGGTATTAGGAAAATAGATTTTATTGAAATCAAATGCGTTTTTTGATAAGAAGAATAGTGTCGCGCATTTAGATCTTGGAGATTCTTTGTTGATTAGTACAAATTCAACTTTGCATTTTTTTTCCAATAGTTTTAGATTTCTTATGATGTTAGGTTCACTCTCTGTGGCCCTTCCAAATATTTCAAATGAAGCTTCGTTATACATCATATTAAACACATTAAACGACTCATCACTTTCGTTATAAGCCATTTCTTCCATTTTTTGATCATCGGTCAATAATTTAAACTCGGTAATTCTTTCATTTCCTTCCTTTGTCGGGAATGACTCCTCAAGTTTAAATGGGTTTATTGGTTCAATCGGATTTTCACCAGTAACTTCAGTGTAAGCCCTGGATATTTGGGTAATATGATCCCTTAGAATGTTATTAATAGTAATTCCAACTATCATAAATTTAAATTTTATTCAAAAATATGATAGTTGGAATCGAAAGTAAATATATTATGGGTTATCCCTAAAAATCTGTTCCATTTTTTTGATGAGTGGGTGTCTAACAACATCATCTTCACCAAAAAATATGGTACCCACCTCATCTAATTCGGCGAAGTGTTTCATAACATATGATAACGATGAGTTCGACACATCTTTCATATCGATCTGTTCTTCGTCACCAAGGAAGATCATTTTAGAGTCTTCACCCAACCTGGTCATTATGGATCTGAGGTTCTTTTTACTGATATTCTGAGTTTCATCAACGATAATGATAGCATTATCAATTGTAATACCACGGATATATGCAAGTGGTTGTTCTTCGATCAAATGGTTGGCTCTGAGGTTTTCAAGAGTTGGTCGGCTGATTATTTTTTCAAAGTTGCCTATGAATGAATACATGAATGGTTCCATTTTTTCTTTCATCGTATTATGTGTTAATATATAATCTTTTGTTATATATAAATGGTCGGGGTCATCAATTTCAATACATTTAATTCTACTGGTGCCAATTTTTTCTATTTTAGCTATTTTATTATGTTGTGATAACGTTGGTTTAAATTTATTAGCTTTACGAGTTAGAAAGAATGGGTTGATGTCATTATTAAAGAATCTAATAGTTAATGTGTAACATGGTACTCTACTAATTATTTTTTTACCATTTGATACTTGTATTTTGTTATTAGGTTCTTTTTTATATTTTCTCGCCGAACCCCCCAGCGAACGTACAATTTCAGCAACATCATTAATCAATTCTTCCGAAACCGATGTGAATGTTATTTCACCGTTGTTTTTAATGGTGCCATCGGTGTCCAATAACCCTCTCAATAATTCTATTCGGTTATTAATTGTAGTAAATTTATATTCTTTTGGTATATGTTTGTTATAACAATTTAACCCAATTAATTTTAAATCAATTAAAGCATTTTTAATATTGTTGCTACCATCATTAATAATATTAGTATATTCAAAGGAATACCCGTTTAATTTATTATTAGACCTAATACAATTCGATATTTTGGTACTTTTTTTATCGAGTTTAAAAAAATTATTCTGATCGGATAAAAATCCTAAAAATTCATCATTTGTTTCGACATTATAAGCCCTAATTTGTTTTGCCCCTTTAATAGAATTAGATTTGTTTCGTGACGTGATGGTGTAGCTTATATTATTTTGTGTTAAATCTAAATCATTTTTTAACACTATTTCTCTAATTCTATTTATGATTTCATCATCAATTGATGTAAACCTTACATGTCCTGTTGTTAACGACCCATCACCTAAGAGCACACCGATTAGATAAGGGTCAACAGGTAATTCTTTATTAATTAAAAACTCAACTGGTTTTATCTCAGGTAAATAAAATGAAACCTTATCTAAATGTTTTATTAAAAAATCGGTATTGACGGTAAAATAATCCAGATCGTTAGTTCTAATATTCCATTTGTGATTAATACAAGAATCAACATATTTACCGTCTTTTGTGGTTATTCGATAGATATCAACATCGGGTTCATCGTCTGATTGATTAAACACATTAATTACCTTTACTGCTTTACCATTCTTATTAATAACACTATCACCAATTTTAATATCACCCATAGTAACCCAACCTTCTGGTGTTAAAACTTTTTCATATAGGGGCTGAGGGCCTTTAAGAAAACCAATTTCCTCATCTTTCAGTGTCGTAACCGATTTAACCAAAACAATTTTCTTGTATTTGGTTGGGTTGTTTTTGAGTAGTTCCAGGGCTACGGCGCATGATAGATAGGTGTTGTGTGTTACTATAAAGTTGTTAGTAATATATAGATGTTTTGGGTCATCTATCATAATACATTGGGCTTCTTTTTTACCAATATATTCAACTGACTTAATGAATCTTTTCGCAAAATATTTTGTTTTTGGTTTGTATAGAATAGCCTTACGCTTTAATTTAAATGGGTTAATATTAGTTGGTAGGGATAGTGTCAACACATAACAAACATTACAATCAACAACAACGCCGTCTTTTTTATAACGTCCAATTTTTTGTGTTAAGGTACACACACCTCCAAGACTTTCGACAATAAATCTAACATCATCAACCAATTTTTTACTGATAGAATAAAAGATCGCTGAGCCCGTTGTTTTATTTACAGAACCATCAGTATCAAGTAAACCGCGTAATAATTCGATTCTATTTTCTGGAGTACTTAATTTATATATTTCGGGTATAAATTTATCTATTGACGATTTATGCCTCAACCCTAGGTTTTCTAATTCTTCTAATAATTCATTTTTCTCACCACGTTTTGTAACAATTTTATATGTACAATCACCATTTTTATTTAAAAAATAATCATCACCCAATATATTTTTGATATTTTCTAAAATTTCATCATCAACAGGGCTAAAACCGATATTTGTGGTTAATCCTCCATCACCCAATAATAACCCCAATAAATATGGATTTATTGGTAAATTTTTTATTTTAAAAGTTAATTGATTAGTTATTGGTATGCTGTGATTACTTTTACCATAATAATCTAATGTTTCTGATATTTCCTTTAATGATTTAACAGAACCGTCACGACCAAAATCACCGTAATATACTTTCTTACCATCAACTCGGTTGAATTTGCGATAACGTCTATCTCTTTCTGTCTGTGTATACCATAGGTGATCACCGCAGCATTCGGTACTTGTGCCATCACTAAAAGTAACTTTAAAGACATCTATTGATCCTTGGGGAAATATACCTGTAATTGTGCTTTCTTTATTATCTGGAGTTAATATTAAATCACCTAATTTCAAATCACCCATTCTAATAAAACCGTTTGGTGTTAGCACCAAAGAATCCAGCGGTTGTGCTTTACCAGATCCTGGGTAACCTGAGCAGATGGTTATGTCTTTGGTTTTTATTAGATTTACTAATTCTTTTTGTTTTTCTGTTTTACATTTCAAATTAACACGAATTGTGTTCAATGTGCGTGTTTCTGGTTCTTTGAGCATCATATCGAGTACCTCGACTTGTTCCTCACTAGTCAGTTTCTTTTTTCTACCTCTACTCATTTAAGTGATTTAGTATGTTTATTTACTATAAATATCCTGATTTTTGTATTTAGCCACATCGTCATCACATACGCCGATACAATTACTAATATCGTCATTATATTGACTTGGCATCACGGCAATACTATTCTTTATTGGTTGTTTACCTGGGTAAGCCCAAATATAATTATTCGATGTTAAAGTAACAGTATCGGTTTCGTGCCAAAAAAAATTACTTTTATGTGTCCATTCATTAAAAAAGACTACAGCTTCAACATTTTTACAATGAATCCACAGTTTGCTCAATCTATTTATAAACCAATTATAGTCAACACCATACATTGGTTTATCATGCCCCAGCCAAAGAACGTTGTCTTTATACCAAACATCAACCTCAACATCATAGCCCTCCTTAATAGCCATATCAATATAAGTTGGTTCATTTTCCCAACTTTCAAATTTACCGTTAAAATTACCCCTATGTGCTATTAATATCATATTCTTGTATGTTTAAAGTTAATATGGTTTTTATAATCACTCAGCTTATGGTTATTTTTTAACCATATTATATCATTATCCTCCGTTAAATTAAAACCAATCAGATTAACATGCGGGTTTAAGGAGTCAATTTGTTCAGTTATTAGGCGTTCGGGGAACGTTATTGAATCAATTTTAAAATCCCATATTTTTAACATGTCTTGAATGTTACCGAACATCATATAATCAACGTAATAACCACCCAAATGATCGTGCCAAAAAAGGATATTGATTTTATTGAAGTCAAATAATTCGAATAATTTTACAGCGTTCGTGGGTACCATATCATCTCTCCATTTTAAAACGTACTCATAACCCAATTTATTAGCTTCAATTATACCGTTTAACGTACTTTTTTGTTGATAACCCACATTTGAAACCCCCACAACTTCTGGTGGTGTATTTATAATAACTAAATCTTCCGAAGTGTAATGTTGTTCATAACCAACCCATGTAGACCATATCGTGTTAAACCCCAACCACGATGTTTTGACACTGTGGACGTGGGTACTCGGCCCTTGAATGATTATTGATACATTATCGTATGGCATTTTTTATAACGTTACAAATTTTTATGGATGATGTTCCATCACCAAAAGGTGAACTATGATTAATAACTGGGTTTTTTATCTGTTCTTCAAATATATCAAATAAAAAAATTGGTTTTTCAACAATAAAACTACTATACCCAACCGCCTCTGGCCGCTCTGTTGTTTTTCTACACACCAAACATTTTTTGTTAAGGAATGAGCACTCTTCCTGGATACCACCGCTATCGGTTATAACCAGACTGCATTTAGTTAGTAGATTTAACAAATCCTCATGTGGTAAAGGTTCAATTATATTTATTTTGGTGTTTTTTGGTAATTTTTCACGTATGGCTGGGTTAGGGTGTACGGGTAATATGAACTCGTAATCTGTATATTTATCCGCTATTTGACTAATAACGTTAAACCAATCATCAAGTATATCAAAATTTTCTCTTCTATGTAAAGTAACGAGTATCTTATTAGTATATTCTAACTTATCTTTATAGGGTAATAAGTTATCGAGACCCGTATTTCCCACAACATATATTGAATACGGGTCTATACCTTCATTTAATAAGTTTAGTTTATTTTGTGCCGTGGGGCAAAGATGAATATTAGCCAAGCGACTAACAATGGTTCTATTGTATTCTTCTGGGTAGGGGTTTTCAAAATCAAAACTCCTTAAACCAGCTTCAAGATGTATTATCTTTACCTTGCGATGCATCGCCATTAATGATAAACCCATTACGGAGGTTGTATCACCCTGAACCAAGATATGTGTAACTCCTTGTAGAGCTTCCTTTGGTGTGTCTAAGCAGTTATGTAAAATATCATCTAATCTATTACCGCCATATCTAAATTGTTTTAACTCATAATCAGATATGTGATTAAGATCTTTATGTTGACCCGTAAATAGTGTTTTAAAAGGTATATTTTGACGAACCATCTCAGCCATTAAAGGTTTTATCTTAATGAGCTCTGGACGAGTACCGTAGGTTAATAATATAGACATAGTGTTATTTTTGTTGTTCGAGATAATTTGTCAAATCTTCTGGTGTACCCAAACCATACATTTTTTCGGCGTTGAATGTTTTGATTTTTTTATGATCCGCTATAGCCTCATTAAAAACAGGACATACATAAAATTCATTATTTACTCTTATATTTTTCCTGATCATTTCTTCCGCATATTTAACGAAATCGGAGCCGTGTTTCCAATAATAAAAACCAACTGTGGCATTATCGGATATTGGGTTCTTTTCGGCAACTTCGGTGGCATACCCGTATTCATTTATTTTCACAAACGACCATTTTGGGTGGGTTGCTTTAAATGTAACAATACCACCGTCGGCATTACTCTCGTTGAGAGAATACATAAACTCATTTGAGTTCCACTCAACGAATTGATCTGAATTTGCGAAAAATAAAGGATTTTCATTATTAATATATTCCTTCGCTAATAAAGCAGTACATGCTGCCCCTTCGGTCAACCCATCAGTTTCGATTATTTGACACCCTGGTGCGATTAAATTTAAAAGATTATCCAGGTTATACTTCTCACGATGTGATTTTTGAACGACGAACACGTAGTTAGCCTCAATATTTAAATTATCAACAACAACCTGAATCATTGGTTTATTATTAACCTCGATTAGTGGTTTAGGGAATGTATAACCCGCTTTTTCGAAGCGGCTACCTGCCCCAGCCATTGGTATGAGGACGGTCATTTTTTTATCAACCCACTTTGGTACCATATTTTTACTTTTAATTGTTTTTATCTTCGTTATTATATTTTGGTATGTTACCTCTTTCGCATTCTTAACTCTCAAAACATGATTAGTTGCATGTGAAGCGGCATGTAACCCATACGGAGAATCCTCAATAATTAGAGTTTCTTCTGGATTTATTTTTAGTTTTGAAATTGCCGTCCAATATATTTCAGGGTGCGGTTTTGAGTTTAGTACATCTTCATTTGATAGTACCAAAGTAAAAAAATCAATTACACCTAACTTATTTAAAACGGTGATAATTGTGTTTTTTATACTATTGGAACAACAAGCGATTATATAACCATCCCTAACCAATTGGTTAAGGGTGTTAATCAAATCCTCATTCGGTTGAATGTTTGATAATAATTCGGTAGTTATTTCTTGTTTTTTAAGCCAAATACGATCATGCGTTTCGATGGGTAGGTCTCTTTCCCTCGTTAACATTTTTAATTTTTGATCTGTTTTTAAACCATCAAATCTACTCAAATGATCTTCCCAACTAATACAATATTTAGCATCGATTTCACTTAAAGCAATATTAAGTGAATCAAAATGTGTATGCTTAGCATCGATTAACACACCGTCTAAATCGAAAATTATTAATTTTATCATTTTATATATTTTTTATTCATAAATATAATATCTAATTCAGTAAATTGATTGGGTTCACCAATATATTTAATTGGCTTAAAATTAAGCCTGGACATAAAATCCAACAATTCATCTTTATTAGTACCATTACTATATTCACTATTTACCGCCACCTCAGTATAGATGGCTTTTACGTTATTAATATTATCGGTGAAACCGTTTAAAACCAATAGCTCGGCACCCTGCACATCCATCCAAATTAAATCAACAGATTCTATCATATTATTTTTCATAAAAATATCACCACAAATTGATTCAACAGTAGTTTTAACTTGTTTACCGTAATTTAAAATATGACTGTTTTCATTTTTTGTTTTCAATAATGAGCTAGCCCCAACGTTTCCGTTGATTACCTCATAAAAATCAACAACGCCATTAGTGTCGCTAAGCGCTAATTTAAATGGTTTAATATTACCTCTATTTACCACCTGGATATCTTTACAATAATTAAAGTTATGCTCTACTGGCTCAAATAAGTATATTGTTGCTTCTGGGAACCAGTCGGATAATTCCATTGATTGACACCCATCCCTACTTCCAATATCAAATATTACATTGATATCATTCATATCTAAATGAGGTTCCAGTGATTTTATAAAATCATAGGTATAAACCAAAGAATAACCGTCCCAATTCCTATATCGTCGATCATCAATACTATTGAATGCGTTATTTATGTATTTCATTTTTTTATTAAGATTTTGTAATCACTAAAATATAAGCAATCTATGTTAGTATTTAAATAACAATTTATGGCATTTTCTGGTGTTTCAACTATTGGTTCCCTATCATTAAAGCTCGTATTTAATAGTATGGGTACATTTGTTTTATTGTAAAAAACGGTAATGAACCCATAATACCACTCATTCAATTCTTTAGTAACCGTTTGTAATCTTCCCGTGCCATCGATATGAACTACGGCGGGTACTTTATCTTTAACCTCATCCCTAAACGGTATGGCGAAACTCATATATGGACTGTCAACATCATTGATAAACCACTCTGTTACTTTATCCCTTAGAATTGACGGCGCAAATGGCCTAAAATTCTCCCTATGTTTTATCTTCTGATTAATCAAATCCTTCGTATCGAAATGTCTCGGATCCGCCAATATAGATCTATTACCTAAAGCCCTTCTACCAGACTCACTACCACCAGAAAAAACACTAACTATGTTTTTATTTATCAGGAGATCAACCACGTGTTCATCATTAACGATTTCATATGATAATCCATTTTTTTCAATTGCTGATATAACACTTTCTTTGTTATAAATCCTACCTAAGTATGGGCTATTATATAACCCTGATTTGGGTCTTTCCAGCTTAAGTAATTGATGTATATAATACTGGGCGCAACCTATTGCTAAACCAGCATCGTATGGTACGGGTGGAACAAAAATATTTTTTAAATTCGGGAACCAGGTTTTAATTTTCCCCATCATGACGCAATTTAGAGCAACACCACCCGAAACACATAAGTTTTCATACTTATTATCCGATAGGTAATTTTTTAATAACTCATATATTATATCTTCTGTAATTTTTTGTAAACCAGCCGCCAAATTATACTTCGTTTGAGTGTCGGCATTAGCGTACTGATTGTATGGTTGTTCTGGTAGTATTATCCCATTAGCCATAGATGTCATGGCCATCACTGTACCCGCCTGGGATCCGTATGGTGGGCCGCCGCTTGATAGTTTAAATATTTCCCTAACACAATCAGACCATAGACCACCCAAATTAGGATTGTTTGTATGAAATAATAATTGTACCGTATTTAATTCACCCTCCCAAATAGTAATAGTGCTATCAACCATAGCGTTATTAAAAACATCCCAACCACCACCATCGATTGTTAATATCAACGATTTTTCAAAATCACTTGAAAAAAAAGCATTGGCTGCGTGAGCTGTGTGATGTCCTATTTCAATGCACTTATGTGGATTATTCCTCTTGTATTCTAAATATTTTGGGCTATAAAAGATGCTATTTTTGTGCGGAAATGTTAATATAACATCGAAATCGTCTAACGAATAACCACAACTTTCCAAATGAGTAATAATACAATCATTAGTTTCTTTTATTCTATTAATGCGTTCTAATTCCTCATGGATAATTAATTTATTACTCTCATATATAGCAAAACTACTATCATGTGAGCCCATGGATAAAGATAATATTTTATTGTTCATATATTATAATTTATTAAAGAAACCTCTATGGTTGATGTCGATATTATAATCAACCGATATTTTATTTATTTCATTTGGGTATTCAGCCATATTCCATTTACCTTTAAATATGGCGGTACATATATGCGGGAAAACCGATGAATCAAAATGACCTCCACGTTTAGGTTCACCGTTATATGAATATAACCCCTTTATGTTATTATCTTTTACGTATGAATTGCCATTTATCTCAAAATCCCATAAATTCACTGGGGTGGTTTCTTGGGCGATCCTATGTAATACATTTTTACGCCAAATGGTGGGGATTACACTAAAGTTAAAATCACCCTGGGTTAATGTGTATAAAGTATCATGTATTTTATTATCACTCGCTATACCCGATTTTAACAATCGAATATAATCATATTCTGAATTTGTTTTGATGAATGAGATGTAATCTGATAAAACAATATCGTTAACATAATCATATAGTATCATATCTTCATGAAAAAATATTATATACTCAGCGTCAATTTTCGATAAAGCCTCCTCTAATCGTTTATTATACGATAAAGTATCAGTATATGATACGTGTTTAAAGTTATATTTATTAAGATTGAAATCTAAAGCATCATCGCTTAACAAATAACCCTCATCGTATTTCATAAATTGATTCAGACGGTCAAATACTGGTAGCCATAAATCCGAATAATCGGAGTGAGAATATATTACTATAGGTATCATTGAAAGATGCATGTTTTATTACTATAATGGCCATTACTTTGATAGTCACGTATGTTTAAATCAGTTAAAGTATTTAATGTTGAGCCAATATCTAAGTAAGTATTATTTTTGTTATTTTCCCATAGTTTATGAGCCAAAACATTACCGAGAGGCCCAGCTGAAAATAAAAACAGTGCGCCTTTAATATTATTTTGATTTACAAAATTAACCAGGTCATCAATTAAATGTAAATCTGTTTTAAAGGCCTCATCTCCGATTCCAAAAAAATCAGTTACGTTTAATTTTTGTTTTATTTTTTCCTTATTTGAACGCCCATTACACACAAGATAGATGTTACCATATGTGTTAAATGTCGGTATCAACTGATCAAGATAATATGGGTAATTTGAATTGACGAAAATATTCGCAAATGTTGTATTACCATAATCCGAACCAACCGTTTGTAAAAACCAATCATATGCCTCTTTATGACAACAGGGACACGAAATACCAACATAATAACCATCGTCCTTATATGCTAAAGAATCTCTCAACATATTCATAAAGCGCTGATCTAAATTAGGATCAAAAAACCAGTTATCTATGTTTCTAATTGGTTTATTTTGTAGAATGAAGTATTCACCATCGGCATATTTACTGAATGCGAATGGTTTCTTATTTAATAATTCGTTATTAATTAACTCAAGGTCGTTTTTAAATTCGTGACTAAATATCATAAAACGGGTTTTCTACGTAATATAAATGAATTATATTCTTCTGTGTGTCGTTTGGCATCGTATAGGTAGTAAGAACCTAAACCACGCAGTTTATTATATTCACTAAGTCGTTCACCTCTGATTCGTTGTTTGGGTATGAAATCGGATAAACCGAGATACTTATAATGTAATAATTTTAATGACGGATCGTTACAATATATCACATTACCGTCTGGGTTAGCTTCGTGACATCCAAAACCATAATTAATCTCTGTAATCTGATTGCAATCAAATAACATTAATTTATCATTACTTTTACCCCTGATACCATCTTTAACTTTAACCAATAGGTCGTCGTCCTCGGTTAAAGTTAAGTCAGCATCTGCTATCATATGATAGCCCTCTGGTTTAAACACAGTATAACCATTTTCTTTGGATTGTATTAAAAAGTTAACGATATTCTCATGATAAATAAATTCATCAGCATCACCAACAATCACGTAATCAGCAATACCCCTACTTTGTTTCCAGGTGTGATTTTTAAGTTCGAGATAGAGGTCATCTCTTACTTCGTTATTCGAATCCCATTTTATGATTTCTGTATTAGGGAATCGCTCAATAATAAGATGTCCGTTATCGGTAGAATTATTGTCCATTATGTAAATCCGTTCACAGAATTTTGAATAATGTTTCAAAAGGTGTGGTAGAATATACTCCTCGTTATAACATAAAAAATAAGCATGTACTATGGGTTTCATAATTATGATTTAAATCCTTTTTTAATATAGTTTACGTAAGTTTGTGACATCACATCAAGATTAGAATGATTCATAGATATCGCCGCTGAATCTTGCCCTATTTTCCAGGCCAACTCAGGCATGGAACCCCACATCGATTTATCATTAGCTGGGTGAGGTGGTACATATGTTGAGAGGCCTAAATATTTTTTAAGTGTGTATGAGAAATGTATATCTTCTCCGACTATAGGCGATTGGTCAATATCGGGTAATTCACTCCAAAATGTTGATAACCATTCACGCCTAAAAAACCATGCGTGACCAACAATATCAACCTCGACAACATCTTCATTAGGATTAGCCCAACCATATCGTTGAATTGGTTGGTATGATGTTTTGGTCATAAATTTTACCCCTATCGTACCCAATAAACCATTATGCGTTTGTATTGTATTATAACAGTTCTCCAACCATTTAGGGCCAGGTATAGTGTCATCATCAAAAATACAAATATATTCTGTTTTAGCATTTAAAGCATAAGCAAATCTCGCCCACACACCTAAGTTACTATTACACACAGCGGTGGTCAATTTTTTTGTAATATTCGGATCAAACCCAAGATCATTATTCTGCCACAACATTATCTCTTTAGGTTTTATTGTTTGGTTATTTATTGCCTCAAGTTGATTTTTTAGTACATGTGGTCTTTTGTATCCGTTTAAAATTACTGTTATATTATGCATTTAAAATATTTTTATATTCGTTTATTATACTTTTTGCCACATTTTTAGAATGAAATTTTTCTAAATCGGAAGGTGGAGATACTAAATTCTTATCCATAATATTACCTTGTTCATCAACGGTATATATCCAACCTGATTTACCGCATAACCAACCCTCAATTGTTGTCCTACCTAATTGAATACCAGCGGTTGCTGTGGCCTTATTAATATATTGTTCAACACCCCATGTTGCGTTGAAATGTTTTACATGGGTGTTGGTTAAAACATCGGATAAGTAATCAGATTTATTTTCACCGACCAGATATAACTCTTGATTATTTAATCTGGTTTGTTCAATTAAATCATAGATCGTATTTTTTCTTAGGTAATCGATGGTGCCCACAAACAAAATATAATTTAGTGGCGTTGTTTTTTTAATTTTGAACCGTTCGGCATCAATTGGGTTATAAATAACGCTGATATCCTGATCTGGTATTTCAAAATTACTAATTAAAAAATCTTTTATTTCGGGTCTAATAGCAATATATCTCTTAATGGTATCGTCTTTTACTGGATGTTCAGCGTCAATAACTTCAGAGTGAACAGTATATATTTTAGGTGTATCAGGATACAATTTTATTATTTGTTCCGCTATCGGTTTGTGTTGTAAATGAATTATATCAAATTTAATATCATTAAATTTATAAACCATACCAGGTTCGGATGGCATAAATCCATTTGGTGTATTAACACCCCATTTCCCGTCACCTCTTTTGTAACCAGGTGGTTCCATTATTGAATAACATTTTACCCCAATATTCTTAGCCATATTAGTTAATGGGCCACCTATTTGAGATACGATGCTAACTTCACAATTCATCTTTATTAGTTCTTTAGCTAATTCATAGACATATAATTCAGACCCAGTAAACGTTCTAAAAGAGAGACAGCTAATTAAAACCTTAAGTTTTCTGAGATCGTTAAATGGTAACTTAACGGGTAAGTTACCCTTGTATTTCTCAACGAATAATTTCTTATTATCCTCCCACTGATCATTAGTTTGGCCTATGGATTTATGTGTAATTCGTATGTTGGTTATAACACCCACTTTCACACCAGATAAATGATTACTAAATGAAAAAGAAACATCATAAAAATGAAAACCTTCAAACTCTTGATCAAAGAGGTGATTAATTCTTTTTTTATGTAGTGCTATGAATAAGCCATCGATGATTAAAGTCTGTAAAATGTCATTATTAAATAATTCGGAGTATTTAGATTCCCATTTTTTTCCACCACTCTCATGATTTACAATACCCACCATTTTATCTCTTTTCTCCCACCATTGGCCGCTTTCTGTTAGTTCTATTGTTCCAGCGACACCAAGTATACCGAAATCACTTTTTTCAAAGTGTTTCATAAGTTTTTGCCCCCATGAATTGGTATCAAAATAAATATCATCATGGCATAAAACGACAATATCATATGAGGCCTCCGATATAATCTCATTATATACCTCCGATAACGATCTTTCGCCGTTATTTATTTTTTCAATTACCTCTATTTTCTTATTACCAGAGCTTTGTTTTATGTATTCAATAAAACTCGGGTTATGTTTTCGTGTTGAAAATCCAACTGTTATCATCTACTTTTAGGGTCATCTTTGAATGCCAGGACGGGCATTACGTCTTCCTCAAGTCGTACAAAATTAAACACACTATCGAGCTCATTTAACTCACGTTCGAGGAATGTTATATATTTTAGATTATCTGTACCTTTCTGGTACACATAAGCATATAAAACCCTGTCGCCTGGATGCATACGCTTACCAGACCATACGGTTTTATATTCTGCTCGTTCCAGCACATATTCAGTTAATTCTGGAACTATTTGTATTTGATTTTGAAACTGTTCAGCTATCATACACCTGTGCTTCCAAAGGCACCAGTACCTCTTTCTGAACTATCTAATTCGTCAACTCGTCTGAAAAGTGTGGTGTGTTTTGATTGTACTGGAGCGATAACGCCTTGCGCTATCCTATCACCACTTTTTATTGTAAAATCTTGGTTACTCAAATTAATAAGCAACACTTTTATCTCACCTCTATATCCCGCATCCACAGTGCCTGGTGTATTAAGCACCGTTACACCGTTCTTCAACGCCAAACCAGAGCGTGGTCGGATCTGTAACTCTAAACCGAGAGGTATTTGGTAGAATAACCCAGTTGGGATCAGTTGTCTTTCCAGTGGTTTAAGTGTTATATCTTCTGGTATAAAGGCCGCTAAATCAAACCCACTATCGCCCTCTTTTTGATAAATTGGATCGGGGTTGTTTGATTTATTGATCATCTTAACCAATAACTTAACAGTATTATCATTAGCATCGTACATCCAATCATTCATTAATGCATCGTTGAAGATTTCACTCAATTGTGATCTCTGGCTCTCATCCAATATATCCATTGGATTTGCGTTTGTTAGTTTATTTAAATCAAAATTCATATTAAGAGTTTAGTTTTTCGTCAATAATAGCCCACTCAATTTGCTGTCTTAATAAAACAGCTAATGGTGTTGAGTGCCATTTTACACCAGCGTTATCAGTAAGATCTTTTTCAGCGTTTAAAATAGCCTGGTATTCTTCTTCGGTTAATTTCATGTTACCACCATAGGTGTTTACATAAAAAATTGCCCTCTCACCAGGTGTCATCGACACGAGTGAATCATTGAACTCGTACATTTTACCCAAGTTCTTTCTGTGCCATTCACTTTGATTCGGTACGTATAAGTTTGATCGACCTATACCATGGAGGATCGAAACCCTGGCGACGCTTTTAGGGTCGCATTTTGTCTTAGGTGATAATTTACCGTTAAGCTCATTATGGCTTATAGCCCATCTCGCCACACGGATTAAATGGTCAACCAAACCACCTTCAAATGCGTTGTGAAGGTTTGTCGTAGTTGAAGCTGGTGCTTTATACAAACCCAGTTTTTCAAGATTTTCTAATAGCTCATCAGAGCATACATCGTAATCTTTAACGATCTTTAAAAACTTTTCTTTTCCTTCGATAACTCTATCCATTGTTACTTATTTAGTATATTTTTATAATGTTCAGCACGTAATACCGACACATTGTTTTGATTGTATTTATCTTTTACGGTTTCATATAACCTTTCACCAAAATGCTTGATGAGTTCTGGATTATCCAATAGCTTCTTAGCGTGTTTAACCCAATCTTTGTGATTTTTCTTAGTATCAACCAAGAACGCATTACCGTTCATATCTATCTCACCACCTGGCTTTACAGCATTAATCAAATCAATTGTGTAAGGGCCGTAATCCTGTGCTATGATTGGTTTTTTATGGAAACCAGCTTCTATAATCTTTAACTGCGACTTGTACTTATTGAACTGGTTTTCAGCCAGTGGTGCCATAGCAATATCAAAGTTATTGTAGTTGTTAGCATATTGCGTGATGTTTTTAGTCCAGATTCTTCTGTATTTTTTATCAATTGTGTTAACGTTAGGGTCATCCACAAATCGACTCAAATATTTCACATACTCAACGTCATTCATCAAAGTTTTATAGTTATCAGTAAGGAATAACTCATAATTAAACCAAGTTGTTTCCTGTGGATTCATCGGGCGTTCTTTTATCTCCTTAGTCTGAGGATCCATCATTCTTACCGTACCCCTGGTATCAAAACCACACAGAACTATTTGCATATTTTCATATTGGTTTTGTAATGTTGGTAATCCCTTGAGTAATTCAATATCTTTGATGTGCGAACTACCGCCTAACCAACCAAATCTAATCTTATCAGATGGGTTTGGTTTTGATTGAAACTGCGCTTCTGCTGGATCAACAGCGTTTGGTAAAACCGCGACGTTTTTATTAAACTTTTTGACTTCGTCGGCGAGAAATGCGGTTGGTACCGTCACCAAATCAGCCATCTTTAGACACTGTACTAAAGTCTCTGGTATTTTTTGTTCCTTCGCTAGGTGATATAAACCATGTGACGGATCTAAATTCCAATGGTCGTCAGTATCAATAATCACTTTAATACCAGCTTCCTTTATTTTCGTTATAATTTCGACAGCTTCTTGATTCCTATGTTGCGGAATTCTATGTATGAAGATGATATTATATTTTTTTAATTTATTCGTATCCTTTAAATCGATATTATAATCGATGTCGACAAAGAAATCATTTGGAAAATTTTTTTGTAAGTTGATATGGGGGTCGGTACATCTAAACTTTCCAGAACCAGCTCTGTCACCTGGTACTACTAATACATTAATTTTTGACATTCTACTGAAAATTTATTCAATAATAGTAAAAAAAACCCATAAAAACAAGTTTAGTTACACAAAATAAAAAAAGATGCTAAAAAATTAGCATCTTTTGTGAGATAATTTGTTTTGGTTTTATTCGACAATTGAATCGAACTTACCATCTTTAGCCGCATCAAGAAAATCTTTGAATTGCTTTTTGCTCCAGGTTGTTATGCCTTCTGGGCCTTTTTCATCACCCAATACGATTTTGTTTTCATACACTTCAATAACGGGGCAGCATTTGTCTTTACAGAATGTAATTGTGTTCATACTTAAATTTTTTTATTTGTTGTTTTTTTGATCTCATTAAGAGACGTTATTTTACCAGTGAATGTTTTATCACCTATTTTTATTTGAATGTTTTCACTTATTGCAGTTTTCTTACTAACCTGTTCAAGCGTTTCTTCGACTGTTTTTCTAATGATATACTCAATCAATTTAGTATCCATTTGAGGTACCGACGAATAAGATTCATTTATCGGTTGTCTAACTTGTGTTTGAGGAAGTGATGCATTGTTAATAATTTGTCCTTGGCGTTTTGGTGCTGCTTTTTGGATTATTTCATTCATCATCAATTCCATACCAACTGGTTGAGTTGGGTCTATTGCTGGCATCTCAGAAAACGATCTTAGTATTTCTGGGGGCATCTTTGATTTAGCGAGATTTCTTTGCGGTGCTGGTTGCATATATTGAGGTTGTGGTGTAAATTCGGGCCCCATAAATTGTTGCGGTATTTGTGATTCAGACAACAATTCTTCTGGTTGAAACATAGTATCAACATCCTCTTCGGTTAAAGGTCTACGGGACACAACCCTACTACCAGGACCATCTGTTCTTTCATCAACTTTATTCATTACGACTCTTGCTTGTTTTATTGAGTTAGCTAAAAAACTCATTTTATCATTTTGATCCATAATTAAATTTTAAAAACCATTTTAAAAACCCAGAGCTTTCTTGAATAGGTTTCTCATTTGGTACCCACTCATCCTCCTCTTCTTCTGGTGTTTTAACCTCAGGTTCGGTTTGTTGTACAGGTTCCTTTGGTTCTGGAACTTGTTGTTTATTTTGTTTAGGGTCAGCTGGAAATACAGGTTTTATCGGCGTTTGTGTCGGCGTTTGGGTTGGTTCGGCCTGTGGTTTAATTGTTTTTATATTAGTTAAATTTTCACCATCTGGATCAAACTTCGCATCCAAACCACCTTTCATGTGGTAATCACCTAACTCATTGTACTTAGCTTGCTTACCCCTATCATCAATGTATTCTCTCGGTTCATACGATCTTAAAGTTTTACCATCTTTGTCATAAACAAATTTAATATCACCTTTTATTTCATCAACTCTAAATAATTTATATACTTTGTTTTTAGTGTTGGTGGCACCAACATACTGATAACCTCTAAACACCCAATCACCCGCTTTTGTTTTACCAATAGCAAATGGTTCGACACGCCTGTAATTTCTTACAGGGTTTTCACCTCTTGCTTTTCTCTCACGATAGTCCTTACCCTCATAAAAGAAAACGATGGTGAAGCCATTTTCGATGGCTTCTTTTATAGCATTTATTTTATCACTACCAGCATTTTCAAATATAAACATAGAATTTGATTTGTAAAGTTATTCTGTGGTTTTATATGGGTTACTCTCACTATATAAATTAATAGCACCTAAAGCAGCCCTCTGTTGAATATCGATATGCGTACCGTTAGATGTTGATGTTACCTCTGGATTAGTAGCACCATACTCATTATCCCCTGGTTTAAAGGCATTAATAGCACCTAATGTAGCCTCTTGTTGATTGGCGACATTTCTTAATATGTCCGCCGCTGGAATTCTATTATCCATTTTAAATTAATTTTGTATATATGTTGTTTATTTTAGCAATTTCTTCCATTAATTCTGATGATGACATAAATTCAGGTACTTTTTTTAAAGTTGGTGTTACTGGATTTATACCGTCACCATCTTCTGAGTCTGCTCTGAATTGGTTTTCCATACCAGCACTTCTTTTAACGGATTTAGAATTATGTACACTTCTCCTTGCTTGATCCAGGGTGTAATTAACCCAATCCCGCATTATCTTACCACCGTTTAATGAATATTCAACCTCATCGAGATTATCATAATCCAACTTATCAAAATAATTTTTTATCCTCTTCAACTGTTCGTAAGAACAGGCCTTTCTTTCCAAAATGAAAATAGAACGATTAAAACCCTTAGAATCTCTTTTATCTGAGAACTTCTTAAGATTTTTACCCAATTCTTTTAAAACTTTGTCGGGAACCTGGAATAACTTATGTTGTAACTTTGAGTTTGGCATTATTTGATTTTTTGACTGAAATATGATAATAAAACTTTCTTCTCGTCTTCTGACATTACATGTTTGATGGTTTCAGCAATCTTAGTTAACTTATCAACTAATAACTGCTCTTTACCTCTGATTTCATCAATAGTTATTTGGTTTTTTGATAAGACGTCTGTTTCATTTTTTTTTGATGTGAATAATGTCTCCATCATTTTGTATGCTTTTTCTTTAGCGATTTCATCCAAAGCCGCTTTTGGGTCTTTTTGAAAATAACTTTCGAATTTATCACTTTCACCGATGGATTCCAAATATTGATGGAACCCTTTCGGATTATTTTTCATCTCATCGGCCTTTTTTGTATGTGGTAACTCGTTCTCACTAAAAAATCTACGGTAAACAGTATACATGAAAGGTTGAGCTCTCATCTTCATACTCTTATCCGTAGTAGTTTTAGCTGTAGTTTTAGGATCCGTATTCGGAACTTTACTACTAATCAATTTACCATCAGCATTAACAAATTCTTTAATATTATTGGTCATGATAGTTATTTAATTATAAATATCACCCAAAATACGTTTGTTATAGGGGAACCGTAATTTCTAATCCAGGAACTGTAAATTGTATATCTTTATCAAACCAGAAGTCGGATTTATAACCAAATTTAGCCCAATATTCCAGCTCTTTATCACTTGGTGTGAATAGTTCTTCGATTGTATCTTGGTCCTCATCTTTAAATGGATGACCACTTACCAGTTCAAGTTCTGATATCACCCATGATTTTTTCTCATCTGGTTTGTTTATAAGAATATTATGTTTTTTCAATTCCTTTGTAATAATGTCAACTTCACCAGTTTCTTTATTTTTTATTTTAACTTGTTTTGTTACCTTAGTAAACCTGACAGAATCTTCGAATACAACCAATAAAGGTTCCATTCGTTTATTAAACATAGAGATGTACTTCTCTACGTTATACTCACCAAGTTTTTCTGGATTGTTTTCGATTTCTGATTCTGAAAGATAATAACAGTTCAATATGGTTGCCTCAGAACCAGTTGGTTCGGTTCCGTATAATTCCATATGCTTCTGTATGTGTTCTTCTTCCCAAACACCCTTTTTATTGGGTTTTATTTTTTTAACATCCGAGTCACCTTTCTTGGTACCATTATTTACATAATATATAGTATCACCCAGTGATATGTTCAGTTTATTCAGATCAGCAAGTTCCATGTGAGCTTGCTTAGGTAATTCTTTACCGTTCTTATTAACACCCCTGTTTTTATACTGGGAAACTGTTTTTCTTACTTTTGATTTAGTGGCTATTTTTGCCAGTGGTATTTTCTTTTCGTAAATCTTATCAATATATGAATAGTAATATTGAATGAATTCATATCCCTTACCATTCAATAATAAAATAAACGCGTGGTCAAGGAAGTCCTCAATATAGCCAGGCATTTTCTTAGATTTAACGGTGTTACCTGTAAGTTTTACCTTACCATCATCCTCTAGAAGAGCATAGTTTTTACGTGAAAGGTTTATTGTGGCTGGCCAGATACCATCCAGACCGAGAGCCATTTCCCCACGCATGTATAGATCATTAAACTAGCAACAACAGCCTCAACACCAAAATATTCCTTACCCTCAATAACTTCTGAATTTAAACCTTTACCAATATAATAGAATTTAGATTCATCTAACCCATCAGCTGAGAAGTTTACACCGTCCGTGTCAAGTACGGTTGGTATATACCCCTTCTTTTTAAAGAACATAACCATACACCTCAAATACTGTCTTGCACGACAGGTAATACCTTCGGCGACATCCATTTCAGCCCACGGGAACGCATTAGGTGCACCAAGGGCTCCGAACATCGAGTTGATAAAAATCTTCAACGGTAACTGTTTTCTCTTATATTTAGAGGATAGTTTAGGGTCGGTTTTTTTATATTTTTCAGCCAGTGCCTTAGCTTTAAAACGCTCAGAGTGGAAGAATTTAAGCATGGATCTCAACGCACCAGATATGTCAACACCAGGGAATACCAGGTGGGCCAGCTGAATAGCTGGATAGAGTGAATTAAAGTCCATTTTTCTTAATGAGCGTGAGTACCCCACGTTGAGTAATCGTGATAAACCACCAGTAAAATCTCTTTTTTCGTCTGGGGTCGGTACGGCTAAACCATGTTCATATGACCAGGCTAACATTAATAACTTCCATAAACCAGCCGTACCCATGGTGGATACACGCTGATATGTTGTAGGTACTATCTTAGCCAACATGAATGATGTTTGATTGTAGATATTATCCACTTCCATGGTCTCCCAAAGGTCATCCATCAAGTATCGTCTAACTATATATTTACCATCACATTCAATAAATGAATCAACATAAGTCTGTAATGCGTTAAGTGTGGCTTCAAGAAATTGAAATGTTTTAGGTGCTTTATCTTTTAACTTAGCTAATCCAGTACCAATACCATTTGAAGGTAATACTATGGTTTTACCCATACGTATCTCCCTGATAATTAGAGAAATGGCGAAATTTATTTTCTTTTTATTTTGCTCGAACTCATCATCTGAATAAAAAGAATCATCAGTTGTATCTGGTTTCTTTTTTGTGGGTATGCCTATGGTATTCTTTTCTCCCCTCATTTGAGCGGCTTGGCCACCAAGTCCAGTTTTTAAATCATTATCACCAAATATGAATACTTTATCACGGTTAGCTTCAACATATTCACGTGTAATATAATTCATTTTAATAATAGCTGGCTTAGTATCAGAATAGTCACCAGTACGATCATCAAAATAATACTTTTTAGTACTATTCCAGTATTGGCCGATCTTACCACCTTGAATATAAACACGATTCTTTTTAGCCACTTTATTATACTTACAGACGTATTTCAAGCTGGCCGATTTCATATCAGAATCAATCGCCTGGGCACGTCTTACTGAGTGCATAATATCAATAATTGAATACCCAGCCATATTTACCTGCTTGTAATCCTCAACTTCATTACCCAGTTTCAACATACCATCTTTCAGGTTAATTTCCTCACCTTCCTTTAATGTTTTAGCTAATTTGGTTACATCGATGCCTAATATTTCACATCTTTTGAATATAAACGGCCAGTCGAAGTTTGCGGAGTTATACCCACCAATAATGGATGGTCTTAAATAATCAATGGTGGCGAAGAATTTAGCGATAGCCTCTATTTCAGACTTATCGGCTTCTTCACCATTTAATTTAGCTTCAAATAATTCCTCGAAACCACGGTTAGTTTTACAACCCACCAGGAATATCCTATTTACATTAGGATCCAGACCCGTGGTCTCCAAGTCAAATACATACTTTTCAAGATCATCGTATTCTTCGTAACCCTTGAATAACCTTTTACCAGTACCCATTAGGTATTGTTCAATAGGTGAGAGGATTAGGAAGTGATCTTTAATTCTTTGGTCGTACACGCCACGATAGATACCGCCATTCCTAAAGAAATGTAACATGCGGTTATAACCCTGGTCGCAAGTTAAAAGATGAGTGAAACCATCTTTTAATCGTTGGTTATCGTGGTGTGCGAGTGTGGTAATAGTAATGCCATATTCTTTCATGGCATTTTTTATGGTTAGTGAATTGTTCTGGTAGAAGTTTAGTTTCTCCCTGGCTTCACCAAAGTTCTTCATCCATAAGAATGCCTTTAGTTCTTCTTTTTCCACAAACTTTTCACCATCAGGTGTGTGTTTATACTTATAAACTAAGTTTGAGTTGTAATCGTATTCCAGATTCACAATATATTTCTCATCGTCATGTCCGTTCAAGAAGTATTCGATGACGTTAAGAGGTACTTTATAATCAAGCATATTTTTGTCTTTGTCACAAATGTAGTAAAAAATTCGTAAAAAACAAAATGGACTCCGAAGAGTCCATATCTTTTATTTTTTATAATATTTAATTAAGGTATAAATGATACGTCGCTTTTTACAAAACTATCTATCACATAAATGTATAAAGGTTCACCAATTGGTGCTATAAGCGCCGATGAAACAGTCATTGCGTCATTAATAAAATTGATCTGGAATTCACCCAAATAAGTACCAGGTCTACTGGTGTCATCTGTTGTGAATCTGTAGACAATGTAATATTCTTTAGATCCGTCATCGGTGCATGGGTCTTTTAAAACCAATTCAGCCGCTTCGTTAGCTATTTTATAAATACCAGTTTTCATATCCTTCATTGAGAAGGTTAATAATGAGTTTTCCAGGTATTCATCGAATCGTTTATAATCATTTCTACCATCACGTAATAAACGTAATTTTAATATCGGTAATTTTGAGTATTGTTTTATATGAAAATTCATGGTAATGTTGATTTTACGAAAATTGCTCTACCCCCATTCGGTGTAAATAAATTGAATGGTTGTAAATCATTATTAATTATTGATCTTATTTCTGGTAAATATAATGGTGTTGAATACATTTCTATAGATCTAACACCACCAATGAATGTACCTCCGAAAAATTTATCCAGGATAGAATCTACAGTGGCCCCAGTATCAGGATATACCGCATCATATAAACCTTGTGTTCCTCCACCGAATGAAAGATTAAATGGAACACCCTCTTGCAATCTTTTGTCGGTATCCAATTTATGTGGTACTATCTCACGTACATTGTGATTACGATAAACCATAAATCCATTCAAGTAGATCATTAAGGTTCCGTTTTTATATGTTCCGAATTCAAGTTCACAATCAGTATCGTATGTTATATCTCTTTGGTAAACAACGAACACATTTAAAAAAGAATTATTATTTAATCGTACAACTGGTGTTTTAGTGTACGATTCTTCAATAGTAAAATATTTGGTAATTATCTTTTTTACCGTAAAACTATCACAAGTATTGGTATAGTCAACAAAACTATCGCCAGTAATGCCCGAAACATGCAAGGTTGTACCAGTATAACAAGGATCGGTGGCGTAAATCGTTCTATATCCAATACACCCACCTGTTGTTATTCTGATTCCAAATGCGTTATCAATTATATTAACGTATTTCTCATCGTATGTAAGTTGATTACCAGAAGGATCGTATATTATTCCGTCAATAACCTTGAAATGGCCATTATAACTACTACCACTTAGCGCCAAAGGTTGTGCTCCATACGTATCGCCGCTGGTGACGACAAATTCACCGTCATAATATGGGTTTGTAACTAAAGATGCGGCTAATGGTATATATGTTGATCCTGTTGAAGTACCTGTTCCAACCCATTCATCACCATAATTAGTTACTGTTGTTTGTATATAACCACTACTTGGACCGTCGCTAAATACAAAATCATAGTTTTCAGTTAAGGAACTTACTATAATGGGTGTTAGTGTTTCATATTTGTTTTCGGATCTGGTTCCTATATAATAAATAAAACCACTATTATTATTTAGTGTGGTACCATTTCTATTATTTAGTGTTGTGCCAGTCGATAATTCGCTCGGCATATGCAACATCATATTAACAGTCCAACCCTTTCTCATTCTGGTTTTAAAATATTCAACAGGGTATCCATATAATTTAAAGAATCCCTGGTAAAAACCACCATTTAACTGGGTGTAACCAGTTGGGGTTACGTCTATATCGTATGAAATATTCTGTACATATCCCGTAACTGGGTATAATGTAAATGTTGAACCGCTTGAAACCGTAAATGTAACACCAGTGGTGCCAGTTATCGGCGGCAGCAACAATCCATTATCATAACCAACGAGAGTTATGTTTTCGAGAATTACATTACCATCTTGTGTGGCACCAGACACCGATGATAGGCTTTGAGTTACGTCAATGCTGAATAATTTATAGGAATCAACATCCCTATAAAATATTTTTTCATCATTAGTTAAAATAAAATCGTAATATTCGCTTTTATCAAGTTCAAATCTATACATTATATAACTCTTATAGGTTTAGGCATCGCCCTGAATTTGAGTGACTTATTAATATATTCAGCTTCCATTGATACACGTTCTAAAGTTTTCTGAGGACTCATTCTTTCGAGTCTCTCTTTGAGTTCTGTTTTTAACGTTACCATCTCATCTTTACCTTCCGCTAATAATGACTGATACTCAACTGTCATATCCGCTTCTGGTACTGGTATTTTACCATTAAAAGTACCCCTAACACGACCCAATGTTTCTTTCGCCAGTGCGGTGAAATATCTTCTAACCCAAACCTTTGATGGTTCATTTAATTCATCAAAAGACATATCGTTTAAAGGTACATCGGCTGGTGATTTAATTATATCGTTATTTGATTCAAGACAATCCTTGCCTTTAGTCGTATCATAATACCAATACCACACCTTAGCCTGGCTAAGCATATTTGATCTAAAATCAAACGTACCACCTGGTGTATTCATTAAATGTAAATATTTCGTACCGTTTGGGCCATTAGTTATTTTGTAAATCATCTCCGACCTAATAATCCTATTCTTAAGATTTCTATCACTCGCCCTCATCAATATATCAAATGCTGGTAAAATATAATATGAACCTAAACCGATATACTCACCACCAAAGTTATTAGACCAAACACCAATAAACGGATCTATTACCGATTGATCGATTGTTGAAGGAGTAAACCATAGGACTTCATTGATTTCACGATTTGCTGGAATCTGGTACATCTGTACATTTTTTTGCAATTCGATAAAATCTTTTTTAAGTTCATTGTTACCTTCACCAGCACCTAAACCAACTATTTTTGAATAAGCATATGTGTATTGTGTTACCAAATCATAATTTCTGGTTACCAAAGCCCTGGTTAAATCGTCTTCATTGACATTAATACCAAGCAGCGCTGGCCACTGATGTTCTATTATATAATTTTGTATATATTCGACATAATCTTGAGTTGCGATTTCCAACAAACTATCCATTTGCTCGTCTTCGAGTTGGATTTTTCTGATTGGGGCACCAAGTCTGTGCTTTACTAAGGTAAAGATTTTTTGTTTTTCTTCTGGATTTATCCTCATGATTGATGTATTTTTACATAAATATTAAACCAAATAGAAAAAAGGATAAAAATTAACTCTTTAACGCTTCTATTATTTCTTTAGCCATTGATATGTCTTCAAAATCTACTTTATCACCCATAATTTGACTTATGATTTTCATTTTCCTTTGTAGGGTTTGGAACATGATTGTATCCAAAGTATCATCAAACAAAGGATAAATTATATGCACTGGTTTTTCTTGACCGATTCTATGGGCCCTATCTTCCGCCTGGGCGTGATTCGCTGGTGTCCAATCTAAGTCATTGAAAATCACAACTGAACTTTCGGTTAATGTTAAACCAACACCCGCCGCCACAATATTACCGCAGAATACTTTAATTTTAGGATCGTTCTGGAATTTATGTACAGCCTCGTCACGTTTTTTTGAAGATACAGAACCGTCAATTAATACGGATGCTTTACCAAAATGATCATGCAAAGCATTAATTGTGTTAGTGAAACAACTGAACAAAATAACCTTTTGTTCGTTCTCAATCAAATCCTCTATCGTTTCAATTGTATATTTTAATTTATCATAAGATAACAATTGACGTATTTTTAATAATCTGGTGAGGTGATCTGTTATTTTTGGTTTTTCCTCTAGGTTTTCCGTAGAATCCACCCATTCTTCGTATTCCCTGAGATATTGATTATAACTTGCAGAGAACTCCATCGGAAGATAAATCGGTTTAATTGTTTTCTGTGGTAAATCGATTGAATCTTTCTTGGTACGTCTTAACATTACGTCAGCTGAATAATCACGTAGTTCATCCAGGTTTGAAGCGCCAGATGTTAACCAGAATTTTTTATTGGTGCCTGGGCGTTTTATTTGTCGACCAGCACAATACCTTCTAACAAAATGCATCCAATTGGTTGCTATAGGTGATTCGCATAAATACAACATTGTGTAAAAATCAATTGGTTTGTTAGTGATTGGTGTACCTGTTAAAAACCATCGGTTGGGTATTCTTGATGCAAAGTCAATAAAGATCTTTGTTCTGTTACTGGTTGCATTTTTAAGATAATGGGCCTCATCAGCGATGACAAGATCAAACTTATAGAAATCAATAACTGATGGCGTTAACTCATCAATATTAACACCCTTTTGAGGTAAATAATGGTAATTTTTTAATATATCGTAGTTAACAATAGTCCATTTTTTCATCTTGAAACCACCCGAATCAATGATAGAGATATTTTCTTCTTTATCATAGTTCATTATTTCTTTTTTCCAGTTGATTTTAAGTGACGCTGGACAAACTACTAATATACGTTCGAACTTACCTTCAACCGCAGCTATAATAGCGGATGTGGTGTTATGTGTTACAATAGCGTGTTCAGTAACATATAATTTATCGGGACTATCCACTGATATACAAACAGCCTCACCTCTTCCACATGGTTTTATATCTTTAATGTATCTACCAACTTTATATTTTTTTGGTGGGTTATATGCGTTTGCTTTCCGTTTTAATCTAAAAGGATTCATACCTTCAGGCATTTTTATATTTAAACGAAAACAACGTTTACATATGACCTTAGTACCATCTTCCTTTTTATATGATCCGATTTTACTATGTTTTCTAACAATACCACCAAGACTATGAACAATTTCAGCAACATCATCAGCTAATTGTTCTGATACTGTGGTATATTCAGTGCCAGCAAACACACCATTTTTAGATTTCATACAGTGGCCATCAGTATCCATCAAACCTTGTAAAATAGCCAATCGGTTTTCTATTGATGAATATTTATAAATATTTGGGATGGTTTTACATTCAGCTGTTTTATTATTAAGACCAAGTATACGTAATTTATCACCAAATTTAATATTACAAGACCTTTTATTACCAACGGGGTTTCTTTCATTTAAATCAACACCTATAAATATTTCATCAAAGTCATCTTTATGTAGTTCAATTTTAACCCATGTATTATTTACATTACCATCACCTAAACAAACACCTAATAAGTATGGTTCAATCGGTAAAATATCATTATTATAAAACTCAATTGGCTTCACAATTGGTATCTGCCATTTAGAGTTACCATTTTTTAATTTATAATAAGTTGAAAACTTATATGGTCGTTTTTTGTTCCAACCAGTACCTTTTTGTTCAATAACTAAATCTTTATCAAGCATTTGTTCAACAGATAATGTAACGTATCTGTTTTCCCTATTTTTAGAATTTTCACCACTATTATTTGAACTCACCGTCCATAAATGTTCTTTGCAACATTTAACTGAATAACCATCATTAAATGTTATTTGATATAAATCTTTAACCCCCTGTGGAAAAACACCAGTTACATTATATGGTTTACCGTCAGAACCAATAACTTTATCACCAATTTTTATATTACCTATTTCAACTCTTCCTTTAGGTGTGTAACATAACGTATTGTTTATTAAGCATTTGCCCAAACCCATTTCATCAGCCAGGATATACTTTTCATTTTCCAATAACTTAGTTATCGCAGTTATTTGGTGTGGTTTTGGTTCCCTGGTATAATCAGAAAAATCTAAATTCGGTACCTGTCTGAGCTTTTTTAAACACTCTTTAGCTACGTAAATAAGACGATAGCTTTTACAATCTTCACCAAAACAACCCCAGAAATGAAGCATATCAGATCTACGTGATAACAATTTGTTAACATAAATTCTTTCTGGTGCGGTATCTAAACCGAGCTGCTGTTGCACAAACTCACGGCAAGATTTATGGATTTGTACGTATCTGTTTAATTCAACAGGTTGAACATTATTGAATAATTTAATATATTCCGCTTGTTTCCTGGTTAGGACGAATGTTTTGGTTCTATGATAATCTTTTTGTAATTCCAAAATATAATCATTCGTTCCATTATATTGTTTTAATATATCTAAAGCTATTTTTTCTATTGGTAAAACTAAATCCATTGTAGGTCATATAAAATACAAGGAGTGTTATTGCCAACATACGATTGGGTTGTGTTGTACTCAAACCATTCATACGCCGAATCGATATCATTATCCATTGTTTCAGTTAGGGTATCTATGCAGAGATCTCTGTCATAGACAGCAACTATTTCATTATTCTTTTCTATTTTAAAACCAACCAGGGCATTATTCAAATCATCAAAAAACAACATATCTGGATTATATTTGGCAAACTCAGCCAATGTTTTCTCTATAAAACAGATGAATGAAACATTTTCATATTTATCTAAGATGTTTTCATTAAAATAATCAACCGCTTGATCGGGTGAGAGATTTTTGGTTTCTTCGAGTTTATTAATCAGCCGATTGTAGTGGTAAGCGGGGGTATAGTTATTACAAACTGCCGAAACACCATATAGACAATCATCAAATGATTCCTCTAAAAAAATATTAGATGGTAATACTTCCGTATCATAACCGCAATATTCCATTATTGTATCTCTCATAATTACAATATTAGTCATTTTTTTTAAAAAAGTCAATATTTATCTCATCTTATCGAACTATTTATATTAAAGAAAATGGAAAGAAAAACCAGAATACCTATTACCAGGTTATCACGCTATTACGATGATTTCGATTATGAAATGGAATTGGAAATGGCCAGGGAAGTTATTGAAGATGACGCTGGTTTTAAGATCGTTTTATTCAGAATTGACAAAACACATAGTAATACAGACATATATGGTGAAAGTAATAAAAGAGAAATTCGCTTTTTACCACCCGTTGAACTCTATGTTACGCCATTACTTGAAGACGCCGAAAATAAAAATTACGGCGAAAACGGTACACTGAAATATCAAGAATACGGTAATTTTACCTTCACCATCCTAAATAAACAAATGGAAGAGAAGGGTATAGATATAAGTTATGGTGATATAGTGGGGTACGCTATAAATGAGAATAATTTGAAATACTTCGAGGTTTTTGACGACGGTAGAATAAATGCGGATAACGAAAGTACCCAGTTTGGTTTTAGGAGCTATTTCTCTAAAATACAATGTGTTACAGTCGATCCAAACCAATTTAACGGTATATAATATGGCATTACCAAATTCATATAAAAAAAAATTAGATATTACAACACCTAGAGAGAGTGTTGAATATCCATATGAGATGAGCAGTTCGGCGGCGGAAAGAATGAAGGAAATGATCATCAACAAGGATGATTATTTACCTAAAGGGGTGTTACATGCTGATTTGGATGCGGGTTTTAAAGAGTTTGTGAAAGAAACAATGCAATTAACATTGGATGGTGAGAGGGTACCAGTATTCATGATGGGTATTCAGAAATGGAATGAATTTTATCAAACCTGGAAGTTTGCTGACGAGTTCCACAACGTTAAAATACCTTTTATCAATGTGGTAAGAGATCCCGATACAAAACCTGGTTCTAACCCTGCGCTGATATATAATATACCACAGGGTAGGATGTACACCTATGCTCAGGTACCTACTTGGGATGGTAAGAGAAAAGGTGTTGATATATATAAGATACCACAACCAATACCTATCGATATTAAATACGATGTGAGGATTTTTGCATATAGACAGCAAGATTTGAATCGTTTTAATACAATTGTGATGAAAAACTTCCAAAGTCGTCAAGCATATACAACAGTTAACGGTCATTATATTCCAATAATTTTGGAGGATACATCAAATGAAAGTCAGTTGACTGATTTGGATAATAAAAGATTTTACGTTCAAATGTACTCTTTTATGTTACAGGGTTTCATTCTGGATCCAGAAGATTTTGTAGTTTCCCCAGCAATAAACAGAATCTTTACATTTAGCGAGGTAACTAATAAGTAATTTATTTCAAAAAGTAAATAATATACGGACTCTTTGAAAAAAAGTAGATATTTATTGTTAGTAATAATTGAATAATCAAAAATATATTAAAAATTAAAGAAATATGGCAAATCAAGTTTACGCATCACCTGGTGTTTATACAAGTGAAAAAGACTTAACGTTTACAACGGAGACCCTTGGCGTTACAACACTGGGATTGGTTGGTGAAACTCTCAAAGGTCCTGCTTTCCAGCCAATGTTCATCTCTAACTACGATGAATTTAAATTAAAGTTTGGTGGAACAAGTCCTGAAAAATTCAGTGGTACGCAAATCGTTAAGTATGAATTACCTTACATTGCTAAGTCGTATCTTACGCAGTCTAATCAGTTGTTTGTGACCCGTGTTTTGGGTCTTTCTGGTTATGATGCTGGTATTGGTTATGCGATAAGGACGATTGGTGGTATTGATAGTGATAATTTGGTGGTTTCGGGCGCTACTGGTTCAACTACTAATTTATATTTCGTGGCTGATATTAGTGGCGGTACAATAACTGTTAGTGGCGGTACTTATTCAGGTCAAACGTTATTGACAGCTGTAGGTACTGTAACAAATACAGATACAACTAAATATTCAACAAGCTTTAATTCGTTTTTTGGTTTAACTGGTACATTATCAAGCAACTCTTGGTATAAAAACGACATACTTTACTGGAATATTATAACAACAGGTTTAAGTGATTATTATACTACAGATAGAAACTCAAAACCATTAACATCAGCGTCGGGTAGTACATCTCCTAATTTCGTCGACGCCTACGTATACGATAGTGATATTGAAGAAACAACATATCAATTAAATAACGAATTCACTTATACAGAATCAAGTGATAATTTTTTATCATCTGGTTATATGTTATACTCACATTCAATTAGTACTACTGGTGCAAGTACGAATTATTATACTGGTATCACCAAAGTATTAAATATATCACATACAGCACCAGTAATTACGGACTTTCACAAAAGAACGATTGCTTTATTAAGAAGCCGAGGTACTTATAGTTCTAATGTACTCAATTTTAACGTAACAGGTTCATCAAATGTGATTTTATCAAGTACTACAAATATTAAAAATAATCCTTATGGAACATTTACAATATCTGGTAAAACTAGAACTAATACAACATTTACATATGATGTTTCTCTTGATAGTACACAAGGTAATTATATTAAGAAAGTGCTAGGTTCAGATGCTTTTGATAAGTCAACTAATTTGTTTGTTGATGAATTATATGATTCATCCTTATCAATGGGTTGGAATACTGGTAAGGTATACGGTTTACATGAAACAATTGTTGGTGTTAATACTTGGGGTTCAAATAAAACCCAATATCAGTCGCCTATGACTCCATTCTTGATATCGGAATTAAGAGGTGGTTTACCACAAAGATTATTTAGGTTTATTTCAATATCTGACGGTAACTCAGCGAATACAGAAATTAAAGCGTCAATAGCTAACTTGAGCTTCTCAACAATGACATTTGATGTCATTGTGAGAGCATATAACGACTCAGATAAATCAGTTGTTATACTAGAAAAGTACTCTAATTTGTCAATGGATGAAACGAAAACAAATTATATCGGTAAAATGATAGGTACTATCGACAACAAATATCCTCTATTAAGTTCATACATTGTTGTCGATATGGATCCTTCTGCACCAGCTGATGCATTACCTTGTGGTTTTGAAGGTTATCAAATGAGAACAGCTAACTTAACAAACATAACAGGTACATCATACTGTGGTGTTATTGAATTACCATATAAAACAAAATATTATGTGGCTGGTGAGGTTACAGCAACACCACCAAATGCAGCGTCAGTAATTTCATCTGGTGATAAAGTTAGAAAAACATATTTAGGTTTCAGTGATATCGATTACGGTTACGATAATGATTTGTTGAAGTTTAAAGGTCTATATGGTTCTAATGGTAACTGGGGTAACGGTAGTGAATGGTCATCATTAACAACTGGTTTCCACATGGATGTTAACGCAAGCGGAATTACTAATTCAAGTGGTAATACTGTATTTACAGTTGGTGTATCATCATATTCATCTTCAACTGATGAAGCGGATACGACAAACGCATATTACGATATTAAAACAAGAAAGTTTACTGTTTTATTCTCTGGTGGTTATGACGGTTGGGATATTTACAGAAAAACAAGAACAAATACCAACTCTTACAAGATTGGTGGTAGTTCTTTCTCAGCTGGTGGTTTTGCAACATATACCGATCAAGCATACTATGATACTTATGGTTCGTTTGGTACGTCAGATTACTATGCTACATTCTTGGGTGTATTAACATATCAAAACGCTGAAGAAACTAGTATTAACATAATGGCTACACCAGGTATTGATATCATTAATAATTCAAATTTATGTGCTGATACAATTGAAGTTATGGAAGAGAAAAGAAAAGACTCAATTTATCTACCAACATTACCAGATATTCAATTATACAATAACACAGATCCAGGTAATTCAGAGTCATGGTTACATACGAATGAAATCATTGATGCTCTTGATGCTGTTGATATTGATTCAAACTATACTGCGGTTTACTACCCATGGATTCAAATTAATGATAGTGAAAATAACGCTAATGTATTCATACCACCAACAGCAGAAGTTGTAAGAAACTTAGCTTACACCGATAACGTAGCTTATCCTTGGTTCGCTACAGCTGGTTACAATAGAGGTTTGGTAAACTGTATCAGAGCGCGTATGTCTCTTGATCAAGCGTCAAGAGATGCTTTATATCCAGCAAGAATCAACCCAATAGCTACATTCTCTGATGTAGGTACAGTAATCTGGGGTAATAGAAACTTACAGATAGCTAACAGTGCCTTAAATAGATTGAACATTAGAAGATTGTTATTACAAGCTAGAAAACTTATTATGGCTGTCGCTAATAGATTATTATTCGATCCGAATGATGCTGCGGTTAGAAGTCAATTCTTATCATTAGTAAATCCAATTTTGGATAACATTAGAAAAGAAAGAGGTTTAACAGACTTTAGAGTAACATTGACAAGTTTGGCAAATGAAAAAGATAGAAATACTATGACAGGTAAAATATTTATTAAACCAACACCTACTTTAGAATTTATTGAATTAACATTTGTGGTAACACCTGAAACAGTAAGTTTCGACAACATTACCTAAATCAAAAACAATTAAAAACAGAAAAGCCCAGTGGAAACTGGGCTTTTTTTGTGTGGCAATAAACACAAAGGGTATAACGACATATGTCAATATTTTTATATTTTTCCCTTATATATAATATACCATATGGTTTACTATATATGTAAACTCTTATCTTTATTTCTATATCAATAATAGTAATAAAGATATTCTTATAGTACTATTATATATCAAGGATATCACAAAAATATGGAAAATAATTGACAAAGTCAAGTCTTTTTTAAGAAAATTTTTTTTGGTGGTATATTTATTAGTAAAATAATCATTATCAATCGAAACAATGTGGATTTGATAGATATTTATTAATGAAATTAATTCTAAAACAAAAAATTATGGCTAACTTATTAATGAAAATGCCTGTTCCGTATGAACCAAAGAAACAAAACAGGTTTATCCTAAGATTCCCTTCTTCATTAGGTATTAATGAATGGTTTGTCACCTCTACATCAAGGCCAAAGGCAACGATAGGTGAAGTAGAGATTCCGTTTTTAAACACTTCAACATATGTTGCTGGTAGATTCAACTGGGAAACAATTGATGTAACTTTTAAAGATCCTATTGGCCCTTCTGCCGCACAGGCAATTATTGAGTGGTTCCGTTTACATGCTGAATCAGTTACTGGTCGTATGGGTTACGCTGCTGGTTATAAAAAGGATATTGAATTAGAAATGCTTGACCCAACAGGTGTTGTGGTTGAAAAGTGGATACTTCAAGGTACATTTTTAACTAACGTTGATTTTGGTACTCTGGATTATTCATCAGAAGACATTGCTGAAATTTCAGTTACATTACGTCCTGACAGATGTATATTGGTTTATTGATTTTACATAAATAAAAATATATCTATCAGGCTTGATAGTTACTTAAAGTTTTGTAGTAGTATAAATACTTGTACAATATTAATACTTAAGGTTATCATTTCTATGATAACCTTATTATTTTTCCAGGGTATACCCGTGTTTTTGGATAAAATCATTGATTTTCTCGTTCAACTGCTTTGGATTATCCATTTCATGTTCCCAAATAACCAGTAACGTGAATTCCTTGCCGAATTTGACGTTCTTTACCTTGAGTTGATCGTTCTTAAGGGAGCGCTTCTGAAAAGGGTAAATTGCAGTAGGAAAATGCGTTTTACAACAATGAAAAAAACAACCATGAGTTTCAATCAAAATGTTATGGTCTAACAATAAAAAATCGTATTCTTTTTTATTGTATATATGGTGTTGTTTGTAAACCAATCCTAACTCACTGAGTACTTTTGCGAATTTGGTTTCCAGGTTGGACGTTCCATTCATTTTTTTAAACATTTTGCTGATTTTACCTTTTTTTTTCCGTTTTCCCATAAAAAACTTTACATAAATCTATTTATAAATAGATTTATCAGATGAAAGATATCGTTTATTTGATAAATGCCGATGATGACCGATTTAAAATTGGGATCACTACCGAAAAAGGATTAGCCACCCGTGTTAAACAATTACAAACGGGCTCATCGGCTGAACTATGTTTAATCACAACATATAAAACCAAATACGCATCGCTCATCGAGAAAACATTACATCGTCAATTCCAATCTAAGAAAATTATTGGGGAATGGTTCCAATTAACACCTCAAGAAGTGTTTACTTTCACTGAAACCTGTTCTATTATTGATAATAATATTAAAATATTGGAGGAACAAAATAATGATTACATATTAAAAACACTTAAAAAATGACAAATTTAGAAAGAATTCAAGTTCAAAAACAAGAGGTAAATAAAGAAGGTAAACCGAATACACCAATCACACAAGAAATACTTAATGATATGATTAAACGTAATAATGGAAATTTTACGAGTGGTCGCCCAAAACAAGTTGGTGATTGGTTATTATTTGGATTTTTACACGAACCTAATGGGGAGGAAACTGAAGTATCATTGATTACGTTACATGAAGAAGAATACGGTACCATCTATGAAGATGCTCCAAACATGGTTAACATAAAAACTAGTTTAATGTTAGAATTAGTAAAAAAGTAAATTATGAGCGATATAAGTAAAATGACGATACAAGATCTGGTAATAAAATCATGTGAAAAATACCTATTCGAACCGAATGACGAAATAACAAGGAATAAAATAAAGGATGACGTGTTATCGGAAATAACAAAAGTACTGGATAACGTAGAATTCCAATTAGATGATGAAAAAATCAATATAAAATACGATAAAGATTATGGACACGATGAACCAAATGAATCAAATGTATGAGCCAGCACATGATGTGATCGCTCTCCCTTCTGAGGGTAAATTTTATAAGAATAAAAAGGAAACGGTAAAGGTTGCATATCTTACGGCTTCGGATGAAAATATCTTAACATCACCAAACTTATTACAGAATGGTAAGGTTATTGATGTTTTACTCGAAAGAAAGATAATTGACAAAGATATTAGAGCTGGTCAATTGCTTTCGGGTGATAAGAATGCGATTCTATTCTGGCTTAGAGCTACTGGATACGGTGAAATGTATCCTGTTGAATTGACGGATCCGAAAACGGGTAAATCGTTTGAAACTGAGATTGATTTAAGTCAATTTAAACCAAAGGATGTAACAATTGAACCAGATGCAAACGGTGAATGTTCGTTTATGTTACCACGTTCAAAGAAGCTGGTTAAATTCAAATATTTGACATCAGATGAGGATGATAAGATTGTGAAGGATGATGAAACAAGAAGAAAGAAACTGGGCCCTAATGCTATTTCTGAGTTGTTAACAATGAGATTGGCGGCGCAGATAATGGAAATTAATAACATTAGGGATCGTGGTCAAATTCAACAGTTTGTAAATGAGATGACCGTGGGTGATTCTGGTGCATTAAGAAAGTACATCAACGATAATGAACCTGGTTTAGACTTAACGATCAATGTTGAGGCACCGTCTGGTGAGTTTTTTTTTGGTGAACTTCCCATTACGTCAAAGTTTCTTTGGCCTTACCTCAACGTATAAGAAGGATGTAATGTATGAATATTACATTTTGATTAAACACGGAGGTTTTAGCTACGCAGATATCTTACATATGCCAGTATTCGAAAGAAGGGTTTTCCTGGATATTTTGATGGAAGAAAATAACAAAGTTAAGGAACATAGAGAAAGAGAAGTTAATAAAGCCAAATCTAAAAAGAAATAAGCCCACATTTTTGTGGGTTTTTTCATTTGGTGAATATTTATAAATAAATTAAATGTCATGTCAATCGATAAGATTAGAGAACGCATAAAAATGATCGAGGAAAATAACTTCGAGATTAATGAAAGCTCAAACACATTAACACAAAACCAAGCAGGCGCATTCCAGGCTATGGATCCTAAAAGGGCTTCTGGTTTATTAAAATCAATCGGAAAAGCGGACGCCGCTTATGGTAAAGCTTTAGATATAACACGCCAACATTTTAATAAGGTCTCACAATTTAACATAAATGATGGTGAAACTATCGATATACCGCATAAGGACATACCTTGGGTAAAAGAGATATATAAAATATTTTCGGATCATCATTTGTTAAGTGGTGAAATTAGTAAAAATAAATTTGAACCTCATTACGGTTACGTTAAAAACAATAATGTGATTAATACACTCAAAACTAGTGAAATACAATTACGTTATTCAGATGCTAATCTAACAACTTTAGATAATATGATCTTATTCATTTCGAGTGGGGTTACACAAAACAATACTAATTTCATCGATTTGGTTAAAGAATTAAATAACAAAAATTACAATATTAATGTTAATAGTGCTAACAATAGATTGTATATATTGATAAATAAATAATTATGGCACAAGGAGATATATTTTCTGGTTTATTTAGTGAATTAGGTAATGTTGCAACCAAAAGGATGGAATATACTATCAATGGTATTCAAACATCCCAAGCTAAATATAATAAAGCACTTGAGGATGCGCTTGAAATAGAGGCAAGTATATACGAAACAAAGAAGAAAATACTTAAAGGTGATTATGAGGGTTATAATCTCATTAAAAAAATGGCCAGCATCTCGAAATCGATGTATAAAGGGATGAAAAACGCCAAAGATATTGGTAAAACAATTAAGGATCAAGAAAGTGCTATTGCTGATTTATTAAAACAAAAGAAAACAGCGAGTGGTGGTGAATTAGATATTATTAATGAGGCATTGAAACGTAAAAAAATTGATTTGGTGTTAACTAAACTAAACCAAAAACAGATAAGGAAAACAATACCGTTATTTAGTTCAATGGGTAAAAGTGGAGAAATGGTATCCGATTCAATTGTATCGATGGGTGAGGGTTTTAAAAAAGTATTTGGTCTTGTATCAGATATTGTTGGATTTGTTTCAGGTTTAGTAAAAACCATTTTTAATCTCGGAAAAACAATTTTTAATTTATTCTACACTCCAATAAAAAAGGTATTTGATACGTTTTTACAAATACAAAGTACAGTCGGTAATTTAGCTGCGGATATTGGTTTAACACACCAAGAATCACATGGTTTATTACAAAATATGAGTGGTCTTGCGTTAGAGGCATCTAAATACGGTGGTTCAATGAAAGATGTGGCCACTATATTCAGCGAGTTTAGTCAAACGACAGGTAAAAATAGATTTTTCTCAAAAGAAGAAGTAGGATTACTTACCGAATTAGGTAAAGGTACTGGGTTAGGTGTTGAAGGGGCCGCTCAATTAGCAGCGAGTTTTGATAATATTGGTATATCACTGGATAAGACGATTAAATTAACGGATAAAGCCAGAAATATGGCGGCCAGGTATAATGTCAATACCACAGCTGTATTAAAAACATATAATGAGTTAGTCACAAGTTTAACTGGTATTGGATTTGGTAAAGGTTTAGATAATTTAACTAAGTTAGCCGCAAAAGCGCAAGCGATTAGGTTTGATATTGTTAAATCAACGGAGGCGTTTAAAGATGCGTTTTTCGACCCAGAAAAAGCGGCTGAAGCGGCAGCACAGATGCAAGTACTTGGTGGTAAGTTTGCTTCAAGTTTTGGTGACCCTATGCAATTGGCGTTTGAATCAATGAATGACCCAGCTGCGTTAGCCGAAAAATACGCAGACCTTGTTAACGGTATGGTAACAAAAACGGCCACGGGTGATTTTTTAATTTCTCCAGCTGCGAGAAAACAATTACAATTAGCGGCTCAGGCGCTTGGACAAGATTATGAAAATATAAAGAATACAGCTATTGAACAAGCTAAAATAGCGGATAAAATGACCGTGTTAAGTAAAGCTGGTTTTAATTTATTTGGTATTAAAGATGAAGATAAACCAGCCTTAGCTTCGTTAATGAAATTAAACGAAAAAGGTCAATATGTTATAAAAAACTCAGCTGGTGTTGATATGTTATTATCTGAAATGACAGATAAAAACCAATTAAATGCTATACTTGATGCTAGAAAAAAGAACGATAAAGCCGCTATAGAAAGAAATAATTTAGCTGAACGATTATCATTAATAGCTGATAGATTTACGTTAGGTTTTTCATCCGTTATGAATAAATTATTCGGCGGTACTGATTTTGATAGTTTCCTTGAAATGGTTGAAAAGGCTGGAATAAAAATAGCTGAATTTATTCAAAAGGATATTATGGGTAATGATGGGTTAAGTGCTAAATTCAAATCAATTTTAGAAAAGGGTGAAAATATATTTAATAAAATAGTAAGTATATTTGAAGGGCCTGGTGGGTTAGGACAAAAAATAGGGGAAACCATTAAAACCTTATTTCATGATGTTGCAGCACCCATAATTTCTGAAGTCATAAAATATGTTGCGCCGATTTTAAAAACTGGTTTAGGTAAGCTAATTGAATTACTTGGTGGTGCGTTACCTGGCTGGTTAGGTGGTGATAAAATGAAAAATGCGGGTCTAAAGATGCAATCTGAGGGTATCGCTTCCGACACAACTGGTATCTTAAGCGGTATTTATGGTAAAGACGCACAAACTAATATAGCTAATAGCATGGTAGACCCGACAAGTAGTATAATAAAAACTGGTCTATTTGAGGGGGGTATTCATGGTATATCGGGTGCTGCCAAATTTGGTGCTGGTAAATTAGCCAGTTTTGCGGGTAAAAAGGGTGCTGTTAGTTTATTTGGTAAGATTGGTACAAAAATGGGTAGTAAAGCACTTTCACATATACCAGTACTCGGTTCATTGATTAGTGCGGGATTTGCAATAGGTGATTTACTTGAAGGTGACTATACTGGCGCAGCGTTACAAGGGGGTTCAGCAATAGCTAATTTATTCCCTGGGGTTGGTACCGCTATAGCTCTTGGTTTAGATGCTGCTGATATTGGTAGAGAATTATATAATGCAAATCAAACACCAAACGTTACATCAAACGCTGGGAGATATGATAACAGTAATATACGTAATTTTATTGACCAGGCGGCGTATGAGAGATCAAATACTAATTATGGTGGTGGAACCGCTTCAATAAATCATAGTGGTACAATAAGAATAGAATCATCGGACGGTAAGGTGGTAACATGGGATCAAATGTATGGTGCTCGTGATATGGTTGGTGCGTCAATACAATCAGTACAACAATCATATAATAATGGTTTTGGTGATTATCATAATACCAATACCGTACCAATTAAACCATTAGTTTAATAATATAATATTATGGGTCTAAAAACGATTTCGGAACAATACAGACAAAATGTATTGGCTTTAAATTTAAGAACACCAAATGATATCATTCAGGGTTTAACAGACCTGAGCGGTACATCTAATTTACAGTCATATCTCGATGCTATAGGTAAAGATGCTATGATACACTCATCTATGGTTAAAAACCCAGGTAATGTCACATCCAACGCAACCAACCCAAGACAATTAGATTTAGGAAGAAATGATGCCACCTTCGCACCAACTGGTTATGATTCATATAGAGCTGATTTAGGTACTGAAGTATCTATTAATGATTACAATGTTACCAAACCAGGTAATATTGATACAACATCAACATTATCAAGAACATCTGATTTAAACAAAAACCTTAATGATATAACACCAGACGGTTATGATTCATATAGAGCTGATTTAGGTACTGAAGTATCTATTAGTGATTATAATGTAAAAAACCCTGGTAATATAACTTCAGAATCAATAGACCTAAGAAATAAAGATTTAACTAAAAACCTATCAGAGATAACACCAGATGGTTATAATTCATACAGAGCTGATCTGGGTAACGATACATCTATAAGTGATTATAGTGTTACGAACCCTGGTAATATAACATCTGAATCTGAGGATCCGAGAAATAGGGATTTAACTAAAAATCTTCCTAACATAACTCCATTTGGTTATGGTGCGTATAGAAATGACTTGGGTCAAGAAATAACGATTAGCGATTACAATATAAAAGATCCTGGTGATATCGATAAAGCATCGGTAGACCCAAGAAAAAAAGATCTTGGTAGAAATGATAAAAAAATAACACCAGAGGGATATCGCTCATACAGAAGTGATTTGGGTACTGATTCGGTTATTAACGATTACAAAGTAAATAACCCAGATACGATCAATAACACATCGGATAAACCGAGAAATTTTGATTTCAGTAGAAATAATCCAAACATAGCACCAGATGGGTATAAATCATTTTCAAATGATAAAGGTATTCAAACAACATTAAGCGATTATAAAGTCGTTGATGATGGTGCATATCTAGATAATACGGCGACAAAGGAACTTAAGAAATTGATGGTTAAAAATAAACCATTTAATGATCCGTTATATACTGGTGAATATAGTTATATATATAATAGTTTAATAACAACTATTGGTAAGGTAACAACTATAAATGATTATAATATACCAAATAGTTTAGATTTGATAATTTCAAGCGGTCAACCACCTGAAGTTGCATTAAATTTAATATTACAACAAAATAGATATTTACCAGTTGAAATAAACACTTATGAACCAGTCGTTAATAGTATATTAAATAATCAAAATATACAACCGTACATTCAAGCCTATAAATCTGGTGTTTATTCGTTTGACCAACCAAACACATATGAACCGAGTCAATTCTTGAATATAAGTGCTGCGGTTTCACCTGTATCTATACTTACTAACGTTGATCGTATGGAGAGTTTATTAAATGGTTCTGTTACACAACCATTGAAGGATGAAACATTATTGATGAACATTGCTGCTTTACAGTTGAAGTTTAATCTCGAAGCGAGATTGTTACAGAACATAGCTCAAGAAACAGTATTAAAAACTAAATTGGATGAATCCTTAACAAACCCAAATACTTTGTTTGATTTATTGTCAAACCCAAAATCTTGGTTTGAAAAGGATAACACTATCAGCGTATCGAGTAATCCAGTTGGTAAAGCTGTACAGTTTGCTGAACATTTAGCTGGTGTTAATTTACCATTCTCATATATTAACTATAAAACAAAAGATTATATACCACAATGTTTTAATAATGAATTTTATAACACAAACCAAAAAATGCCTAAAACGGCTTTTGGTAAGTTTATTAGTGATCTTAGTGGTAGAACAGCCAGAAATGAACGTGACATGTATTTTTTAAATCATACTGGTGACGGTCAAAAGGCGGCTTTATTTGCAAATATATCGATTAACAAATATTCACCAAATTATACGAATGATTACAAAAGTGGTTTATTCCAGGCGGGTGAGTCGGTTGCTCAAATAATAAGAGGTGTAACGGCATTCTTAGGTTTGGGTTCTGGCAAAAGGCCTGTTGGTGATTATTATATTGGTAGTAAAAAGGATAAGATTGATCCGTTTTATCTTATGCAAGATTCTGATGGTGATATTGTTAATACAAATGATAAAGTTACTGAGGCGTTAATAACGAGTAGTGTGTATGGTAATACAATAGAACAGATAAATAAAATAGAACCAGGCTATAATCAAGTATCCGAATATGGTTCTATTGAAACTAATTTTGTTTGGTCAAAGAATGCAGCAACCGAAAAAGTTTTTGTGTTAAAAGGTGAAACTGGCAGCACATTAACACCATCAAATCGTATTAGAAACAAGGATAGTCTATCAAATAATATTAATTTTATCGAATGTTCTATTTTAGATAAAACACAAAGATTATTGGATAAATCGATTAATAATCAATACAACTCACCAATTGACCAAACACTTACTAAGTTTTACGACGGGTATAGTTTTACATCAAGAGCTAACGCAACAATAAAACCAAAAGTAATACCTAAGAAAAATTCAAAAGGTGATACGATAGGTAACAGATACATAGTTCCTGGTTTAGATGAAACAGGTAAGCGTGATGATAAGAAAATGTATGAACAAGCCGAGTTGTGTCGTGTTTGGACTAAAGGTAGGTCATATTCAAATATAACGGGTGCAATAAGATATAAAGAATTAATTAGACGTGAAAGAAATTCAGTATTGGATAGATTTGGTAATTTAAATATATTTCCAAGTGAACTTAATGTAAATGGTGGATCAGCTAAGAAATACATGTTCTCGATAGAAAACCTGGCTTGGAGAGATTCACAACAACAAAAAGAATTAAAAAAATGTGAAATTGGCCCGAATGGTGGTAGAATTATGTGGTTCCCGCCATATGATATTAAATTCACTGATGACACCTCTTCAAATTGGACAACTCACCAGTTCTTGGGTAGACCAGAACCAATATACACTTACAATAATACTGAAAGGAGTGGTACGATATCATTTAAGATAGTTGTTGACCATCCAAGTATTTTGAATCTTTTAGTTAAAAAAGAACTGGCTAAATTGACTGATGGTGAAGTTGATGAGATATTAAACGCTTTCTGGGCTGGTTGCCAGGAGTTTGATATTTTTGAACTTGCAAGAATATGGAATCAATTCTCACAATCAGATATCGAATATTTCAAAGCGGTCTTAAATGGTGTTAATAAATCAAAACCAAATGATTTATTAACACCACAATTTACTAACGCTTTAGTGAATAAATCTGTGGATGAACCCACTTTCAATAATACAAATGATTTAACACCACCACCAAGTTTCACAAAGGGGTTATTTTTCGAAAATGATGTTCCGTTAGACCCAACAGTATATAGCACTAAAACAGGTGTTTACGGTGGTACTATTGAATCATTCGGTGTGTATTTTGATCAATATAAGAAATTAAATTTATCTGACATCTCAACCAACGCACAGGCGGTTAAAAAAACCAATGATAAATATGCTGTTAATTCAGAGTGGTTAAGATATTTTTATACGTTAGGTATTGATAGTGGGGATAACTATTTTATGGCCACAGATCATACCGAACCATATTATGGTTTTAATAAACAACAAACAGATGTAATTAATGAGTTAAAAGATTCAAAATATAATAATTTTGATTTATCTATTAACTTAACAGCATATTCTAGTGCTCTAGGTTCTAAATTACCATCTGAATATAATAAAAATTTAGGTATTAGAAGAGCTAAATCGGTTATTAAATGGTTATTAACCGATAATATAATGGGATCGGCAACCAATAAGATATTTAATAAGGATCAAGCGGGTGATGAAATAACCAAAAGTAATATTGACTCTATTTTAGAGGATGTAACAACTTCTTTAGTGGTATGGAGAGAAGCACCCGCTAACCCAGCACAACCTAATAACACCAGAGATAAAATCACATTTAATATTAATGCATCAACAGTAATATCATTTACTGAAGCGATAAGTAAAATTAACCCAACAGCGACTAACCTGAAGACAACTTCTGGTGACGTTTACTTCATGGTTCGTAATGCACCATCAGAAGATAAACTAACAAAAAAAGATTGTTATTGTTTTGAAACAAGTGATATAAAAAATACTTATATTACAGATCCAACTAAAATAGGTGTTACTGAAACTGTTGATAAAACACAAATTGGTACGTTTAACCCAGCGGGTAAAACAGCTTATACATATGCTGATACAGTATGTGGTGCTTTATCGATAGAAAGTTCATATGCGAGAAGAGTTGATATTACTGTTACACCACAAATAAAACCAGTAATACCAAATAAACCAGAAGCAGTTAAAAAACCAGAAACTATTACGGTAGCCTCATTGAAGACGTTAGATAATACTAATATCACTAAAAGAGATATAGCTCAAAGAATATTAGATAAACTAATTACAGAATGTGATTATTTTGAAGTATTAAAAGAAGATGCACCCACTGTTTATAAAAGTATGAAAGAGAAGTTAAAATACTTCATTCCAGGTATGCACTCGATGACACCAGAAGGTTTAAATAGTAGATTGACTTTCCTACAACAGTGTATGAGACCAGGTAATACCATTAAACGTAGCCAAACAGATACTTGTGACGCATCAAATACTGCATTCGGTAAACCACCTATATGTGTATTAAGATTGGGTGATATGTATAATACCAAAATGCTTATAACTAATTTGAATATTAGTTATGATCCTTTGGTTTGGGATTTAAACCCAGAAGGTATTGGTGTTCAACCAATGATTGCTAACGTAAGTATGTCAATAAAATACATAGGTGGTTCTGGATTAAGAACATACGTTGAGGAATTACAGAATGCTTTAACATTCAATTATTATGCTAATGCGGATATATACGATGGTAGAACGTATGCAAATACAAATGAGTCAGAAAGAAATCTCATCAACATGGAAAGGAGTTTCTTTGATGGTAATCAACTAGACCTCATTCCAATAATTGCTACAGGTGAAAAATATGTTCAGGATAAATTTAATGAAACATTACCAGGTGGTACCATCGGTGTTGTAACATTAGTTAATCAACCAACACCACCAGGTGGTATATACACTGATTTTATTAATAATTCAACAACATATAATAGTGGTACCGTGTATCAAGTATATGATGTGGTTTACTATGATAATAATTTTTACCAGAGAAAGGCTGATAATAATGCAACGTATGCGATATATGGTAATACATTAAGCAATAAAACACCAACTGATACAACTTATTGGATACAGATAGAATGGAGAAACTATGGTGAACAAGGTTTCTTATTTGAGTATTTGGGTAATACCGAAGAAACAATAACTAAAGATGATCCTACATCTGACACATATTTAAATAAAAGATATTTTGAAACCTATGAGATTCAATATTACGGTTTATTTAAAGATCTCTATACGACTTATTCTAAATTGATTGTTGATAACTTCAAGTATAATAAATTATTAGATAAAACATCGGTTTTAAGATTATTGTTGTTAAATAAAAACTATAATAAATATATCATTGGTGATACAACAAAAAGTATTACAGATTTTAATAATTTACCAACACAATCTAATAATATATATGATTCAGCTAATGTATTAACCCCTGGTGCGAACGATAGTAAATTCTATTTATATAATTTTTTTGATATTGAAGCTAAAAATAGAAATTATGTAGAATATGGTAATATTGATGGTTTAATGTCACGTATAAGTGGATATGATTTTAACCCGAACCCAATTAGAATACACTTATATCCACAAGAATATATGTATAAGATAGGTAACGGTAACCATATTGTTAATGGTTTTTACAATGATGATTCTAGATTTAACCCAGGTTACTTAACTGGTGGTAACGGTAAAAATAGTGAAGCGGCTGGGTTGTATATTAAAGATTACAGTTTTTATAGCCAAAACATTAACTCATTATTTTATCTATTAAAAGAGGAGATGAAGGCTAAATTAAAATTGGAATTATCTCATTTTTGGTTTAAATCACCAGAAACTTTAAATGTATATAAAAATTATTTAACTTATTTTGAAACACCACATAGAAAAATATTTACGGATTACCTCATAGCTATATTGGATAATTATTATAATGATTTGGTTGAAACCCTTAATACAACATTAAATGACGTAACTGAAAACACAGGTAAATTTGCTACGTTATTGACAGGTTTATCTGTTGTAGCTGAGGGATATGATGTTAGATTAAATGAAAAGAATCAATCAGTTTATTATGAAGTAATACCTAATGGTAAAAAATTGTCAAAAAATGGAAAATCTATTTTTGGTTATGAACCATATAATGAATATAAGACAATTTATAACGGTATTATATCTATTATAGATTTCGCTGTTTGTGCTACTTTTACAGATACGGCGGTACAAAGTGGAATCAGTAATATCGATAAAGCTAACTTTTTAAAAATGTGTAACGGTAATTATTTATTTAAACAAATTACGAATAACCCATCAATACAACAAATAGCTAAAACTGGTTATACTTATAACAACACACTAGTGCAATCAGTTGGTTTAAATGATTATACGGTAATTAATAATTACGGAACAACAGCAAACTTCACGTTATATTCTGGCGCCACTGGTACTTCTGGTGTAACAATAAACACAAACCAAGATTATACAGCCGCAGCTGGTCAAACAACAGTTAAGACGCTAACAGATAACGGGGGTACCTATAATAATTTTTATGGTATGACCTATACATTCGAAAAACTAAGTTATGAATTATTTGAATTTTCAAATAGAACTTTAGATTTAATGATGAATGATAATTTCATACATGATGGATTTAATTTGGATATTTTAATCACTGCGGGTAATAATTTTATTAACCAAGTAACTGGTTTAACATCAGATGGTACTAAATTATTTTACACCTCTGATAGATTAGACTATAAAACAACATATATTGGGTATTATACATATCAAGTACCATCAGGGTCGATAATTGATAGTGAGGTTAGTACTTTAAATAATTTTCTTATGTATGATATTCCAATTACTGAAGAACTTTTCAGTAAATCAAATTTAACAGATACAGCGTTAGTAGGACAAAATATACATATGACTGGATTATTGGATGTTTTATTTTTAGATTTCTTTAGTTTTATCAGTAATGCTGATAAAGCTAAAATCATGGAAGATATTAAAAAACCAGAAAATAAACCAGTGATTGGTATTAGTACGGATCCTAAAACATCAGCTAAACAATTAAATGATAGGTATGATAAAATATCAACCATATTGGATTCAACATTTACAATCATTAAAAATTATAGTGATTCAGCTGTTATTAAGTTAGGTGGTATTGCGGATAAGTATAATTCAAATTACGATGTGGTTAAGACAAAAGTTAACACCGTATTTACTACAGGTGCGACTTGGAAAGATATATCTACTGATTTAATAGTACCCACTTTGATAAAAGGTTCTGAAGAAGATTATAAATTATCAATGCGTGATACTAAAAATATAATAAATACAGCTAAAGATAACTATAAACTATTTATTAATAACAAAAATAGGTTTAATATTATCAACACTAACGAAAATAAACAAACTATAATTGGGCCACTACCAGATACTGGTTCCACCCAAACTGAGTTAACTAAATATGAAATGGGTCAATAATGGGAGGGTATTATAATCGTTACAGAAAACTAAATACGGATGATAAAATCATATCTCCGCCTTATGTTGCATTAACACCGAAAGAAACGGATGATTTTATTATATATGATAAAAATAAAACCAGATTGGATAAGGTGAGTCAAAATTATTATGATTCACCTTATTACGGTTGGTTAATACTGATGGTTAATCCAGAATTCGGTGGACAGGAATGGAACATTCTCGATGGGCAAACCGTTAGAATACCATTACCGCTTGAGGATACCTTGAGGGAATATGAAAGAAAATTAAGGCAGCGTTTAAATTATTATGGCTAATACATTTATAAAACCGCAAAAGGGTTTAATAGAAAATATATTATGGAAGCGTGTTATAAACACCGATGATAAAAGAAAATCGGATAGGGGTGCTATCGTTATTGATCCGAATAAAGTTATGGATGAAAACGGTGTGGTTAGTGACCGTTATATCAAACAGGAAGACTTGACAATATATGCTGAATTAAAGGTTTTTAAAAAACCAGAATATAGTGTTATTAAAGATAATGAGAAGACAACGATATTACCTAATAATGATTTCATCACAATTAATATGTTAAACCCGTTGCAAAAAAATGCAACTAATACCACTAAAGCGCAGTATAAAAATAAATTAACGACACAGTGGAGTGAATTTTTTACTAACGATATAACTAACAATCCATTAAGTGAATCATTTATAGTTGATCCAGAGACATTCGGTATTTCATCAATTGATATAGCCATAAATGCTGATTTTCAGCCAACAATGACTATAACATTTATTGATATTCAAGGTAGAACATTGTTTGAAAGAGGTAATGATGAAAATAACCCATATAATATATTTTTCACCTACCCATATCCTAAATTTGTTCTAAAATATAAGGGTTATTATGGTAAAACGGTTGAGACACAATTAGTATTAATACAATCAAATTACCGATTTGATCCAAATACTGGTGACTATACAATTACCTGTAACTTCAAATCTGATGTGTTTTCTTTGTTAAATAGTATATTGATAATATATGCTTATGCGGCACCATATATGTTTGCAACCTCAGACGGTGATTATTTAGGTAATAAGATACTTAAAAAATTATACGAAAACCAAAATAAAGAGTTAGCTAATCAATTTGGTTCAAACTCTAACAAATATAGTAAATTGGAAATATTGGGCGCTCCAAAGCTAACTAACTTAGCCAGGGCGTTACAAAGCATACAATATGATTCAATAATTAATAATTCAGACAACCTCAACAATGAAGAAGATAATAATAATTTACTGAGGATAAAATACTTTATTGAATCTAATGTTGAATTGATCAGGGCTAATTTTAACGATACTACAGTTTATACAAAAGAAAGAGATAGCAATAATTCGTTATATCTTTATAAGATAATTGATAAACCCGATAACGGTATTTTTGATCAGGTAACGGCTAATTGTATATCCGATATTAACAATGAATTAAAAAAGATAACCTCGTTATCCCAGTATAATAATTACACCAATAATATAAATAAATTTTATGGGTCTGTAAAAACATACCAACCCAAACCTGATATAAATAATATTTTAACTGAGGATATTTTTAAATTTAAAAATAGTGATAGTTTATTTTTAGATAATTTTAACAATATCATAACCCTGGTTGATTTATTATTGGATGATATTTTGAAAGAGATTGAGGATAAATCTTATGATATTACGATAAAGAATATTAAAGATTCATTAAAATACGAACCAAATTTAAGTAATGTGGTTAGGATAATAAGTAATAATATACAAACGTTTCTGTTACTTATGCGTATTGTGTCTGAGATGGCGATAAACCAAATTGAGAAAGATGGTTTAAGACAATTAATTCAGGATAAAAATACGACTGTTGTTATAAACAAAAATCAATCAAAAATATATTCAGCATTCCCCAATTATTATGAAAGCAAAAAAAGAAATTTAAATGGTGAGGATGTTGAAATGAATGTCCAGGTATACCCTGGTAAAAATACGGCAACGGATGATTGGTTTGAAGTACAATTTGTGGAGGAATTTTATAATGCGATAGGTAGATTACATAAAGAGATGGGCGGTGCTGATCAGAATAATCTCTTCGGCAATAAAAAAACTGGTATTATATCGGTTTTTTGTTTAGGTAACTCTAACTATGATGATTTGAGTGTATATGAGGATAAGAAAAAAGCGGATGATATTATGCTTGAGTTATTTAAAAAATATACATTGCATTTGATGTATTCTGGTTTTATTTACAGATCAAATAATTTAAGTGATTATGCCAACTCAATGGCTAACTATGAAATTGGTTTGATTGACGATAACGTTATTAACACCATTACCAGTATTAATCAAAAATATTTACTGGCTTCAATTATAAAAAAATACACAGATAAAAATGAATTCCAAAACAACCTCACATCATTTGGTTATTCATTCTTCAATGTTAAAAAAAATGATGCCGATACTTATAAGAAAGAAACTATAAACGAGATAAAGCTCTATAAAAGTAAATTTAGTGAAAAAGAGTTTGATGAAATTATTAACAAAAAAAATGCTATAATAACAAATAATAAATTCGCTAAGTTATATAATACCACATCCCCTAAACTCTATTCTATTGCTTTAGAAAACGGTAAACAAAATAAAACATCTATTATACCAGATCTTAAATATAACAAAATTTATTATAGCGATAAATACCCAGAACCATTTAACAATTCACTTAATTCAAGTGAAGATGCTAATTTAATACAGGGGTTCCTTAAAGATCTTAATAAAAAATTAAATACAATAGCAATTGATACTAACTTTACCTCAGCTAAAGTTTCATTTGATGATACCACAGTTAATACACTGACGTTTAGTAGTACCGCTGACGATATTATATTGAATAAAGCTGAATCAATAAATAATGTATTCGACATATATAAAGAGATATAATTATGAATTTAGATAATTTAGTTAAATATTATAATAAAAATAATACTATTGATTATAATAGTGCCATAGTAAATAAACCCGATAATACAAATATTTCGGTTGAGAATGATTTATTTAAAGGGCCGACTATTCTAAATACAACGTCATTTGCTGATACTTTGGTAATATCAATGGATGGCGGTAGGACGAACTCGCCAGAAGTTGCTTTTATGTTTGTTAAAACATATATGCAACAATTATTAAAAGAAGGTGAATATTCAGTTTCAACACAAAATCTACATCAGCTTTTTAATAAAAACCAAGAACTAATCGAGCTACCATATCCTTTTATTTTATACCTGGGTGGTTTACACTATTTTAATGAACAAAAGTTTAGTATTTATAACTTTGATAATAATACCACAAATGTAGTGGATCAATCCACTGTGTTTGATAGAACTAATAAAATTCTAATACCAACCGATATACCAGAAATTACGAAAGATCTGTATTATTCTAATGAGTTGTTAAGAACACCTAAAATGTATAAAGGTAAGGTTATTACACGAAAATCGGTATTATTAACAACGATAACAGATAGTTTATTTGGTACCATTTATCATCCATCAACACGTATTGTTGACAGATCATTAATTAAAGAACAACAATATTCTTTTGATTATTTGATTGGGTATGACAATGATCTGGAGATTAATAGCAGTATCACATTAAACACAACTAATATTATGCCAGCCGTTGGGTATGGTATACAGAATAATTTTTTAAATGAATATAATAAATTTATTTATGGTGATTATTTGAATGGTAAGGTAGAAAAAAGCCAATATAATAACAATAAACCCCATTCATTAATTGGTGGCCATTGCGGTATAAGTAAACCAATAAAAACATTTGACTCTAACATAATGGAGTTTACGGCTTTCTATAGAAATAGTTGGGTTGGTGGGTATTCTAAAAATAACTTAGAATATACACCAGATTTTTTATATTCACAATTTACTACCGCCATAAATATAATTAATACGGATCGACGTAAATCGATGATCCAATCATTTATAACCCTGGCCAAGATTAAGGCGTTATATCTTAGTGATGCAATCACCGATGAAGAACTATTATCATATTTTTCTAAAATATGTAGTTTAAGGGTATTTGGAAATCAAAGGTACCCATATCTATTGTATTTGATGGAGAATTATTATTTTAACAAAGAGTACGCCAAACTTCAGTTTGACACATCCATCAAACTTAAGGATAACACGGCTATCGGTATTGAGGATGCTGTTAATCAAATAGCTACAAACATAACCAATTATTTTAAAGAGTTATGGTCACTTGAACGATTAAATAAGATCCAAAATCACGAAACTATCGACTCAATGGCGGTATATGGTTTATACCCATCGTCTGGTGGGTTTATCGACCCTTTTGAATTATTCAAATCGAATGATCAGAATTTGGATGATATTCGCTTTACGTATGATAATAAAAACGTTTTAAGTAATAGCTACGACAGTACTTTTATTACAGATCATGTTGATTTAATACAAAAGAATCAAACTGATGCTGAAAAATTTTATGGTTTTGATGGTATAGTAAATAAAAAAGCTAATCGATACTACTTAAATGCGTTCAGTAATAATTTTTACCAACAGTCTGGTAATAGTAATGATTTGATGTTATTTAAATTTAAAGATGGTAAATTTGATAGCGTTGAAACATCAAAAAAATCATTTATTGATGTCATTAACAGAGTATTTAAGGAAAATAAATCTTATATTGACGACAGTAATGTAAATCCAGCAAAGCCAAAATATTTAGTTAGTCCTTCGTTTAACGATTCTAATTTTTTAACTAAATACGCATTTAATAATGAAACAATATTGAAAGGTACAACCAGATTCTTTTGGTTTGATCCCACGTTATCATATTATTCATTAAAACCCGATTATAATGAAACAGATGGGTTTTATTATGATTCTGATAATGGTATGGATGAGATGTTGAATAATGGTGATTATTTTACAAAAAACTATTTTAATATAGATGATTATGATACATATAAAAAATATTTTACTGGTGACGGCCCATTATTTGGTGATCAGTTTGCGTTTAATCAATTATTAGATTCATTGGATATTGAAAAATTGGAAGCGTTTAAGGATGAATTTTTAAAATTTGCAACCAGGGATCAAAGTGGTACATTTAATCTTCGCACGTTAATGATGGCATCATCACTTATTGCGTATAATGACATCGAAGATTATGATGATGATGGTTATACATTAACAGCCGATGAAATAAACTTATTACTAATAGGTAACTCAATGTATTTTTATGACTTTGTGGCTAAATACGGTATTAATAAATTTATGAATGGTGCTTTGACGCTTGCGCAATTAAATAAAACGGAAGCCGCAATAAAAGGGTTTTGTGGCATGAAAAAAACAATAGCTAATTTTTCACCGCTCGGATCTACAGAACACAACAACCTCCAATTCACCCCTCATTTATTCCCGTTTAATCCAGATATAATGTTATCTGACAAATCGGATTATGATACTTTAATTAAATCATATAAGGACTTAGATGATACTCTTAGTGAATTTGATATAGTTAAATATATGATGAGAAAAATACTTTTTTCTGATCAATACATAGAAAGCTTCACAGAACCAACACAAGATGAGAAGAATAATTTAATTAATCTTAATAAAAAATATATACAAAATAATTCATACATCAAGGTAGTTGATGAGGGTGCTGACCCAAGATTCTATGGGTCAGCTTTATATAAAAATCCTTATGATTCCAAGTTTTACGACAACTTATACTATAATATTGTAACTCAATTTTATAGATCATTAAATATTAAATTTGACGAAAAAACATATAAAATATTATTAAAAATAATTAGATCATACGTATATATTACATTAGTACAAATTAGTAATAAATCGAATAATGAATTTAAAACCGAAAAAACACCAACATTATATATTAATGAGGCTTTATTACCTGGTAACGCAATTCAACCCTATCAGGAATATTTAAAATTATCTCAGGTTTATCTTAAACCAATGAATGACCCTCAGAATGACAGTAGATTAAATCAACCAATTAAAAATATTGATTTCCTTAATACTATTTCAGAATCGGATAAGCAGAAATATTTTATTGATTTTGTGAAAAAAACAGTTAACAATACTCTTGGGGGTATGTCTTCGTTTATTAACACAATCAACACATATTACGCAGACGCATCTAACCCATCAAATCCTAATTCATATAAGAATAAATTACGTGATGATAATTTTGATGATTTTAAAAAGACAACTTATTACAACTTCAAGCAAATATATGATAAACTTGAGTATACCACAGACTCAATTGTTACCGATATTCAAGGAATTAGTAAATTAGATCAATTACAAATCAGCAACATAAAGGATTATAATTTATTCCCTCTCATTAGTTTTGGTGATAAAGATTGTGAACCATCAAAAAATAAAAAGGGTTACGATTTATTCCAAATATTCCAAATTTTGGATAGGGGTAATAACGATATTGGAACTGAAGTATTAGCGGATTTACCAGCATTATATAATACCTTATATACTGACTTTTCAAATGAGTATATTATTGTTAATAAGGATTTAAACAACGCATCGAGTAATAACCCATTCTCAAACATTATATCAACAGCTGTGGATAAGATATATAGTACCGTTGCAGCTGGTAGTGGTTTTAATTTCTTGAGGATACCTAATTATTTAAACATGAGTAGTGTTATAGCACAATCAACATCATTTGGTATGAGTAATGTTGTTGATCAAATGTTCGGAACACATACAGATACTGAATTATTTGGTGAGGATATAGTTGGTGAAAATAAAGGAACTTATTATGGTGGGTTATCTGGTTTACCAGGTTATATTTTTCAGGTTGGTAATACACCATCTGAATTAAATAGATTAAAACCCGAACAAAAAGCAACCAAATATTATTTGAACTCATTTTGTTTGGATATATCGTTTGATGATAAAAATAAAGACTACACTCTTAACGCTGAAAATGCACCAAATGAAATAAAAGATTCTAATGTAACATCATTTATTGTTGATTTTGGCAAACAAAACCAACAAATGTTTACATCACTTGAACTGGATAGTTCTCAGTTTTCATTTACCGAATCAGCTATATTAAACTGGACTGATTATATTAATAACAGTAATAAATCCGCTGGAACAAATACCGTTAAAACAAGTAATTTATTCCCTATATATGAAAAGTATATGTATACTTGCCAGGTTTCTGGATTAGGTAATGCAACAATTCAACCCTTGAGTTACTTTTATTTGAAAAACGTACCGCTGTTTTATGGCACCTATTGGATCACCAATGTTTCACATAAAATATCAACCAATTCAATGTATACGACCTTCAAAGGTGTTAGACAACCAATAGCGACTAAAGATGATAGAAGACGTGTAATACTTGAACAGTTAAAAAAAGTAATCGGGCAAATTGAACAAGCTGTCCCAGTGGCTAACAGGATACAAACCATTGGTATTAAAGATACTTACGGGCCAATCACTAAAATTGAAAGTTCTAATAAACCATATGGTGAATACTTACAAAAAATTATTAACGATACGTTCTACCAAGATTTTGACGGTAAGGATATATTGGGTACCTATATTTACTCTTTAAGTAAATCGACTGGTAATAATATAACAAATAAAGCAATAATCGCCACCTTATATAATACATCAAAATATGTAATAAATTCAACAACAAATGATCATCGTAAGATATTGGATGGTATGGTTAGTATTGCTATTATGAATATGGAAAGAGTCAAAGATGATAGGTATAAAGATAAATTTAATAAAACTCATGCTTCTTTGTCACAACTTTATAAAAGTAACGAAGGTGGTTATTCCAGACAATCTGGTTTATCTGTTTTATTAGATAAAATTGCTTCAGCAACGGTTTATCAATCCGAAATAAAAATTGATAATTTAAAAGATACGGTATATGGTATTGTTTCAGATACTGAGATAACAAATGATACTGAGGTAAACTATCGTATAGATAGCAAAATCAATGTTAATTCAATAGATTTATCGTTGTGCAATATGTTTATACAAAGTGGATTTTCAAAATATAATGAAACACCACTTAGTCTACCACGTAGTAAAAAATTATTTGATGTCTTTAATGGTAGTAAAGATTTTAGTAAGGATAAAAAAATAAAGATCAGTGATTTAGTGAGTACTATTTTAGATCTGGCTAAAGTTACATATGTTGGTACATTTAGTGGGGACACTAATGTTTTATCATTTTTTAGTACAACAACCACCAATAATGCGCTTTATTTCGACATAGTTAATACGAGTGGATTACCTAAAAGTGCAACAGATAGAGAATTGAAATTTAGATACAATGCTATTAACGGTAAAAATATTAATAATCAGATAATAATTAAAAACTATTTGAAGTCTAAAGGTTTAACAAAATCTCAAGTTGCTGGTATAATGGGTAATATGTATGTTGAAACCATCGGCTTATTCAATCCAACGAAAACCAACGATGAAGATACGGATGGATATCCATCCGTTGGTTTAATACAGTGGAATGGTATATCTTATGGGAATACCTTCAATCCAGAAAAAATACTGGATATTATTGGTCGAACCGTACAGGATCAATTAGATTTTTTATATAATAAAACTTTCAATTTTAGTGATTGGGTTGATAATAGTACTAATTTAAATCCGTATGATGCCGCATTATTATTTGCTAAAAAAGTTGAAATATGTAAAGGTTGTGGTGATACAAATGATAAATCTTTCGTAATCACTGTTAAAGATAGGTCAATATACACATCCAAATTAACGGATCCTAATGTATTAAGAAGGAGTACAACGGCTGAATTGTATGCTAACAAATTTAATGACGTTAGCGACCCGTTGTATTGGGATAGTGATACAACAAACATTGGTAGTACATCGATTACAATCGGGGATTCTATTTCTTTAGCTGTTAGTCAACAATATTCAAATATATCTAAAATAACCAACCCAACAACATTAAGTGTGACTGGTTGGACAACAGTTAATTTAATATCAGCTTTAAATAAAGCAAATGTTGATGCTAAAGTTTCTAAAGTGGTATTATCTATAGGTTCAAATGACGGATGGTCTGTAAACAACACGAATGCCGATCAATTAATAACCTTAATAAAAACAAAGTACCCTAATGCTAAATATTACATTTTAAATGGTAGCTATGGTTGGGGTAATTTAAAAAGTACCACCACCGTAAATGATAGTAGCTGGGAAAGACAAATTGATACATTTATTAAACTGTATGAATCGAAGGGTTTCACTGTAATTGGTCAGAAAACCAAATTAACTAAACACCCTGGGCCAGGTGATGCGTTATTTAATTCATTCAGTGGGGTTTTAAGTACTTTATAAAAAAATAAGACTATTTATAAGAAATATTTTTTATGAATCAGATAAACAAGCAAATTAACGATTTTTTGGGTGAAAACCCAGCCGAAGGACAAGAAGTTTGTGATTTAAAGACTGGTGTCTGTTATATTAAGAGCAAGGACGGTTTAATTGAAAGAACAATCATTGAAAAGAAATTAGTTCTCGAAGACGGTAGAGAATTATTAAGAGAAGAAAGACCAATAAGTAATTCAAATAGAAATTTTATCAGATAATATGAGCAAAAAGCTAAATGAGGCGTTATCTAAAGAACTTGGCCGTTTCCGCCAAATAGTATCCTATCAAGATAATTTGATTAAAGAAGGTCAATACTATTTCCATCAGCAACTTCCAGAAGCTGAGGAAGATCCGAATACACCTCCACCAGTGCAAGAACCAGCTGCTGAACCAGCTGATGATATGGATACAAATGAACCAACAGGTATTGACCCGAATAATCCAACTGGTGAAGTTGGGGTGCCAAATGAACCATTGGATATGAATGCTGATGCGGAAGCGCCTGCTGCTGGTATGGATGACACGGGTGGCGCGGGTGATGACAGTATGGAATCTGGGGTTGAAATGGGTGGTGATGATGATACCACGGAGGTTGATGTTACTGAGCTCGTAAACGGTACCAACGAACTTAAAATGAAGGTTCAAGATGTTTTATCTAAAGTTGATCAATCAACTCAGCAATTTAATAATTTAATGAGCCGTGTGGATGCCATTCAAAATAACGTAACCAAAATGGATTCATTAATTAATAAAATGCAAGATTTGACAAAACAGGTTGAATTAATGAGACCACCAACCGAAATGGAAAGAAGACAATCATTGGCAAAAGACTCATATCCTTTTAGCGTAACCCTGGATGACTATTCAAAAGGGCAAGGTGAAAAAACACAGACAGATATGGAAAAAAAATCAAAAATGTCAATGATGAAAACAATTATGTCGGATTACAATGATAGCCAAGTGAAAGATAGTTTCTATTCACCACAAGATAATCCATTTAAAAATATATAGTATATTATGCCACATTATCAACAAGAATTAGTATTAACAAAAATAACAACTGGAGATACTGCTGTAACAGCGGTGGAAACTACGGGCTATTCAATAAATTATCAATCATTTATTACATTAGGTAATACAAACGATACGGTAACCCTAGACATTAATGGGGTAACTGGTTTAACCTTTTCGATGTTAGGTAAGGTGGATATGTCAATATCATCAATCAGTGTTAGAAGTATTGAAAGAAATACGACCTCCCCAGCCCCAGCGCCTTATGTGGGTATATTAGTTGTCGGAGTAAAACGATATAAGAACTTATTCGGTAATACCATGTTTACGTAAAAAACACCATCTTTTTTCTTGACTTTTTGAACAATCATACTTACTATTGTAACATAAAAATTAACGTATTTATGGATTACAAAAACATTGATTGGAACAAAGCCGTACAAAACACACTGGCTGACTACGAAAAAGCAAAGACCGTAACAACTACGGCGAAAAATGAAGTTGACCTTACAAAGTATTTTACTCTGGCTCTGCCAGATGGGGTTAACACAGAAGAAAAGGTATTCAGAATATTACCTTTAACAGCGGACGATCCGTTTACTTATTTCGCGTTGGTTAAATTCCACAACCTAAAGATAGGTAAGAAATGGCAGAAACTATACGATCCTACACAGGATGGTGAAGAATCACCTCTTAACGATATGTACAATATCCTAGTTAAGAGCGGTGATAAAGATGATAAAGCATTAGCGGGAAATTACAGATCACGTGATTTTTATATCGTTCGTGGTATTGAACGCGGTAAGGAACATGAGGGTCCAAAATTTTGGAGATTTAACAAAGTTGGTGACGGTTCAGGAATTATGGATAAATTAATCCCATTAATGAAGCGACTCGACGATAAGAACCCAGGAAGTGGAGCAATCTGGAGACCAGATGGTATGGGTCGTGATATCGCTATCACAACAGTTCGTGACGTATCTAAAGGATTCACGAAAGTATCACAAATTATGGTTGATGACCCATCACCAGTTAGTAATGATGAAGATCAAGCGAATGCTTGGTTAAATGATAAGATTACATGGAAAGACGTATACAAAAAGAAACCAATAGAATATCTGCGCATAGTAGCACAAGGTTGTGAACCTATTTGGGATTCAGAAGCTAAGAAATTTGTAGCTAAGTCAGAAGATAACCAAGTATCAACACCATCATTAAAAGAACCTTCTAAGGCTAATTACCAATCTCCAACTAACACTCTGGTTGAGGAGCACTACAACGAAGAACCAGTTTCTTTGTCGGTTGATGACTTACCGTTTTAATTATATAATAACATATGGGTATCTTTGATGACTGTAAAAAGTCAAAGGGGATACCCATATCTTTTGAAAACACAACAAATATGAATAAAGAAACTAATACACCAGAAAATGGTGCTAATGAGGAAAAAAAACCGAAAAAGGGTGTGGCTAAAAAGGAGTTCGATTTTAAGTCACTAAAAGCTAAAATGAGTACATCAACAAAGTATAAACCTGATCAGTTTTTATCATGTGGTGAAGCGTTCTTAGAAGCATCTGGTTTACCAGGCCCTGCAATGGGACATGTTAACATGTTACTCGGTCACTCAAATGCAGGTAAAACATCAGCATTGATAGCTGCGGCGGTAGATGCTCAGAAACAAGGTATCCTACCAATCTTCCTGGTAACAGAAAAGAAGTGGTCTTTTGATCACTGTAAATTAATGGGTCTTCAATGCGATAAAAATGAGGAAACAGGAGAATGGGATGGATTCTTCTTCTACCGTGATGACTTCAATTACATTGAACAGGTTACCGATTATATCAATGATGTACTGGCTAAGCAAGATAAGGGTGAAATACCATATGATATTTGCTTCTTCTGGGACTCGGTGGGTTCAGTGCCGTGTGAAATGACATGGCAAGGTAAAGGAGGCACACAGCACACAGCACGTGTATTAGCTGAAAAGTTCAACATGGGTTTGAATCAGAAAATCAACAACAGCCGTAAAGAAACATCAAAGCACACCAATGGTATTGTAATCTGTAATTTACCATGGGTTGCGTTACCAGACTCGCCCATGGGTAAACCAAAGATAAAACCTAAAGGTGGTGAAGCTATCTATCAGTGTTCAACATTGGTATTCCGTTTCGGTAACGAAGCAAATGCTGGTATTTCAAAAATTGATGCCACAAGTAACGGTAGAACTATCAATTTTGCAACTAAAACAAAAGTAACAGTTGATAAAAACCACATCAATGGCCTAGGTTATGCTGATTCAAGAATTATCGTTACACCTCACGGTTTTATTACTGATGATAAGCGTGATAACAAAGCAGCACTGAACAAATACAAAGCAGAAACAAAAGATTACTGGTCAGAAAGACTCGGTGATGAAAACTTTATCTTAGAAGAATATGAAGTTCAAAACGAAGCCCAAGTCGATTACGAAGATTAATACCTTATTGATCGACGGCGAAGGTTTATTGAAACAGGGATTTTATGGTGCCAAACAAGTCCAAATGAAACACGGTAGCGTTGGCACCATATTCCACTTCATAAACACAATAAAACGATTTTACCAGGATTTTGGTATTACAAAAGTTGTTGTGTTTTGGGAAGGAAAAGACTCTAAAATTTATCGACAATGTTATTATCCAAACTATAAAAAGAATAGAGAGGATAAATTTGAGGATGAAAACCAAAAACATGACCTTGATCGACAAAGAATTAGAGTAAAACAATACCTCGAAGAGTTATTTATAAGACAAGTTGAGATTGATGGATGCGAGGCTGACGATGGTATTGCCTATTATGTAAGGAACTCACCCAATGAAAATAAGTTGATTTTTACAAACGATAGAGATCTTCTACAACTAATATCTGACGACACCAAAGTTTACCTTTCAAACAAAAAGGCTATCCTCAATCAGGATAACTTCACTAATTATTTTGACTACCACTACAAAAATGTGGGTATAATAAAAATGTTAGCTGGGGATTCTTCCGACAACATATCTGGGTTGGAAAACATAGGGGAAATAAAAGTACTTAAGTTGTTTCCTGAGTTAAAAAAAGAACCAAAAACAACAGATTGGGTCTTAGAAAGAACCAATGAGTTATTGTCTAAGGATGATAGTAATAAAGCGTTGCTGACTATAAAAGAAGGAAAAACAAAATGGGGTGCTTACGGTAATGATTACTTCCTTGTAATGAGTAAAGTAATAAACCTGGAAACGCCAAATGTTACCGATGAATTAAAAGAGGCGATTAAAGAAATGGTTGAAGAATACCTCATACCAGATGGTAGAGGCGGGGTAAACACAATTATGGATATGATGAAAGAAGACGAAATTTTAACATTCTTACCAAAATATGATGACGGTTTTTTTACATTTTGGTCAAGTTTTATTACTATTATAAATAAAGAGAAAAAACTTTACGAACAATCTAAAAAAGGACAAAATGAACACAACAACACAGATTAAAAAGGATCAAAAACAATTTGAGTTTACATTGTATCTTAACGATAACATAATTGTGCAAAGATACTTCAATGTAATAGGGTATAACAATACAGCACTCAGATCTTTGGGCTTCAAAGAAGCTCTTGATATTAACACAGAGATAATCAAGCTCCATTTAAAAAACAAGACACTTGATTACATGACTGAAAATTCACGTCAGTATTACGAGAACCCTTCTTATGACCAAAACAAAAATAATGACAAAATAAGAATGGTTGTTAAGATGAATGAAAGGGTTATAGGATACCGTGAATGGGATGCAACCATTTACCCAGTTAAGATTAGGTATACGGTTGATATACGTCAATATATTTACGACATTATTACCCGCATTCAAAAGTGTCTGTCAGAAAAAACAGATAAACTCGAGACAACCTATTTGGAATACAATTTAATTTAATTTAATTCATGAAAAGTCACGCAACATCAATCACCGAATTAGGAAGAGGTTTCCAATTAGACCTATTCTACGAGATAATAACAGATACAAAATTCGGCGAGACTGTTATTGAAAAACTGGAAGCCTCTCACTTTAACGTGGAGGCTTACCAGAAATTAGTGGTTATACTTAAAAAGTATTACGAAAAACACGAAACTATCCTTAATTTTCCTAACCTCAAAACGGAAATTAAGATGCAGGTACCTGAATCAACATTAAGGTCACAACTTATTGATACGGTTATCGAAATTGAAAGTAAAAAAGTAACAAACAAAAACGTACAAGAGTTCGCTACTAAGTTTGTAAAACTACAAACATTAAAACATGTACTACAGGATATATCTAAGAAAGTTGATAAAGGAATTGTTGATGATTATGATATAATCGAAAAGAAATTAAAAGACGCTCTAGTCTTCAAAGATGTTGAAGATGCTATAACGTTATATCATAACCTCGAAAACGTATTATCTGACGATTACCGTGAGCCTATTCCAACGGGTATAGAAGGGCTAGATGAGATTATGAACGGAGGGTTAGCAAAACAAGAATTAGCCCTAGTAATTGCACCATTGGGTGTTGGTAAAACAACATTCCTTAGTAAAGTAGCTAATGCCGCTTATATGAGTGGTAAAAATGTATTACAGGTTTTCTTTGAAGATAAAGAAAAGGCGGTACAACGTAAACACTATTCGATTATTTCAAAAATACCATTACAGGATTTGGGGCTTAACAAAGAAGCCGTTATGAATAGGATGAATAATGTGAAAGAAAAAATCGAGAAAAGACACGACAATCAGCTGTTCTTTCAAAAATTACCCGCTGACGGAGTTACCATAGCAAAGATAAAAAACATAATCAAAAAGCTTAATGCTAAGGGTCATAAGATTGATATGCTTATTTTGGATTATGTTGATTGTCTTTCCATGGAGAAAGAAGTGGCAGGTATTGAAGAGTGGTTAAACGAAGGTAAGATCATGCGCCAACTTGAAACCATGATTGAAGAGATGGATGTTGCTTGTTGGACAGCTACACAGGGTAATAGGGCATCAACAAGCATTGATGTCGTAAAGACTGAAAATATGGGTGGTTCACTTAAAAAAGCACAAATAGCTCACTTCATTATGTCAATAGCTAAAACATTACCGCAAAAAGAAGCTGACCTGGCAACTATTGCCATCCTAAAAAACCGATTGGGTAAAGATGGTATGGTGTTTGAAAATTGCATATTCGATAACGGTACTCTGAAAATCGACACTGGTCACAGAGTAACCATCAACGGCATGGAAAAAGATAAAGAGAAAAAATTGCGCGATAAACATAACGAAACGTATCGCAAGGTACTCGAAGAACGTGAAAAAAATGGTGGGGTTGAAGCTGAAAACACAACAAAAGTAGAGTAAATAAATTTATTTACCCAAAATTTTATAATTAAAATATAACAATTATAAAATTTTGTTTTTGTAAACTTTGGGGTGATTTAACACCTATTTATAAAAACAAAAAAAAAGATATGGATTTATCACAAGAGATTTTAAGCGAAATTACGGTGTACATGAAGTACGCCAAGTATCTTCCAGATGAGAAACGAAGAGAGACCTGGAATGAATTAGTAACCAGGAACATGGATATGCACATTAAAAAGTATCCAATGTTGAAAGACGAGATAATAAAAAACTACCAGATGGTTTATAACAAGAAGGTACTACCTTCCATGAGATCACTTCAATTCGGCGGCAAACCAATCGAAATATCACCTAATAGGATATTTAATTGTGCTTACACCCCAATAGACCATATCGATACATTTGCTGAGATAATGTTTTTATTATTGGGTGGTACTGGTGTTGGTTATTCAGTACAGAAACATGATATTGAGAAATTACCCGATATACGTAAACCAAAAGCGGATAGAAACAGAAGGTTTTTAATAAATGATTCTATTGAAGGTTGGGCTGATGCAATTAAGGTATTATTTAAATCGTATACTGGCGATATAACATCAACACCACAATTTGATTATTCTGATATACGACCAAAGGGAGCTAGATTAATAACATCTGGTGGTAAGGCACCAGGCCCTCAACCATTAAAAGACTGTATCCATAACGTAAAAAAGATTTTAGATAGTAAAAATGATGGTGACAGATTAACTTCGATAGAAGTGCATGATATGGTTTGTTATATTGCCGACGCTGTTTTAGCTGGTGGTATTCGTAGGGCCGCGTTAATTTGTTTATTCTCCGCTGATGATGATGAGATGATCTCATGTAAGTCTGGCGAATGGTGGGAATCTAATCCACAGAGAGGTCGCGCTAACAATTCGGCTGTCTTATTAAGACACCGTATAACAAAAGATTTTTTTGATGATTTATGGAAACGAATTGAATTATCAGGTTCAGGTGAGCCAGGTATTTTTTTTACAAATGATAAGAGTCTCGGAACCAATCCATGCTGTGTGGCTGGTGATTCGTGGGTTATGACAGATACTGGGGCTAAATTAGTAACTGATTTGGTAAATACTAATTTTAATTGTGTTAGTAATGGTAAAATGTATAATACGTTATCGAACGGTTTTTGGAAAACGGGAACGAAACAATTATATAAAGTCACTACTAAAAAGGGATACCAATTTAGAATAACTAATGATCATAAGTTAAAATATATTTCTAAATTAACAAGAAAATTATTACTTAATGAATGGAAAGAATTAAAAGATTTGAAAATAGGTGATAAAATATCACTTTCAAACCATAGAGATATACATAAGTGGTCTGGCAATGGTAGTTTTGATGAGGGTTGGATTTTAGGTTCGTTAATAGGTGATGGTGCTATGACAATCAACGATAGTTCACTTGATTTTTGGGGTGAAACTAAAGATGTTATGTCTGAAATAGCTTATAAAAGAATTATCGATAATGTTGATCACAGGTCAGATCTACAAATTCAAGACATAACCAATTATGATAAAAAAAGAATCAAATGTGTTGGCATTAGTAAGTTAGCCAATAAGTTCGATGTTATTTATGGTAATAAGAAAATAACGGATAAAATAGAAAGCGCCTCTTACGTTTTTTTACAGGGTTTATTAAGAGGGTTATTTGATGCTGACGGGTCTGTTCAGGGTAATTTTATAAAAGGTTATTCTATTAGACTCACACAAGCTGATGAAAATCTTTTGAAAAGGGTACAAAGAATATTAATTAGGTTTGGTATAGTATCTTCAATTTTTAAAAGGAGTAATGAAAAATTTAAATCACTACCAAACGGTAAAGGTTCTAAATCCGATTATTTCTGTAAAGAGTTATTTGAATTAATTATTAGTAACGATAATATTCAAATATATAATCAAATTATTGGTTTTGATGAACCAATTAAAAAAAATAAATTAAAAACTATTTTATCTGGATATAAGAGGAAATACAATAGAACACGATTTTATGATGAAATTATATCGATTGAAGTTGATGCTGTTGAGGATGTTTATGATGTAACTGTCGATGATGTACATGAATTTGATTTAAATGGTGTCTCAGCTCATAATTGTGAAATTTCGTTAAGACCAAATCAATTTTGTAATTTGACTGAGGTAAATGTTTCAGATATTGTTTCACAAGAGGATTACAACGAAAGAGTTAAAGCCGCTGCGTTTATAGGTACATTACAGGCTGGTTATACTGACTTCCATTACTTACGTGAGATATGGAAGAGAACAACCGAAAAAGAGGCCCTAATAGGTGTTGGCATGACTGGTATTGGTTCAGGTGTTGTACTTGAATATGATATGGTTGAAGCCGCTAATATCGTAAAAGAAGAAAACGCACGTGTTGCTGCTTTAATAGGTATAAATGCAGCTGCGAGATCAACAACAGTTAAACCATCGGGCACATCTTCATTGGTTCTTGGTACATCATCTGGTATCCACGCTTGGCACAACGATTACTATATACGTAGAATCCGTGTTGGTAAGAATGAAGCGATTTATTATTACTTGGCAACATACCATCCAGAATTGGTTGAAGACGAGTACTTCCGCCCACACGATACGGCTGTAATCAGCGTACCACAGATGGCACCAAAAGATTCAATCTTAAGAACCGAATCAGCTATTTCTACTTTGGAAAGGGTTAAAAAGGTAAGTAAGGAATGGATCAGAACTGGTCACAGAAAAGGTGAAAACACACATAACGTATCGGCAACAATTAACATTAAAGAAAACGAATGGGATCTTGTTGGTTTATGGATGTGGGAAAATAAAGAGTTTTACAATGGTTTATCAGTATTACCTTATGATGGTGGTAGTTACATTCAGGCACCGTTTTCCGACTGTACAAAGGAACAGTATGATGGGATGATGAAATCATTAACCAATATAGATTTATCAAAGGTAATTGAATTCGATGATAATACGGACCTTACAGGTGAGTTAGCCTGCGGAGCGTCTGGATGTGAGGTTAAATAATTTAAGAACTAAAATAAATAAGATAAATAAAACCTGGCCCGAGCCAGGTTTTTTTATTTACAAAAAAACAGACTTTCTTACTATTTATTGATAAAATAACTAAGATGAATAACATCAGAAAACAAACCTACGGAATAAATTTTCCCTTTAAAGACGGTACAAATGGTGATTTTTTATATTTGACTGAGATACCAGAAAGGGAAATCAAATCTAATTTGGTTCACTTGTTATTGACGAGAAAGGGTAGTCGTTATTTTTTACCTGATTTTGGTACCAATTTATATCAGTATATATTTGAACCACTGGATGAAATTGTAAAAAACAACATTGAAAATGAGATCAATGATGCGGTGAATAGGTATATACCTAACCTTAAAATAAATAAGATAACCATTACTCAATTTTTTGATGACCCACAATACACAGGGGACGATCAAAAAAGACATACTGTAACGGTAAGTATAGATTATACAATAACATCTGGTACATTCCAATCATCAGATATAGTAACACTAACATTCTAAATGGCAACGATTAATTATTCACAGAGAGATTTCGCGTCGTTAAAACAATCTCAAATAAATTATATTAAACAGTATTACCCAGGTATTGTTCAAAACTACAATGATGCTTCAATACTTTCAGTATTTCTTGATTTGAATGCTGCTATTGCCGATAACTTACAATTTCATATCGACCGCTCATTACAGGAAACGGTTTTGGATTACGCGCAGGAAAGGCAATCATTGTTTAATATAGCAAAAACCTATGGTCTTAAACTACCTAGTTCATCAGCAAGTGTCGCTGTTGCGACATTATCAATTCAAGTACCAGTAAGAGGGGATGCGGAAGATAAAAGATACTTACCATTACTTTACGCTGGTTCTCAATTTTTGACTGATGATCAAACGTTTGAATTATTATACGATGTCGACTTTGCTTCAAACTTTAACATTTCTAATAATGTGGATAGAACCAAAATTCCCGTTTATGTAAACGGTATATTAAGTGCCTATACTATTACAAAAACAGCTATACTGATAGCGGGTACAACTAAAATATATACTCAAGTTATTAGAAACACACAACCGTTCTATCAAATAACATTACCAGAAAATAATGTACTATCAATTGAGTCGGTTATCCATAAAAATGGTGTTAACTATCAAACATTACCTACGTTAACCGAGTTTAACGGGTCAGTAAATAAATGGTACGAAGTAAATTCGTTGGCGGAAGATAACGTATTTGTTGAAAACCAAGATTCGATACCCGATACCAACGGTGTATATCCTGGGGATTACATTAAAGTTGATCGTAGGTTCATAAAAGAGTACGCACCTAATGGATTTTGTACACTCACATTCGGTTCACAAGTAAGTCAAGGTCTTGATATATTAGATACTTTTGCCACAGCGGGTATATTTGATCTAAAATCTTTCGTTAATAATAACAGTTTAGGTTGGGCACCATTAAATAATACAACGATGTATGTTAAATATAGAGTTGGTGGTGGTACAGGAACAAATGTTGGTGTTGGTACAATCAATACGGTTGGTCAGGTTGCTATGAGAATAACGGGTCCCAATCCGCAAACAAATGCTATTGTTCAGGGTTCGTTAACAGTAACAAACGTAACCCCAGCTATTGGTGGTTCTGACGCTCCTTCAATTGAAGAACTCAGGAATTATATAGCATATAACTTTGCCGCTCAAAACAGGGCCGTGACCTTGAATGACTATAAATCAATTATTATGGGTATGCCAGCTAAATACGGTGTACCTACAAAAGTAGCGGTGACAGAATCACAAAATAAAATTAACGTTTCTGTTTTAACTAACGATGTTAATGGTTTAGCCACTGAGATGGTTTCATCGGTAATATTACAAAACATAGCGAACTATGTATCGAGATACCGAATGATCAATGACTACGTTGTTACAAGGCCAGCACAGGTAATAAATCTTGGCTTTGAAATATCTATATTAACGCAATCTGGTTCTCAGGTTAGTGCCATATCTAATATAGTAACCATACTTAAATCTGAGTTTGCTCAGACTAATCAACAACTCGGACAAAGTTATTTAACTGGTGCTCTTATAAAAAAGATAACTCAGGTCCCAGGTGTGTTAAATGTGAATTATATTAAAGCATTTAATAAAGTTGGTGGAGAATATTCATCATCATCATTAGATTCAACACAAATAATCAACACCACTACAAATGAAATTGATTTATCTAACGGGGCTATTAATGTTGGTGCTGAACAGCTTTTACAAATAAAATACCCAGAAAATGATATAACGATAATACCTGTTACACAAAAAGTAACAGGCTTTTAAAATATGAGAATACCAGTAGATTTAAAAAATGATGATAAAGTAATTAGAGTAAACCTTGAACAGGAATTTGATAACATTGAAATATTGAGTTTGAAAATAACCAATTCTGATGTGTATTCTCGTGTTTGTTCTGATTATGGTGTCATAGTGGGGCGTGTTATGTTAAACAGCGGATTTGGTGTTCAAAATGCGAAAGTGAGCGTGTTTGTTCCCATAACAGCTGACGACCAAACCAAGGATGAAATAACACAACTATATCCATTCCAAACGGTTAATGATACGTTTCCTAATGGTGTAAGGTACAATCTATTCCCAAGAATAAGAAACAGCAATAATCCAAGCCATAGAGCGATAGGTAATTTCCCAACCGAATCAGATTTCACCCATTACCCACAATATGTTGAGATAATGGAAAAGTATTATAAATACACGACTATAACAAACGAATCTGGTGATTATATGATTTTTGGTGTGCCACTAGGTAATCAAAATGTGGTAATGGATTTTGATGTATTTGACACACTGTCTTTTGATTTAACAGCTAACGATCTTGTTGAGCAGTTAACATCAGCTGAGGTAATTAAAGCTCTGGAAACGGCAACTGGTGTTGAAACAACAGTATCTAATAAAATACCAGGTTTTATCTACAAAGGTAGTAATAATTTTGAGGTGGAAGTTAAGACTAATATTGATGAAATGCCTAATGTGTTTCATCAGGTAAAACAGATAATGGTATCGCCTTTCTGGGGTGATGAAGATGCTTGTGATGTGGGTATATCGAGATGTGATTTTAGAATTAACTTTAAATATACACCATCTGCTATATTCTTTGGTTACATTCACTCACCGAGTGGTGCGTTCACAATAGAACCATCATATAAATTTTCTTCAGCGTTTAACAATACAACTCTAAATTACGAAATACCTGGATATGATAACGCAAACAATTTCTCTGGTGATATTTATCCGTTTCAGCAAATGGAAATTGTTGTTTATAGAATTGATGATATTAATAAACCAATAAAAAAACGTGTTGGTGTATTTACTGGTTCCAAGTATAACGGTGTGTTTAGAATTACACTACCAATGTATCAAGATTACTACGTTACCAATGAATTTGGTGATCTAGTTAAAACTGAAGATACGACCATCGGTATACCAACAAAAGGATATTATGCTTTTGAAATATATGATACCGATGAGGCTTGGAATGGTAGAAGAAAGGCATGGGGTTATTTCAACCAAGAAGTATTACCTGGTGTAAGGATACCAGCATCAAACACTGGTGATCCTGATTTAGGTGGTTGGCACCAAGAGGGGGCTTTGTTTGAATATGATATAATTAACCGAAAAAGAAAGTTTTATACTGTTATTGTTGAACATACAAAACATAATATTGATGATGTTTTGGTTGATGGGGATTACATAGGTTATTTACCACGCTTTAATCCAGCTAAATCATCAAATTATTGGAATTTTCCGTTGACGCTCGATAATGTTGTAAACTATGACGTACCAACTATAATAGGTTCAATCCTTGTACCGAGATTTTCTGTTTGGGGTGATGATGGAACTAAATCTAAAAATAAACCGAGCGGCACATCTGATGGTTCTTTATATGTAGCTAATAGATTATTAAATGAACCATCTGATCCTTATTTTACGAGCACGTATTCACATACTTTATTAGATTGTGAGAAATATTTTGGTATAGGTGTACAAACACAAAATGGATTCAATATGGGTGATGTGTTCATAAATACATTTAAGATTGAAGATTTTTTATGGAATGAGGGTACTAGTTCCTTTGGTGTTGATAATACTTGGAACTACGGTGATAACTCCGAAACGAATTTCACACCAACCCTATATGCTGTTGCTATTTCACAATTGAAAGATTCAAACGCTAATTCATTTAAAGTACAAAAACCATATACCCAGGCAATTAGTCCGTATAATACTTTCGGTGTATTTTTAAATTGTACCGAACTAAACGGTAAAATACCGTTAATGAGAATCGGTGTTTATGATGTTACCGATCAGTTACCAGATTTGATTAAATATCAAGTATACTCATCTTATAACAAAGGTTCATTATCTAATGTTGATATTGCACCGATCAATTTATCACAACAAATAGAAGATACTGAAATTTATATTGAAGAGGATGGCGTAATTTATAATCAAAGTGGTACAATATTAAACACAATCAACGATAATAACTCATATAATGGTCGATTCTATTACTTTGGTGTATGGAAAGGGGCTAATTCATTATATGATATAGAAACAAATTATTCTATCTAATGGATATCATAAGTGAAGTAATAGGTAATAAAAAATACGTTGGGTCATCTAATACAAACATAAATAGCCGCATCATACTTGATCAACCAAATAAAATCATGTATGAGAATAATTTGTTTTATAACATATCTCAAGTTACCCAATACGACACGGAAAAAAACCAAGCCTCAACATTTAGGATGTATGGTAAGATAGATCCTATATATTGTTTTGATGTGTATAATGAAACAACCGCTGGACCACAGAAAATAAATATGGATAAAACCTTATTTGAAATAAACACAAGAAACTGGTCGGTGGTTATTTTAAGATCTGTTCCTACAGTTATTAAAAATGCAAGTGGTATGGACGTTAACATCAAGGGTGTTAAAGTGATAAATAATAGAACGTCCAGCGGCACTACTAAATTTTATTTGGATCTTACAAACGGTTTACCAGCAAAAACATATTTTAACGGTATTAAGGCAAAAAATGTGGGTTTATTTTTCCCCTTGGGTCATAACTTTAAAGTTGGTGATAAAGTAAATATAAAAAGTAAAAATATAAACTTACCAGATGGTATATATAACGTAATTGAAATCGGATTAAATAAAATAACGATAGATTACCCTAATAATATTAGAGTATTTATAAACCAAACCCAACAAACAGAGAATGCTACGGCGGTTGTTAACTTAGGTACGGTAATCAATAAAGGATCTGGTTCTGGCGGTGTTGTTAAAAAGTTAACAGACGCTTCGACATTCCCCGTGCGTAATCTTAAGCTAAAAGCTGATGATGCTCCTGATATTATTAATAAACCAAGACCTAAAATATACCCTTTTGTTGAACCCGAATACACGGTATCCAAAGTGGTTGAGAAAGAACAATTAGAATATTATATAAAAACCCTTGAGGTCATCGATATCATTAATGAAATTGATGATTGTGGTTTTTCATTAAATAACTATAACACACTAATAAAAAACTGGTTTTCAACTAAGGACATTAATATCGGTAATTACAAAAACCACCTGAATCAACCGATATCTGAATTATATATTGGTATTATCAAAAACGGGGCGATAAACTCTTCTTATTCAAATGTCGAGAGCCATGTGGATCGTTATATCGAGTTTGTTGAAGTGGGTGACGGTATAGAACAAATAACCAGCAACAATAAGCCAGGTCAGGTGGTGAAGATGGGTGATAGATTTTTCCATAGTATATGTGAATATAGTACAGAGCAACTAACTGAAACCGAGATTTGTTATTTTAAACATAGATTAATACACAGAGATGTATTATTTCATTATAACCCATTTTTTAAAAAAGAAATAAAATTAAAATCGGCATATATTGATAGTAGTGATAGTTTATTAGGGATACCCGATTATGCGGTTTATAGTAGAAAAGAACAAAAGTGGATATGGCGTGAATTTTACGATATAGGTACAACAAACGAGGATGGTGTTTTAATTGATTTTCCCTTTACGAACGGATCCTTCTATGTACACAACGATATAAAATTTTTTGTTACCAGTGAAAAAAGGTTAACCAAAAAATACACCCTCAATATCAATGATATTACATCAAAAGACGGTAGCCAGTACATTAGTGAGCTAACGGACATATTGGATAATCTTGGTTTGGAAACAAATCTTGATATTGAAAAAATAAAACCATTCACTAAATATCAAGATAAAAAATGTTAACAATATCAATAAACGATAACGATAAAAATATTAATAATCTAATATTATCGGAAGACTATTCATCCGATAGGGATTCCTATAATAATAAATTACTGAATTTAACAACTAACAACGTAATTAATAGTATCACTGATGCTGAGGTTGTTGAATTTAAACCCGAAAGATCAAAAGTAATTAATTTTAATTTATTTTTTTTACGTTATTTTCAAACTGAAGACTATAATAATATTTTACCATACATCGAATATTATTTTAAAGAACATTACAAAAATACAAAGATTGGTTTGGGGTTATTAAATAACGACGGTACTTTGCCAGACGTCGCATATAATAGCTATTTGGATATACGTCAAGATAATTTATTAAGGGCACCCGCTCAAGACGGTGATAAGAATAAACTAAACAAAACAGTACTGACAGATTCTGGTATGGCTGTGTTTAATGAGGTGGATCAGGCTAACCTTAAAAAGCCAGTTAAACCAGGTATACCTGTTTTTTATAATTCATTTACGATTCCATTTTGGAATAACAACAACGATTGGAAAGACAACGCATTATTATATAAGAACAAACCATATTTTTATAACTCATTATTATTAATGGAGATATTTGATTCACCAGATAACTTTAAACAAAAAAGATTGATATCTGTACCTGTATTTGTAAACCAAAGATATAATTTAAATGAGAAACCATCAAATTACGATATTCTGGTTGAAAGGCCCTGTTTTGTGTTAACCAATGGTTGTGATGGGTTTTCTTTATTTTTTTTAAATACCAGTGTATATACTGATTTGTACGTTAAGTTTTCTTTTTGGGATGCGCTAAACGCAAAAAAGATAACATTAATACCATCATCGACATCTGAAACAAGTAAGAAATGGTTTCAGAAATCCAGCGATTTTAAACAAGAATCTTTGTACATAAAATATATGCTTAACTATTCGACTAAAACTTATAGGATGGCCGAATATGACTATACAACTAATTCATACGATTTAATCAGGAATGGATTTGACTTATATGAATTCGCATTTGATAGATATTTTGATGAGTTTAGGGTCGTCAACAAAAAACCAGTAGATGCAACGCTACCACAACCAGCACCACCACCATTAAATCCATTCAATTTTACAATTAATAATATAATACGTGACGTTTATTATAAAGTCGATAATACTAATATAAATTATAATATATTTAATTTATCGTTCACTCAAGATGAAACTTTCTTGAGCTATACTGGGGGGTTGGTTCAAAAATATAACGATTATATCAACACAATTTATAGTAATTATCTTACTTTTTTCTGTTTGAATAAAAATACGATTACATTACCTGTTATAAATAAAACATACACTGGGTATTCTAATAATATTATTGATTTTAAAATAAAAAATATCGATACGGTTAACTGGAAAATATCTTCTGTTGATTTTACTGATATGGTTATTGGGTTAGATAACTCAATCATTAGTGGTAACACAGCAACTAATACGATCTATAAAGACCAAATATTGTGCGAGGCACTAACGGTAATTGATAATTCTATTTTAGATGCTGAGGTTAACTCGTTCCTTTCGCCGTCAGATTCAATCATAATCGAAACACCTGATAATGTATGGGCGTTATCAAAAAATCTTTTTTTTGAGGTTGATGTATTTGAGCAGATATTAAACAACCCCAGGGCGATTTACGATATGTTTCAATATAACTTTACTAAATGTGTGGAATACGACGAAAACAACAATTGTATTCATTGGGCCGCAGAGTTCGTTGGTGGTTCTGGGTTTTATCTTTCGTTAGCTAAATTATTTATTCTATTGGGTTACACATATAATAATTTTGAAAGAATGGAAGACGTTAAAAAGTATCTTTTAGTTCGTTATAATGAAATAAAGAAAAGTGACATCAATAAATATAAAATGATAGTTAATGAGATAACAAACATATTACAATTTGATACCAAAGATATATTTAAATCTAAAATTTTAAAATATGTGAATGACAACTTTACAACGGAGAATTATCCAGTTTATAAGTCAAGTTATTTAAACTTAATATATAAGAAGAACAATGATTTTAATCTAGTTGATGCTAAAATATTAAGTGAATTAGATGTCGAGGTTGTCAAACTTAAAGCAAACGATGGTTTTAATTCAAATACCGAAAATAACCTAAATATTTTTGATGTGAGGGATTATGTTTTTGACACCATTTTAACAGTGTCAGGTGATAAAAATGTAACACCAGGCGGTGAATTAAATTTTTCATTGAAGTATAATATTGGGTATAAGATTCTTCAGGCAATGTTAAATACCAAAAAAATTACAATCAAAGGTAAATTAAGAGTTGGAATCGAAAACGACGATAATTCAAAGAATATATTTATACCTATAAATGTAACATTAAATATAGGTGATAAACCAACTCAAACATATTTAAGCGAGATTACATCTACAACATCACAACTTAAATTATAATGATACAGATACCACTAAATGATATTGAACAAAATATAATTGTTCATCTTGAGTCGAACACGTTTTTACCAGGAACTTATGTAAACGCTGAATATCAACAACCAGAGGATTATAAGATAAAACAATTGGAAAAGATTGTTGATATGGTTAATACCACAATAGCAAACGCTTCAAGAACCGAATTATCAATGCTTCAGGAAGTTAAGCCTAAATCTATACCGTTGTCTAAAGATATGACCAAGATGGTGTTAACTGTTTCTAATTCGGGTATAACATATGACTTTAATGTCGATAAATTTGAAGCACCCGTTGTCTCAACATATGATGCTGTAATAGATCACTTTACACCAAGTAATGATAAAGTATTTGTTACTGGTATTACCAGCAGCAAATTTGATATTATTGACAAATACTTTCCTAAAACCAATGTAATAAAAACAGTAGAAAAAATCAGACCTAAAATGATTTTTCCACAAACTAATTATGCGATGGGATTAAACCAGCAAAGTAGATTTAATGTAATACTTGAAAGAGATAAAGATGGAAATCAAGCAATTAATATTAGTGAGGTTAAAGAACTAGCACAAAATAAACAACATAAAACAAATATTTCTTTATCGGCGGCAAAAGAAACCAAAATCTCACGTTTTGTTGGTGATTTCGCAAATGATAACAAACAATCGGTTCTTCAAGAAAATCTCGCGGATAATAAAGTGGTTAGATTATATGTAAAATTTAATATACCAGGCCTAAATATTACGACCATGATTTTGAAAGATGAACCCACAACCAAATTGTCTGAATATGTTTTATACTTGGATACACCAAATCCTATAAAATATGTTGATTTAGGCGATGGAACAACTATATTTACTTATCTCAGGGTTGACGATTTACCAGATACAACCGCAAATATGGTTTTATTTGATGGGTATTCTGAGGAACCAAAAATATTATCCGATGTATTTATTGATAGAGGTGTAAATAGTCCATTCGAGAAAGTAAAAAAATTAAAAAATACGAAAAATCTTAACGAGTTAAGCAAAAACGGATTAGGTTTTTACAAAATAAATACAAAGGGTTATAACTTTAAAAATTTATAATATATGGCTATAGGTGTTTATGGGGTAAAAAGACCCGCTGATGTGAGTCCAAGTGATATAGAAATAATTGTAATATATTCTAAGACAAGGAATTCTACAGATAAACAAACAATTACAAAATTAACTGGTACTCAGGTGATGAAACCCGTAATGTCGAGCACGGCATTAGGTGGATCATCTGTTGAAATATTGGGCGGATTATATAATATGACATTACCAAAAGATGTCTTTAACCAGGTTGGGTTTTATACTGTTTACATCAGGCCAGCACAAATACGTATACCGATAGCTGATTGCGGTCAATTAGCGACCTATCCAGATGTTAATGGATTGGTCTTTGATATAAAGACAGCGCCAGCAGAATTTACCAATAAATTTAACAATAATGGTTTAGACGGATATAGGGTTGAGTACTTGAATAATGACGGTACTAAAATACAGAATTTGTACAGAGTGATAACATCTTCATTTTTATCTGAACCAGTACAGGTAAATACACCGAACTCATCATCTAAGAGTATAAAGTATATTTACAATAACATAGGTACATTACTTTTCTGTTCTGTAACACCAAATACGGCACCAAGTTTTAAACCGACGGCAAATCCATTCCTGGGAACCAAAGGGCAAAATGTTATTATTACAAATACGAGTTTCTCACCACAAGTGATCGAACTTGAATTGGTAAATTACGATATTGATAGCCTGGCAATTAGTTTGTTTGGTGATCAGTCAAAATCTATTAATGATGGTATCTACACCCTTTATGATTTCGATAAGAATATTTACGCTCAGTATGACTTATATGAAGTCAAAGATAGTTTGAATAATCCTCTATATGAAGTTAGAAAAAAGAGAACGAATATAGATACAACAAAAGCATACAACAACGTAATCAATAATGGCTAATCTTAGTTTTACATATGACCAACAAATCATTCGTGATTTATATAATACTGCCGATGAAGCAATCGCAGCATCAAGATCATTGGGGTGTGATGGTTATCGTACATATTTGATAAACGGTGAAACAAAATATGTACCTTGTTCATCATATGTGCAATATGAAAACGCTTTGAGGTGGAGAAAAGCCCAGGGTGTTATTGGTGCGTTCGGTAACGATACCTTCGGTAACAAATTAGTTGGTTTACAGTTTGCCAATTCAAAAGATGAAATACAGGGTGACCCATATTTCACCATGGGTAATTTCAGCATAAGCACATCAACTAAGATAAATAGCCCAGCACAATCTACTGAATCAGTAGGTAATGATCCAGTTGGATCATACACGATAAATGATATTGCCGATAGAAATTTATCGTATTTTAGCGGTAAACCATATGTTGAAACAACTCAACAACTGATCGATAAGAATTTATCGGTTAAGGTGTTATTTGATCGTAAAAAGTTAGATAATCATGTATTGTATTCTTCTTTGAAAGAAAGAATCAAAACTTCTTTAATGGAGATATACAATCAATTCCCAGCGGCGTTGAAATCAAATGCGGTATCAATATATAAACCAAACATCAGTAATTATGCATATATAACTAACGAAAACCGTTCACAATTCAAGGTGAGCTTATTTGGTTTAGCTAATCCGTTTGGTATCAATTATTTTAGCACTGGCGCAACATCAACCGATAATGAGAATATTACGGTTTATAGAAACTTAGCTAAACAATACAGTAACTACGTCATTTATTTTAATGGGGTGGAATACCCTATTGTGAGTGTAACACTACCAACTACAACGGATGCTAATGCGGGTATTACGGTGGTTGTGAATGGTAATCCGTTCGGTGCCCTGGTAAACATTAATTCAGAAACAAATAATAGTTTTTATATAAAACCAAAACAAGCGGTTTATGATGAGTTCTTTAGTGAACTATCCGATTTCGCTTCGTTCTTACTATCATATGATTTGGCAACGAACCAGTATAAAAGTGATTTCGTATTCCCTACGTTATCCGATAATGGTGTGATTGTTGAAACTAAGGAAACTGTGTACTTCCCTAAGCTCGATGATGTGAATATTGATATGTTCACTGATTCATTTGATACATATACGACAAAATTAAATGACCTGGCCGAGAGCTATGATGCTGCGAAAACGAATTTAATTGCTCGTTTCTTAACAACAGATTCATTAAAGGAGTTTGATACAGAGGATAGAAAAGTTAATTTATTATTCCAGCTTTACGGTAAACAATTCGATGAGATTAGAAAATACATCGATGGTATTACCTTTATGAGACACGTAAGTTACGATAAAGTAGAAAACGTACCTGATTTATTGTTGAAAAACTTTGCACATATGCTCGGTTTTGAAACTTATGAATTGGAAGACGAAAACACGCTTATCGAATCTTTATTTACAACAAGTGTGTCTTCGACGACAATGACACCTGCTGAGGTTGATATTGAACTCTGGAGAAGAATCTTGATCAACGCAGCATATCTTTTCAAATCAAAAGGAACAAGAAAATCAATTGAGTTCATTCTCAAATTAGTTGGTTTCCCCGATGATATATTTGAATTGAATGAATATGTGTATTTAGCTGAAAGACCATTAAATGTGGGTGATGTGTTGAATAAAATTTACGTTGGTTCGACAGATGATCCGCAGGTATTATTGGATTTACAACCATTCGATACTCAAGGTTATCCAACAACCCCATTTAACATACATTACCAGGGTAATGGTGGTTCTGCTATCGAGGATAAGTTCAACTACGGGCCATACGATTTTGGTAAGGCGTATATAAACGCTTTCAAAAAAAGTGGTTCGGTTCATTTATTTGAATTGGAAAGAACCATCGATGATCGTAAGAGTTGGATGGTGGTAACGAGCACAACTCAACTGGTTAACGATGAGAATAATGGATATACTGACTATTATAGTGATAACACTAAGTTGACCATTAACTCAAAAGAATTTGAAGTGTATATTGGTTCTGATAGAATTCTTGATGTATCAATATATAGACAATATGTGAGAAATCTTGGTATGGTTAATGCCGACCTTACATTCAGTAATCCAATATCGTTTGATGATACTAACATGTCGTTTAACGAGTTTGTTAAACAATCGGTAAACAACTTCATTAACCCAACAAATAGAAAGGTAATCAGCACATACCCAACGTTAACAAAGATCTATCTTGATTATTATAGTGGTACAACAAACCCTATGGATATTTCAAGATCTTTAGCGTTCTTGGGACAATTCGATACACACTGGATTAAACTAATTCAACAGTTTATTCCAGCAACAACCATATATAATGCAGGTAAGAAAATACAAAACTCAGCATTTAATGATAATAAATTCAAATATAAGCACGGTTTAAACACATCAGTTAATTGGTTGGGTACCGATGGTTCTGAATTCCAAGAACTGGCGTTAAGACCCGTTTATATGGGTACTAATAAGGTATTACCAAATGAAGGTATTATTACTGAAAGTATTGATGGTAGTATTCCATCATATACTATTACAGCTAAACAAGGTGATAAGGTATATGGTGAATTAATGGGTAATGAAAGATACCTGGGTAGCTTCTACTCTATCTCTGATTTCTGCGACGAAAGCGAGGGTAGGTATGAAATATGGGCATCTGGTGTTAACTATGGTGACGATACCATTTACAGCGGTAACACCAATACGGCTGGCCCTAAATATGGTGTATTTGTGGTTTACGAAAATAATGTTTATAGATTAAACACCAAAGCGTTGTTTAACTGGGGTTCTTATTCTGGTATTACAACAACAGGGGGTACGAAAGGATTGGCACCAAATGCGGCAACGGATACATACAGCGGGGTAACTAAATACCTATGGGATCATATCGATTATAACACCGATTCAAGAACCGTATCATTCCAGGATAGTACTGGTATTACGGGTACTGAAAGATCGTTCTATATGAATAGTATCGGTGCAGCGCAAGCGTTTATTCGAATTGGTTTAACTTATGATTGCCCCCCACCAAAACCACACGTATGTTACTTTGACTTTACTGGTAGAACTATAAATCTAACCAATTACACTGGTACAACTTTATTGAGCTTTACTGATAATACTGGTGCGTTATTGTATATAAAACAACCTAAATATTTTGGTTATAGTAAGGATAGATCAGCAACAAAACCAACTGGTACAAGTAGGGGCTATATTAGTAACTGGACTACCAATTACGAACAAATATTTAATTACACCAGCGGTCAGACGTACTACTACGGTGAATATGTTGGTCTTATAGATTCAACAGATACAAGTAAGTTGATAAGTACTTCCGTGTCGGGCGATTCTAAATTATATAAGGTTACTGGTGATACGATGTATGCCACAAATGGAAATATTTCAATTATAACGGGTGTTACTTTTGTGAGTAACATTGGAACCGATGGTTTACCTTCGACAACAACTGGTATAACAGGTGGTTTGTATGGTAGATATGAAGATAGAACAGCAACAGATCCGTTCATGCAGGTTGATACGGCTTATATTGACAAGATAATATTAGACCCAATTGCTAATAAGGCATCAATAAATTTAACTAAATCACTTAACCTGGTTCACGTTTTCAGCGGAGATACACCAGGTACAACATATAGAGTTACTGACACACTTGTTGGTAATCAGATATATGTGAGTGATTCTATCGGATTAACATTCGATGGTTTATATCCAGTTAACCCAGCTTATGTTGGGCCGTTCTATACACCAAAAGAAGATAGTATATTCATACATACATTACAGGATACTTTAACCCTGGCGCTGAATACCAACAATGCGGTATCCATACAGTCATTAAACGAAAACTTTAATAGTATCGGTACTGATTTAACGTTGATAAAAACCAACCCTGGCTATTATCTCGTAACAAAAAGTAACTTCTTAACAATTAAGATCAAATTATATTTTGAGTCACAATCGAACATAGCACAAACGGTTAGGATTCAGTTATTGAATAGTAATCAAGTTCTATACGATGAGCAGTCATTTACGTTTAATGGTGATGATTTACCAGACGATAGACAATTTGAATACACTTACCAGGACTTCTTTAAGGCTGGTGATAAAATATATTTAAACATCATACCTATAACGGTACCATGTACTTTATCGAGATATGAAAAACTCGAATATACACATAGTAATCCTGATGTTGCCGATTCACTGAATGACCCAAGATTTAGGGTGTTATTTAATTCAGGTAATGTATTTAATAAATTTGGGTATAGAAGTGAAGGTTTGTCGCTTAAACCAATATACAACCTGGCTGATTTAAGCTTTAATGAACTTAAATTAAATTACGGTAGTGGTAAATATAATGTGTTAACAACACCTAATGTTACTTATTCATTGGATCCTTCGTATTTGATGAATAAAATGTACCTGGATTACTATAAAAAGTTTACAACTGGTACATTGGAATACAATACCAAGGAATATGATAAGCCATTGGGTAATGATAAAATTGATTTCACATTTAGTGTAAGAAGTAAAATATATGATTATTCTGGTGAAATTACAGCATCAAGTGGTACAACAACGGCCACGGGTGTTAATGGTCGACCAGTATCATATGACTTCAATTATTTTGATTACTATTTGGGTAATACACCTAAGCAAACAGAATTCAGTAATATAGCCAACACAATCAGTATTGGTAAAAATGTAAGTAGACGTTTATTAAACCATAATAGAACAGTAAATTATGTACCACAAAACACATATCTTAACGGTACTGCATTGGGTACATCGACTACAACGGCGACTAAGACATTTATATCTTATGGTGATGGGTTGAACGATTACACACAATTGAATTATTCGACTAATATATTAAATCAAATTAGATTAAACAGAAGATACTATACGGGCATACTTAATACAACGGGAGCTACAATCTTCCAATATTACGCTAAGGAAAATGATGTGTATTCAACTGAGCTATACCAGGATCTGTTATCAACAGTTCCAGAGTTTAACGAACAGATCATTAACTATGAGTTGAATGATATTGTTAAAGTGGCGATTGAGGATTATAAAATGGTTTCTGGTAGTACAATAGTGACGGAAACAAAATATAAGTTATATGTGTGTATCAATGAGATACATACATCACATTGTTACTCAACAACAGGTACAACAGGTTCAATACACCCAATTTACAGACCGAGAGGATCGAGATCATGTTTTATTGAATTGGAACGTTATAACCCAGCCAACTTCACTCCTTGGGGTTACGAAGAAAGTATGGTTAACGGTTACCCAACACCTAACGTTATTGATTACGTATATCGTAATATTGTTTCATTCGATACCACATCACCTATGAGTTATTCATTTGGTGATTTAATCCTGGCAACATATACTGGTACGAATATATTCTTTAGATACGTTTACAATAAATCAACCACGTATGAACCAACACGAGTATATACTCGTGGGGAATTCGTAACAAGCGGAGTAACGGAAGGGTCATCGACGGTATATAGGTATTTCTACGCTAAGACGACGGTGCCATCGGGCACATCAGTATCTAACACAACATATTGGACTAAATTAACCAGTGAATTATTTAGCCACAGATCGCTTGCTGCGAGTGGTGAAACTGGTGGTATTGGTGCGAGTGGTGTTACGACCTATACATTCTTAGGTTCTTCTTGGGTACCGTATGTTGATGAGGGTAACGTATATAACTTTAGCTCAACAGCATCCAGATTACCAAAAACGTTACCAGTTACAAATAACACACCTTATATTGCAACGGGTTCAGTTAGTGGTTATACATCAGAAAGTAGTCGTTGGAATAGTGTATTATTACCAAATCATATATTCATTGATAGATCATATGACATATTGGATAATTATGAAATTATAACGCAAAATAAGATATTAAACAACAACGGTTATTACACAAACGGTACTTTTGGAAAGGGTTACTATACGGGCTCAACCATGGGTATGACAACTGGTGACGGCGAAGTCGAGGGTACAAACTATAATGACGTGTTTGGTATTTCAAGACTTGGGGTTTCAAACATTTATTTGAAACCATCAGTACCGTATAACCCGATTAAAATAGCATCTGGTTTTACTGACGCTTCGTTTAACACAAGATCGTATTATTTACGACCTTACCAGGGTGAGGCAATTGGTTTAATGCCGTTGTTTGAAAGATTATGTCGAGAAGACGAAAGGAACAACCCAGGGTTGTTCGTTACACCTAATTTAATTACTTTCGATACCTCATCATTGTTCCACTCCAAAAAATATAGTGTTAACAGAGGTGTTCTATATAAGTATGTAAACCCAGATGCGGTTACTGTCGCATCTGGTGTAACAGAACCCGCATTAGATATAACGAATTGGGAAGAACGCGATTTCTGTTTAGTAAATAATTTTACGTTCTATAAAGATAGAACTCGCGTTGAAGTGTTCGAATCAACAATTGAAACATTAACTACGGGGGTGACAAATGATTTATATTTCTATAATAATTCCTTAAACTTGAAAACAGGATTTACCAGCAAATCATTTAGCGGTACGACGACGAATGCTAAATTGGTTACGGCCCTGAATAAGTTTTATGATGTAACCGATGAAAACAGAAGAATTGTAACGCAATACGGTGAATTTGATTTCAGATTAAACGGAACCGATATTATTATGGATTACTATTATCCGAAAGATCAGGTGGGTTATCCCGTTACTGGCGAATTTATGGGTAAATTAACAGCAACAAATGCCTGTGGTCACCAGGCAACAACTATTTTCGGTATGCTATTTAATACGAATCTGGATAAGTTAAATAGAACAACTACGCTTACTCCAAAGGCATCAATTGCTGCGGCAGCTCAAATATTGAACACATATACGGTTAGATTGATAATTAACCAATCATCTAATGCTTCAGCTAACTTATCTGTATTAACGGCAGATAGTAATTTATTACCAATAACGCAAAACTATGTTGTTAATAAATACACAACATATGATAATAAATTTAGTATAATACCACAAACGGATCTACAGATTATGTTAAGTTACTCTACGTCGAAAAAACAGACAACGTTTAAATCGGGTACGATTGATAATTTAGCAATATTCGTAAATGATTCAGTAATTAACACAGCATTTGTACAGACGTCAATAAGTGTAGAAAATAATGTGGAAACCAGGGTAATAACATTGAAAAATGTATCAACAAATAGTACAATTAACATAACTCTCGCTGGGGTGGAAAACATTTCATTAAGTACAGTAGAAACAAAAAACGTATTTAACGTAAAAAATATTAATATTAAAACAACACAGCTTTAAAAGTTAAAATAAATCTATTTATTATAAAAATATAATGAGCTATATAATAAAAAAAACCGACCCGTTGGTTAATTTGAAGTTAACTAATAAAGGTAGGAGAAATCTATCTAACGGATCTCTGTCGTTTGTAAACTTTACCCTGGGGGATGGTGAGATGGATTACTCGTCCGATGATCCTAGCTTAATAAACATTTTAAGACCAGCGGATTCACAACACGATGTGCAATACCCAGTTCCAAGTAGTGGAACAAATTATAGAAACCCAATATCTGTAATTACCTCAAAACCTATTGAGATTCATGCTGCTGCTAAAGAGCGTGGATTTTTTACTTATAATACTGGTGGAACTGTAGATATTGATAGTTCTTTGTGTTTAGTTTCCAATGTTACAGGTACAACACCCACAATATCGAACAAAATCACATTGCGTTTTAACAGCAATAGCATTAAAAACACAGGATATAAGACAACCATTGATACTGGTGATTATTTGTTTTTAAAGATCAAAACAAGCGGATATACTGCAAATTATACGGATGTATCTGGGGTTACGATAAACCCCAAACCTATTTTGTATGAAATGTTCTCAATTGTTACGGTAAACAGCGGATCAACCTACAATTTATCGGGTTACACTTCTGGAACCGCAATCGAATTCCAGGTCGACAGAGCACTACCAGGGTATGATTCATACAAGGTAAATGGCTTTATATACCCAGGATCAAATACAATAGCTGATTATTATGACGCTCAAGACCCAACAGCTTATTGGCAGAATGGTATGTTGAATTTCACAACAGGGGCCACACCGTCTGGTGATGACATTCCAGTTTGGAATATGACAATTGTTACTCTTGATGATATAATTGGTTTAGATAGCTCATTATATAAAGGTAAGTATGGAAATAAATCAAAAAATTATTGGGGTACGGCTATAAATTACGATTATTTTATTACGATAGATAAAAACAAAATAGGTATAATTCACTACACTAATAAATCGGTTAGTAATTATTATGCTGAGGGGTTTTATAGTAATACATTCAAATTAAAAGTGCCGTATTTAATGTGGCATAAAAAACAATTTGGGGGCATTAGTACAGCCACCAATATCGGATATACGTTTGTTTGTGATGATACAGTTAAGTACATGGGTGCTAATAACACAATCAAATATTATGATTTGATAGACCAGGAGTATATACCAACAGTTGTTGGTAAAGTATTGGTTGACGAGAAGATTGTTATAATCGAAGATCAAGAATTATTGGTTGCGTTATCTTATAAGGGTAACAGGAATTACACATTACCGACCCCGCAGTTGACGATGGTTAATCCTGGGGTTTGTCCTGAATCAAGTACGATAGGTGCACTTCAACCTAACGAAGCTTTTCACGTGAGCTACATTTTTGCTGATGTATCAGGAAATACAGGATTACATTGTGAAAATTACGCAACAGTTAAAAACACAGATACTGTTGCCAAAGACATTACATTCCAATTTTCTCAACAACCAACTGGATATACTGGGTTATCTTATAGCGAATTTAGTTATTTAATGCCATATACTGGGTTTACAGGTATGGGTTATAGAACAAATGCTATTACGATGTTATGGCAAAAAACCGATATTAACGCCACACCAGCGGCAAACGATTGGAATTATTACAATATCAATAACTACGTGGGGACCAATGGATGTTTATATAACGGCGGTTTCCAAACCAACACAGAATACTTTGGTTTATTTAGTGAGGTAATCATTGGCACAGGATCGGTTACGCCAGTAACATATCTTGGGACTAACTATTACACATACCAAACCTCACAAAAACCAATAGGTAGTTTATTCATTAGTTCTGGTTTAACAAGTAGTAACGTTGGTAGTGTTTTGGATCCTTCAAATACAATTACTGGAATAGGTACCTCAAACAAATATTATATTGACACACAAACAACTGGTACCACAATATGGTTTAAGGCCACGGATATCGTATCAACATCGGATCTGATGATTAACTATGTAACTGGTACGACCCAAACATCATCGTTAATAAGACAGAGTGTGGTAGTACCATCTAATTACCTGGCGTATACTTATGCCAATGGAATATACACAGGATCAACAGGTGCCGTATGTTTAACCTTAAACGAAATACCTAATAATAATGTTGTGTGGGTATTCTATAACGGACAATTGTTGAATTCGGCGTACTACGGTGTATTTACCACTGGTACAACAGCTAATAGAAGAATACAGTTAAGTTTCTCACCAACAGCTGGAAGTAATTTAACTTATTTCTATATTGATGCTGCTGGACTTGGTACTGAGCCCGTGGATAATGGTATGACACCGTTAAACATAGCAAATTTAAGGGTTAATATCGATAAATCTTTCCTTAGTGTAAGTTCTGGACAAACTTATAATGTAAATAACTTTATTTCTATCCCAAGTTCAACTAATATTACAGGAATGACATTCGGAGATGAAAACTTCTTCTACGGTAACGTTGAAACTGATATTCATGCTATGGTTTATAAAACAATACTCACATGTAACGTATTGCCTAATCAATTCATTAATAGTGCAAACCCTACGTTTAACCCAAATGAAGATAAAGCATCATTTACCGAAATAGGTATATACGACGCTGATGACGATCTGGTTGCTATAGGTAAGTTTAGTCAACCGTTGGTTAGAAAATATAATTCTGATATGTTAATAATACAAGCAACGATAGATTTCTAATGGGTTTTATAAAAGATAACACAAATAGTTTTGAAATATATTTGACCGATTTAGGTAGAGAAAAAACTCTTGATGGTGGTTTTATGACTGCCGTTAAGTATTTCTCTCTTACCGATTCAGACGCCAATTACGAATATTTTGTACCAAAACCAAACGAAATTTTACCATATGACGGTACAAACCTTGCCAATTATGTACCTGGTGATTATGTTGTAACTGGGGGTACTTATTACAAATTCAAAATAGGCACAGGTTCAAGATCATCACCACCATCCGATTGGTGGGAAGCTAAAATTTTGTTTGATCCTAACGTTATAACCAAACAACCAATACCAGTAATAAATCATGCGGGTACTAAAACAACATCACTCGGAAATAATAACGCATTTAACGATGACTATGTAAACGACGTATTCGTTCAGGTTAAACTAAGAGGGTCTATAGTAGATAATAAAGAGTATAAAAAATCTTTATACACAATAAAAAATAACACAGAAAAATCGTATGTGTTATATGAACCAGATGTCGCTCAAACAACAACTCCGATATTAACATATATACTAATATAATGAAAAAACAATTTAATATTTCTGGTTTAAATGGCTACTATCTTTCATTTGTTCCCACTGGGACGGTAGATAGTAGTAATTATTTAACCAAACTAATAAAACACACCGATTTTTTCCCGAAAACAACAAATGAATCTTTATCGTTTGTTTTTAAAAATGCGTCATATTCAGACCCAGGGGTGATTTTGGGGTCAAACAGGGCTAGTGGTAATTCATCTTTCAAATACACAGAGATAACGAAACCAAATGAATTGACGTTAAATAAAATGTATTATAATACTTTTACTTTTAATTTTAAATTCACAGGATCATCGTTAGGGGGTTATACGCCAGATTCATCGGTGATAAGTTATGAAAATTACGGTAAACATTTAAACCGATTACGTGTTAAATTATACGTTCAACTTGGTGCTAATTTAATCCCATTATCATTAGCGGATTTGTATTTTTGGAATTCATTATCATCAAGTTGGACATATGTCGGAACTGGAACCACCAGGTTTAGTACTGGTTTAACACAGGGATTCAAGTTAAATACTGGACTAAATGGTGAACCTTGTATCGATCTTTGTTACGGCACTGGATCAACGGGCGGTGTTGATGGGGGGTATGCGAAATATTCTGATTATTTCAATGATGCGTTTGGACCAAATGGTTATAATTTTAAAGTTACAGCATCATTACCAGATTTTTCATCGGTCGCAACAAATAGTAAGGATTATAAACTAATAATTAAATATTATAATATCGCTGTTACTGGTACAACGTACCCATATAACACATCTGAAAGTATTGAATTAATGTCAAATACTTATTTGTGGTATCAGGTTTCTTCAGATAATGAATCGGTACCTGTAGTAGGCGGAGGCTCATAAAACTTAATTTATCATGCCATCAGTTACATACATAAGAAAAGTTGACATACAACCAAAATTCAGTTTTAGAATAGACGGATCCGATTTCTATTTAAATACTCATGGGTTAAGTGTTACCGATTCAACTAAATCAACATCGTCAACAGATAATAATTTTATCTACATAATGAACAAACAAACAACACCGATTTATGTGAGTGGTGTTTCTTTGTCGGGTTTAACATTTAGAAACAGGAATGGTGAATTAAACACCACACTAAAAACAACCCTGGATTCCGTTGCCGATGACGAAACGTACCAATACCAAACGTATAATGTTTATTTCAGAGGTAACTTAATCGGTAAATTAATACTTTCAACTGAGTTAGGATATAAAAACGGGTCGAAAACCGTTTTATACCCTTACCAATCTTATAAAATTGGCGCTCAATACATTGTTCAAAATATAAATAATATAAATTATCAATATTTTGGAAGAACAAAATTAACCCCAAATAAAAAAAACGGAATTATAGATATTAATTGTAAAATTAATGTATATACGGACTCTGGGTTTACCACACTAATTAATAGTGATTTGACATTATCTATCAATTTAATAAATACGTCAACAAATACAACATTCTTAACATCATAAAACTAAGATAAAGACTATTTATAAAAAAATATTAATAACTATATTTAAATAAAACGTAAAACTATGGGTTTAATAGCAACAGGTACCACGGTTGAAATGGTGGTTTATCTTACTGATGCGGGTAGGGATGCCTTATTGAGACAAGGGTTTGCGCCAGTTAGCTTTTCATTGACTGATGAAGACGCTAACTATAACGCAACTGAAACATTAACACAGGTGGCCACAGATCTAACAGGTGACTATGATGATAATGTTTACTCGACATCTAAAAATATTGGTATAAAAAACCAGATAATTTATGGATTACCAACCGCAACTACGACTACGGCAACAACTACAACAGCAGCTGCAGCTGCTAACTTGGTTGCAGTAAGATCGACAGCAGCAATAGCATAATAGATTAAATAATATTATATATAATGAGTGCAATATTAAAAATGAGAATTCCTTTCTTTAGAAAAAAAGAAAGTGGTGGTACCGACGGTAGAGCAACCTTCTATTTAGCCCAATCAGTTAATTATTTACCATCAGCGAACCAAACGGTTACGGTGACACACACAAATGTGAGGGGTGCTGCGTTTCAAACCTATTTAAATACTAAGTCAACAAACACGTTAACGGCTAAGTTTGTTGAATATAACATTGATAACACAACAATAACACCACTGAATACAGACGGTTTTAATTACTATATGACATTACAGTATACCGATCTTAGTCTATCCACATATATTAATGGGGGTGATTGTAACGGATATATTGAGTATGATGTAAACCCAACAACATTAACAGTACTTAAGCCAGTAGAAACGCCCGTTGTTGTTTCTGACTCAGTGCCTTATGATTTATTTGATGGGTACAATATAATAACAAACATAGTTACTGGTGGTACAATACCAACAACAGGTATCACTAAGGCTATGCTTGTAAAAAGAGATGAAAGTAATACGATATTTGCTAATTTATTAAAAAGTTTAAATTTACCTGTTACGGAGTTGGATTTAATGAAATACAAGAGAAGCCAACTTGGTACAAGTGCGTTAGCGACTGGCACAACATATAATTACCTTTTAGGTGGTCAAAAATATACATGGACACCTTGGACAAACACAGGTTCAACATCTGGGGTTACTTTAGCAGTACACCCCACAAGCGGATATACGGGCGAATACTATGGTACGGTATTACAAACAATCGGTAGCTATGAATTTATGTCTACAAATAAAGCTGCTTTACCTGTTGAAAATGATATGTATTTGATATTTGAAATACCTAATAACGAATACGGCGAAATAATTGACGGTAAAACATTTAGAATGACATTACCCTATTATGCTGCGACTGGTGTAACGGGTAACACATTAATTAACCAAGTATTTGGTTCGTATACGGGGTATTCGTCAACGCCAACACAACTTAGCATATACGGTACATATAATAAATCTGGTTATTCGAGATCTATCAATATGGACAAAGCACTTTCCGAAACCGATTTATCGGTACAGGATATAGGTGTTAGACCAGATTTAAATAACTCAACGTTTAATGACACAACATATCAAAGTAACGTTGTTTTATTATTCTCAGATACAATTAAAGCCCCATACGATACTAATTTTTCTTCATGGAGCGGTGGTACGGTTGATTTAATGGAAGGTATTAAAGTATTTAGCGAAACTGCGGGTATCGAAAAACCAACTTATGATTATTTTAACGACCAATGTGTCGGTTTTGTGGCCCTGGATAAAGGTTTTGTTGTGATAACACATCCATTAATAGTTGATTCGTACTTCAAAAATGTTTTTGCTGGAACCATTTCATCAAGCGGAACCTGGAGTGGCGGTACTAAAGTTTATGACTACGGCGCTTTAGCGACTGGTACAACGAGAGGAGCTGTTAAAACCGACCCAACGAAAATGATTACTACTGTCGATAACACTAATTATGTTTATTGGGACAGCTCACAATTTATTTTCACTGGTTTAACTGGTACTTATAGTGGTATTACCTCAAATATGGAGTTTAAAAGTTATAATACAGAAAAATCATTGAATATTGTTTGTTTGGCATCAGCTAACGAATTTTTTAGGTCAACAAATGATTCAGCAAAAGAGTTATTTGGTTTAGCAACACAAGGTTCAACAACATCAACATATGGTTTGGAGATGAGTAATCTACTAAACACACCAACATATGCTGATTTCCAAACTGGTAGTGATGAACTTTATCCTGTTATTATTACTGGTTTGGGTTTACACGATGCTAATGGTAATTTATTGGCTATTTGTAAACCATCACAACCAGTCAAAAAGTATTGGTATGATGTCGTTTCTTTTAATATTCGTATTAGACTTTAAAATATGTTATATATTTATAGATTATTTGAATCCCATACAAATGAAGCTTCTTATGTGCGTTAATAAACACTAACCGAAAAAAATATAAAAGAAACAAATGAATAAAACTAACGATAATGAGTACTATCTTTTGGGTTTAGATGTGTCAACCAAAACAATTGGCGTGTCACTTTTTGATAATAAGGGACAACTACTGGAATTAACTCACATCTCACCAAAGGCTAAACCAGTACCTGATTCAAAAACAGAAGAATTGATTAAAAAGGCGGATCTTTATGCTGAATTTATTAAGAAATACACCAAAATGAAAACCAAGATTAAACATGTTGTCATCGAAGAACCTTTATTGCGTTCAAACAACGTTAATACGGTGGGAACACTACTTAGATTTAACGGTATGGTAACCAAGATAACATATGATATTATTGGGGCGGTACCAGAATATGTAAGTACATACGAAGCCAGAAAAAATGCCTTTCCTGAGTTAATGCAACCAGGGTCTAATAAAAAACTAGTATTATTTGGTGCTTACTCAAAAGACACCGATAAAAAAATGGTAATCTGGGAGAAGGTCTCAAAAAGAGAACCAAACATTAAATGGTTATTGGATGCTAAGGGTGCGCTGAAAAAAGAAAATTTTGATATGGCTGATAGCTACACCTGTGTGCTTGGTTTTATGAAAATGAAAAAGATCATCGAGTAATTTGGTTTTTTTGTTTTTTTTGTTTATTTTTGATGAAAATCACTCATCATGTTCGTTTCTGACGATAGGCACGAAGAACTTATAAGTTTATTGGAGGATTTTCTTGGGGAACCTAGAAAACACTATGAGAGTAGAGGACAGATCAGTTTTGACTGTCCTAACTGCTCTTATGAGAAGGGTCTTGATCACGATGGTAAAGGTAATCTTGAAATAAATTATGAATTAGGCGTATATAACTGTTGGGCTTGCGCTGAAACAGATGGTACCAAAGGTAAACTATATTACCTTTTCAAGCAATATGCTGATAAAGAAACTTTAAGGAAATTCATCAACGCTCATTTCGTATTCGATAGTGACTTTTATGAGGATGAGGGGTTTGAGATTGATAAACGGGTTTTAAAATTACCTGAATCTTTTTATTACCTAACTGGTAAACAAGGGCACATTTTATTTGTTTCAGCTTTTAATTATCTATATAGTAGAGGCATTACCGATGAGATAATTGCTAAATATAAACTCGGGTTTTGCCTCGATGGTAAATATCAAAATAGGATTGTCATACCTTCTTATGACATCGACGGGGATCTCAATTATTTTGTTGCACGATCCATCAGCAAACAGAATACGAAATATAAATATTTAAACCCAGAGGTGGATAAAACCAGTATCATTTTCAATGAAAATATGATTAACTGGGATAAACCCATATTCTTGGTTGAGGGTGCTTTTGATCATATAGTTATACCAAACAGCATACCGTTACTGGGTAAGAAAATGTATGATAAGTTGTTGGATTTGATATACCGCAAAGCCAATAGCTTTATCATTATTGTTTTGGATTCCGATGCCAATGATGATGCTGTCAAAATATATAATAAACTTGATTGCGGTAAACTAATGAATCGAATCCTGATAAATAGGATGCCAGAAGAACATGATGTTTCTAGCTTCAACCAAACTTATGGCCAAGATAATTTAAAAGATTGGTTAAAAAATAAAACAACACGAATAGTAGATTAAGCTATGATAAAATTAATTCATGAAACCCACACCTATGTGAATGACAAGTTTCCAAACATGCAATACACTTCGGTAACCACGATGTTGGGTAAGTACAAAGAAAAGTTTGATGAAGACTATCACGCTCAGAGGGTGGCGGACAGAAAAGGAATAACAAAAGAAGAGGTGATTGCTGAATGGCGAGAAATCAACCGTCTTGCAAATGAATACGGAACTAATTTACACGCTATTTTAGAGCGCTTTTTACTTGCGCCGCATAGAATATACTCTCCCAGGGATGAGTACGAAAAAACGGTTTTAAATGCTTTTAAAAAGGTGTGTTCAGACGAGAAACTAAGTTTGATTAATTCGGATCGTTTAAAACCAGAATATATCATGTCTTACGAGTTTAATGATAAGCTTGGTATTGCTGGTACATCCGATATTATCGAAGACTTAGATTATGATAAATTTAATGTGTGGGATTTTAAAGGTTTATCTCTTGATACCGAAATACCGACAGAAGATGGTTTTAAATTAATGTCGGATATTAATGTGGGTGATGTTATTTTTGATGGTGAAGGAAATTTAACAAAAGTATTACATGTATCGGAAATACACCATAACCCATGTTATAAAATAACATTTGATACAAATGATACTATAATTTGTGATCACGAACATAAATGGGAAATATCTAATAGATTATCAAAATATAAATATTCTAATGTAATAAAAACAACAGAGGATTTATATGGTATGTTTAAACAAAAACAACCCATACGCATAGAAACAACCGAAGTCATTACGGAAAAAAATTTGGAGTTACCGATAGACCCTTATGTATTTGGGGTTTGGTTGGGTGATGGTTCAAAAGACTGTGGGGTTTTGACAAATATGAACGAAATGATTTGGGAGGAACTTAAAAATAGGGGGTATGATACAGGCTCAGATGTTTCAGGCAGCTCAAGTGGTTTAGCCGAATCGAGAACAATTTATGGTTTACGAGGTAAGTTAAATAAATTAGGGTTATTAAAAAATAAACACATACCTGATATATATTTACGAGCATCCAAACAACAAAGGTTAGATTTATTACGTGGGTTTATGGATACTGACGGGTATTATAATAAAACAAGGGACAGGTGCGTTATGATAACAACCCAACAATGGCAAGCTGATGGTATGTCTACACTAATATCTTCGTTAGGGTTTAAACCAACAATAATAAAAGCTTTTACAACATGTAATAACAAAAAGATAAAGACGCTTCACGTTTGTTTTAAACCTCATGGCGGTGTGAATCCTTTTTTATGTAAAACGGAAAATTATAATGATATTTGTTTACCTGATACAGAAAAATCGAAATTTAGATATGTTAAAAAAATAGAAAAAATAGATACCGTACCAACAAAATGTTTGGCCGTTGAAAGCAAAAATCACACTTATTTAGCGACGAGAAATTATATTAAAACACATAATACAAATAAAAAATTTGAATACGAGAATGCCTATGGTGAATATTTACATTTCCCAGTAAACCATTTGACTCATTGTCAGTACAACGATTATACATTACAGTTGTCGGTATATGGTGTAATGTACGAAAGAGAAACTGGACGTAAGTTTAATAGGGCTGGTTTATTCTATTGGGATAAGTTTTCTCAGACTTTCAAATTAATTCCAGTTGCATACATGAAGCGCGAAGCTGAAATGTTGATTGACCATTTTAAACTAAAATTATTAAAATAAAAATGAAAAAAAAGCTCTTTAAAAGAACCGTTATTACCAGAGATGATGGTAAACCTTATTTGATAAGGAGAACTCTTTTAACTATTGGCGAATTATTTTCGATTAAACATCATAATATCGTTTTAAGTGATGATGAATGTTTGCACGACCATCCTTGGGCTTTTATGAGTATTGTGCTTAAGGGCGGTTATTATGAAATTAGTGATAATAACGGGGTTCAAAAAAGTGTTTGGTATAAACCAGGCTCAATAATCTTTAGGCCAGCAACATGGGTACATAGATTGCAATTAGCGATGGATGAAAATGGTAATGAAATACCATGTCATACTTTATTTTTTAATTTCAAAAGAACACGTGAATGGGGTTTTATTACTAAAACATTAGGTTGGCTGCATTGGACTAAATATTCAAGAAAAGAACATTGTTAAATATAAAAATATTATGATTAAAACAATTGCGCATATTGCAGATATTCATTTTAGGAATATCCAAAGACACATAGAATTCAGATCTGTGTGTTCAAACTTTATCGACCAAATGAAAAAGATACAACCTGATAGGATTGTTATCGCTGGTGATATAGTACATTCAAGAAACCAAATAAGCCCTGAGTTGGTAAACGAGGTCAGTTGGTTTTTAACTCAATGCTCGTCAGTAACTAAGAAAGTAATTATAATACCTGGTAATCACGATATTGTTGAACAGAACAAAGAGCGTATGGATGCGTTAACACCAATCATCAAGGCCTTGGATTTGGATAATATTCACTATTACACCAAGTCTGATGTTATTGAAGATGATGACGTAGCCTGGGTCGTGTATTCTATTTTTGATAGTCATGCTACACCCGAACAACTACATCATAATTCATATAAAGGTAAAAAGAAAATAGGGTTGTTTCATGGTGTAATAGTTGGAGCTGTTAATGAAATGGGTTATAGTTTTACTCATGGTGTCGACGTTGAAAAGTTCGCTGATTGTCATATCGTAATGTGCGGTGATATACACAAAAGACAGATATTAAAAACCAAATCAGGTATAGATGTTATCTATCCTGGTAGCATGATTCAACAAAATTACGGAGAAACTGTGTCCCAACACGGATATGGTGTTCTTACTATTACTGATAATGGTTTCGACTATAAACTTTACGATATCGATAATCCCGTTAAATACCTTACCTTCAAAATAACTGATTTTTCGGATATTGAAGAGGGTTGCGAAATATTTACCAATGCTTAAACTTAATAAGAAACAACTTGATGAGATCGAATTATATTGTAAGATTAACGATATTGGCGATCCAGATAAATTTTTAAATGATCTCATTGGGAATGCTTTTTCGGTTCTTAAGTACGGTAATAAACCAGACATTGAGATTAAACAAAGTCCGATAGGAAAAGAAGAAACACCTCAACCAGAAATTAAACAAGAAGACAACACAATTACCGTAACCAATAAAAGAATAGAAAATGATAACTACAATGACATATACGACATCTAAGCCCAAAAATGACGATATTTATGATAGTAACAACTATATAAAAGTTATATGGGAAGATACGTTAGATAATCATTCGCAAGTAAAAGAAAAAGAAATTGAAAAATATTTTCAAAACAGGTATAAGACCAATAAAGTTAAAGTTATTTTTAAGCCAATTATTAGCAAGAACTCTGAACTTGTGGCTGAGGGTGGAGCGGACGCTTCTGAGCTTATTTTAGATGAAAACTACCAAAAGAAGTTAATCGAACAATACTTGATCGATAACAACATTGAGATTAACACAGCCCATCTCATCAAACTGGACAACTCAGTAAATATCGAATTAGAGAATTACAAAGAACAAACTAATAGATATAAGAAATTTAAAATCAAAGAGATTGAATTCTCTAATTTCTTGTCGTATGGTTCGGGTAATAAACTCAAATATGAAAATAAAAACGGTATTACGTCGGTAATATCCGACCCGCCAAATTATGGCGGTAAATGTATTAAAGAAAATACTAATATAACAATTGAATATAATGAGGATTATATATTGAAAACGTTGGGTTTTATACCCGAAGAATTAAAATAATTTTTCAATACCCTTACCTTTTTAGTTAGCTGGACATATTTATAGTAAAGAAACTATAAATATGGGTAAAAAATATGAATTTACTACAGAACAAGTTGAAAAAATCATTACCGATTACACTAAAGAATTAAAATCGACGAAAAAAATAGCAAAAGAATTTGGTGTTGATGAATCAGTTATAGTAAAACGATTAAAAGATAATAATATAACTATTGCAAATGGTTCGGCTTATTCGGTAAATTATTGGATTCAACGAGGTTTATCTAAAGATGAAGCGGAATTAAAAATCAAGAAATTTAAACCAGTTTATATTGATTATTGGCTAGATAAAGGTTTTACCAAAGAAGAAGCTAAATTTAAAATAGAATGTCATTTAATGAATACCGAAAGGGCGTTTATTGAAAAATATGGTGATATTGTGGGTAAATTAAAATACCAGAAAAGAAAACAAAAAGAAGGTAATGCTTCCCCCAAAAAAAAGGAATATTGGATGAAAAGGGGTTTAACGGAGGCTGAGGCTATTGATAGAATATCCGAACAACAGAGAACGTTTACACTTGAAAAATGTGTCGCAAAACATGGTGAGGAAAGAGGTAAATTTATTTTTAATAAACGACAAATTGATTGGCAAAAATCTTTATCGTCTGGCGGTAATTTAAAAATAGGGTACTCTAAAATATCACAAGAATTATTTTATTTAATTTTAGAACAATATGAAATAAAGAACAGAGAGCATGTTTATTTCGCTACTAAAAATAAAGAAATTAGATTAAATAAAAAAAATGGTGGTTTGTGGTTATATGATTTCGCTGATATTAAAATGAAAAAAATTATTGAGTATAATGGCGATGATTATCATGGTAACCCTTCGAAATATAAACCAGATGATTACCCACATCCTTTTAGAAAAAATTTAACAGCTAAAGAAATTCAAGAGCAAGACGAATTTAAAAAGTTGGCTGCGGTTGATGAGGGTTATGAGGTGTTGACAATATGGGATTCTGATTATAGAAAAAATAAAGAATTAACAATAAAAAAATGTTTACAATTTTTAAATATAAAAACAAATGATTAAAGAGATAACGATTGGTAAATTAAATGAGCTATATCAAAAATATGGTAATCTTGGAATTAAGGTAAACACACCCTATGGTTATAAAGACATAATATGGTGCGGTATTACGGAAAAAAATGCTGATGTTTATCGTTGCGAACTTGAAAATGCAATGGTTGTTGAGGGAGCTGATTTACATAAAGTGAAACATGAGGATGGACACTTTATTAATCTTAACACTCTTAAGGTTGGTGAACCCATACAGACAATTAATGGTGTGAGTTTAGTTAAGAGCGTTGAGTTATTAGAGGAAAAAAGTGATTTATATGATATTCAGGTGGACGAGGTGGCGCAATATTACACTAATGGTATTGTTTCACATAACACAACTATGACAGTTGACTTATTATTGTTCTTATTTTTTGGTACTACAACCAAAACAGATAAGAATGAGGAAGTCTTTAACAGATTCCTTGATTCTGATTTGGTTGAGGTAAAGGGTAAGGTCGAGATTGAAGGTGATGACTACATTATCAAAAGAACAATAACCAGAAAAAAAGCTAAAGATGGTTCCCATACTTGTAAGGGTGATGTTGATTTTTATCAGGTTTTACCTCGTGGTGGCGTAAAACAATTAAATGGTGAGCAAAGAAAGTATACCGATGAATTAATCAAAACATATGTTGGTACTTATGATGATTTCTTGATTACGATCTTAACAACGGGTGATAATCTGGATGATTTAATTAAAACCAAACCAACTGAGCGCGGTAGGATATTAACCAGGTTTATAGGTCTTGAATTTTTCCGTGAGAAAGAAAAGATAGCCAAGAAAAAATATACAGAATGGAAAGAGAAATCAAAGCTTTACTATAACAATAGCCAAGAAATTATGGCTAAAATTACGCTTGAAGAAGATCATATTAAACAATACCAAGGTATGTTAGTTGGTTTAAACTCAAAACTTAACGAACTAAAAACCAAAATAACCGAATTGACAGATGAATCAGAAAAATTATATAAAACTCGATATAACGATATCGATACCGAATTATACAAATCGAGCGAAGAAAACATCATCACTGGTATACAGAAACTCGAATCTCTTATCAAAGATAAGGAAGAGAGTATCAGAAACCTTATCGACGCTATGCCAGAACCTAAAATTGAGTATGATATTGATTTATACGGTACTCTCAAAGGAGAGCTTCGAGATTATACAGAACGAGAGATAAAAACCAAACTGGAAATACATACGATTGAAGCCACTATCGATATGTTGAAGAATAGTGAGATTTGCCAGACTTGTAAAAGGGCACTGGACAACGTTGATCATAGTGATGAAATCGAGAAAAACGAAACGTCACTCAAAGAGAAAAACGAATCTCTTGAAACAACACAAGAGATTATAAAAATAGCCAATACTAAGATAGAGGGTCTTGATAAAGCAAAAGTAGCCTGGGATTTATATAACAGGAACAATTTATTAATTGAGAAAAGCCGTTTAGAGTTGAAAGCGTATCAGGATAGCTTAATCCGTGGTAATGAGAAGTTAAAGAACTATAGAGATATAAAGAGTAGGGTTGAGAAGAACCAGTTAATAGATACTGATATTCAAAAAATAAAATTCTCTTTGAATTCTTTGAACGAAGAAAAAGAAACCGTATCTTTACAAATAAACGGAACAGATAGAGATATTCTGACCGCTAATGGTAAAATAGAGGGTTATAACGCACTACTCAAAGAGTTGAAGAACGAAGAAATGATAGACCACATTTTTAAGGTTTACTTGGATATTTACGGTAAGAATGGTATTTCTAAAATGGTGTTAAGTACTATGATACCACTCATTAATAGCCATCTTAAAATACTTCTTGCTGATAGTTGTGAGTTTGTTCTTGAGATGCGCATGAATGAAAAGGGTGAGGTTGAGTTCTGGATGGTAGATAGCGAAACAGGTGTTGAAAAACCAATTAATGCGGGATCGGGGTATGAAAAAACTGTAAGTTCTCTAGCACTAAGATGTGTGTTGAGTAAAGTATGTTCATTACCAAAACCTAATATCATAGTGTTTGATGAAGTTACTGGAAAAGTATCCAACCAGAACCTTGAAAAAGTCGGTCTGTTTTTTGAAAAACTCAAACAGTTCTTTGAACACATTTGGATTATCAGTCATAATCCATTGATTCAAGATTGGGCCGACCACAGAATTCTTGTTAAAAAGGAAAATAACATCTCAACATTAATAGACACGATATAATGGATTTTCTACTTTTTAAATTAAAGTATCATATTTGGGAAAATATGATGAAACTTACTAAGTCCCGTAAGCGAGAGTATATGTTATTCTTTTTGGGTAGATACCCAGAGAATTTTAGGCACGGTATATCCGCTGTTATTAATTCCGATTCCCTTGTTAGATTTAGCATGGGTCAGTCTGTAATAATAGTACGCTTTACCAGCACAAAAAAGATCAAAGAAATCAGAGACATATTTAACCGTGTGTATGTTGGCTATGTTGATAGCTACATGTTATTCGACGTGAATGACAATAATTTCGCTAAGGGATTATCAAGTACTCATTATAATCACCTGTATGATTTAAACTATTTTAAGTTTACAACCAATGAAGTACTGGAGAAAGTACAAAACTTTATCATATCTGTGAACCAGATGAGGTCTGAGATGTTAGAGTTTGTAAACCAACAGATGGCTTTAATTCAGGAAGAGAAAGGACTATTAGATAATAACCCAACTCACCAAGACGAAGAATATAAAATAAGCATGGATGATATCAATCCGATACTGGATAAAATTAAAGACCATGGTATGGAAAGTCTTACAGATAGGGAAAAACAGATACTAAAAAAATACGCAAAAAATGACTAAACAAAACACAGCGCACTGGATTGACCAGAGAGAAATTATTACATACTTACAAGATGTTAGGAAGTACTCAACATTAACCAGAGAAGAGGAGTTTAATTTGATTCAGCTGATCAAATCAGGTTGTCAGAAGTCAAAAGATAGACTGATTTATTCTAATCTTAGATTTGTAATAACCATGGCAAAACAATACATTGGCCAGGGTTTAGATTTAACTGACCTTATCTCCGAGGGTAATTATGGCCTTATAAAAGCCGCAGAAAGGTACGATTATAACCAAACAGATGTTAGGTTCCTATCATACGCTGTATGGTGGGTAAGACAGAGCATCCTCCAGTCGTTACATGAAAATTCAAGAGCTATTCGTTTACCAGTTAATAAAATTAACGAATTAAACGAGTTCAAGAAAGCCATGCAACCAGAAACTACCGATATAGACCCACATGCGGCACTTATGTTGCCAACTGTTGGCCAACTTGACCAACCAATTGATGATGAGGGTAGCTCATTCTATGACATCATCCAAGATGAAAGTTGTGAGAGGGTTGACTTATTGTTCCCAGACGACAGAACAAAGCTCATATTGAAATTAAAAGCTTTGTTAAACAAGTTAAATGAGTCTGAAAAATATGTTATTATCAAGTATTTTGGTTTAGACGGTGAACCGCTAACGCTTCAAGATATCTCAGATGATTTAGAGTTAACCAAAGAAAGGGTTAGACAAATCAAAGAAAAAGCTATCAAAAAGCTAAGGTATAATTGCGCTGGGTTATTCGAATTATTGTAATTTCAGCTATATTTATTGTTAAAGAAAACCTATGAAAAAAATAAAAATTTTTTTTAATGAAAGTGGCTACCTTTTGGTGGTCGCTTTCATGTTTTTACTGACCGTGCAGAATTGTAACCAGAGCAGTAACATGAAATCAATTAAGAAAGAAATCATTAGTGTTAGACGGGCTAATGATAGTATGTCCACACAATTAAAGAACGAGATCAAGATAGAAGGTTTAAGATCTGAGCTTAGGATGATCCAGGCCACAGATAGAAAAATTCTCGATGTACAAAGACAAAACCAGATCGAGGCTGAAATAAAGAGTATCCAAAATACCAAATAACATGCTTGAAGTTAAAAATTTACCAACCAATGAGGATTTGGATCTTAGGAGAGTAGACAAAGACCAATATGGGCAAAAGAGAATAATTGTTGTATCTACTAATCCCGATCCTAAAAAAGCTTCCGATGAAACTTATCATACTAAGGCTATACTAAAGCAACATGGTGGTATATGGGATAGTGCTAACGGGTATTGGTACTGGAATGATCGATTTAAGACCGAAGACCAGATATTCAAATTAGCTACTGATGCGGTTGCCGCTGCAAATAAACATCTCGGTTTTGAACGAGACTCCGAAACCCCAGAGATTAAATCATTTGGCGATATTGAACTATATGAAAAGATCAAAGAATATCTTGAAGATGTAAAAGGTGCTTATGAGTTTATCAAGAATCGTTCTGGTAAAATAACAAAAGATATTGTTGACGATTATCTCGATCAACTTGGTGATAGTTTAGATAATGATAAGTTATTAGAAGATATTGCATCATTTAATAGGGCGGCTAAGGCATATATACTCGAAACGGGTAAATATCCTTATAGTTTCGGTAATGTATTCTTAATATGGTTACAAAGTCGATTGATAAAGGGGGCTAATGAATTTGGATCCCAGCCTTATTGGTATGGTAGGGGTTACAAACCAAAAGAAAATGCGAGAAAAATATTCATTTTGAAACCAGGTAACACGGGTTCATTAGCGGCTAATGTTAAAAAAATCATAACATCACACCCTAATTCACCAAAAGAATTTGCAAAAGAAGTTGGTTTTGTTATTCAAGACATGAAAAACCCAATACCACCTCAAAAATATAATGCTTTCTGGAACTGGGCCAATAGCAAAGGATATGTCGAATATCAGGTAACAAAGGTATTTAATGAGGTTCCAATATACGACAATACGAATGTTGAGCCGATACCTGGAATGGAACAAATAAACGCACCAGAGCCACCACAATGGTTTAGCACTGACGATACTGAGGATGAAAAGTCATCAATTATGATCGAAGCATTAAAACGATTTGCTGAAGATAATAATATAACTATTTCACAAACAGATGATCTTGGGGGTGCGAGGGGTGTAAGTAAAGGTGGGCATATTCAGTTACTAACAAATTCGGCGGGTGTTTCTTTATTAGCAACATTTATTCATGAAATGGCTCACGAATTAATGCACCATGAAAAAAATAAACGTGTAGCTGATGGTAAGTTATATGTTGGTAGGCAAAACAGTAGTGACGAAAGAGAATTACACGCTGAATCGGTAGCGTATACGGTATTGAAAACATATGATTTCCCGATACAACACTCCATTAATTATCTGGCACTCTGGAAACAAAACAAAGAAAAATTAAAGAAATATCAAAATATCATTAGGGATGTATCCATGTTCATTATTAGGCAAATTGAAAAATATGCGCCCGATGTGACAAAAACCCCAGATGAATTAAGTGAATCACTTACCTCTATTAAAAACATAATTGTGGACTTCAAAACAACATATAATGGAACATTTACAAAAACTAAATAATCTCATTGCACAAGCAGATGAGCGTATTAAAAATTTATCCGCTGGTACTGAAATGAATGAAATGGCTAATTTGAAAACTGATTACGAAGTGTACCATGGTAGTTACACTTCCGCCGTAAATACAGCACTAACCTATGCACTCAAAAGAGGTTATGAAACAAATGAAGAAGAAGTTGGTAGTAAAATTGGTTTGGGGCCAAGTAAACCTGATGAGGGTAAAACAAATAAATTTGATATCACATTATATAAAAACAACATTGAACAACGTAAAATGTTACATATCCAAATCTACGGTATGGGTAATGGTCGTTATGAGTTGAATTGTTACATTAATTAATTTATGAATAAAGAGAACATAACTAAGAATTTTATAATTGGTACGTTTGTTACATTATATATTTTAGTTTCATTAATATCCACGATACACGTAATTGATTTCTTTAAACTATCTAATCCAGATTGGTTGGCCACAACCCTGGCGATAGCTTTTGAAGTTGGCGCCGCCGCATCGTTAGCTTCTATCATAGCCCTTAAGAAGATGAATAAGGGTATTGTATGGGGTTTATTCTTTATTTTAACACTTATGCAAGCTATGGGTAACACATATTATGCGTATACTCACTTGATCAACTATCAGAGTTGGATTGAATTATTTGGTTTGGTTGATAGTGATGTGATTGAACAAAAACGTATTTTATCGCTTGTTTCTGGTGCTATATTACCACTTGTGGCACTTGGTTTTATTAAATCCCTGGTTGATTATATTAAACCAGAGGAAGTGGTCTCAATAACCGCAACACCCACCGAAATCACCCAGGTAAATAAAACTAAGGAAGAAGTGGTTGACATCATTGAACTTAAAGAAACCAAACAGAATCACGATGAAATTATTAAAGCGGAGCAAGATGAGGATGGGCCAACAGCGTTAGCCTATCCGAATACCGTAAAACATCTAGATATGGTTGATGATAAAGAACAAGAGCAAATTGTTGAAAAAAATAAAGAGGACGATCCAAAAATGAAGATCCTCGACAACATAAAGGTTTTTGTAAATGGTGAGGTTAAATAATGATTATATTATTGAGAACGATAATATTAGATTATATGATACCGTTAAAGAAAAAATCGTACTAATTAATACGTCATTACCAGCAGAAGATCATTTTAATAAATTAAAATTAAGGTATGGTGGCAAATACGACAAAGTGCCAGCTTTTACAATAAATAGGTCGGGGTTGATGTATCAACATTTTGATTCGAGATACACATCAAAAATATTGGATAACGATAGTTTAGATCGCCAGGCTATTGTTATTTCGTTAGAGAATGTGGGGTGGGTTGATTTTGATAAGTTTTTTAAAGATTGGAGGGGTGTTAGGTATGATGATTCGGTTATGGAAATGCCCTGGCGCGGTAAAAGGTTCTGGGCTGAGTATTCAGATAAACAATTTTTGTCTTTAATTGAATTAATAGACTATTTATGTAAAGAGCACTCTATTAATAAAAAATTCATTGGAAATAATGTTATAAGTGCAATTAAGAATTATAAAGGTATAATAAACCGAAGTAACTTTAGTAAACTACACTTCGATCTAACACCCGCTTTTGATTTTGAAAGATTAACAAAAGTATTAAACAAAGAAAATGAAAAAATTAATTAATGAGTATGATCAAATAAGGAACATGCTCGGAAAGATAAGAACCATCAAGGAAGATACGACGAGATATCAGCAATCTATGTCAATGGAACAACCAAATCAGCAACAAACTCGCCAAACACCATCAGGTGAAAAAATACAATTTGATGACATAACAACTGTTGGTTTTATAAATGGAAATGTTCGTGATGAAATTAAAAATAATGTAAAAGCGGCTGTTGGTGTTTTTATCAAATCAACTGGGTTGTTGATGGATACTGTTAATATAACCATTGAAGATGAAAAGATTAACATCACGAGTGATACTTTGAAAAACCCAGCTATGAATGCTATAAAATCAATTACTTTTGACACGGATGAAGAGAGCCCATATTTTGAAATGGTGGCGGGTAGATTAGATATCACACCTGATTTCTCTAATTTAATTCAAACAATATCACGCACATTTAACGATCCACAGGTCGGGAAAACAGCATTAATTACATCAACACAAGGAAATATATAATATGTTAGCAATATTTCAAACAATTAAGAAAAACATACAATTCATAAGCGGAGCCTTAATGATATTATTTCTATGTATGTGGTTACAGCAGTGTTCGGTAACAAGAAACATTAAAGATCAACTTGCGACAACTCAACATATCGCCGAACAAAATATGGCGGCAATGTCTGATAGCGCGATTCAATTAAGAGTTACCAAGGAACAATTGGCTAACGTAGATAGTCATATGCATCAAGCCCTGGTAAAAATTGATTCTTTAAACAATATTAAATCTAAAATGATCACGGTTACCAGACCAGTATATGTGGGAAAAGACGTTGTAGTTCCAAATAACCTATTGATTGATACACCAAGACAATCTTACGGGTTACAATTCACCAGCGAAGACCCAGTTAGAACTATTAACGGCGTTTCTTGGTTTAAATTTGATACAACCAATAATCGAATTATGGTTATACCCGAAAACACAGATATAAAGGATTTTAAACTTAATTTTAGCATGGTAATATCGCAATATGAAGACCAGGTAACAAAATATACAAGAACTAAAATTGTTCCTTTCTATGTCAAAAGTGATGGGTCATTGGGTGACCCAATACCAGAATCTTTATTAAAAATAAATTTTAGAAACGCTGAGATATTGGATAAGCCATTTACACCTAATAAAGACCCAGAACCTTTTGTTAAAAAAAGCAAATTTAAAACTGGTTGGAGTCTTAATTTAAATCCTGTCGGTGTTGGAATAAATAACGGAAAAATAATAGTTACACCAAATATTAGTTTTGGTTATTATATAACACTGAGATAAAATATAATATTTATATAGAGGAATAACATTATGAAAGTAAAGGTTACAGAGTCGCAATTAAAGGGTTATTTTGGTGAGGTTATTACCGAAATGGATGCTGGTCTTATAAACGAATCGTTAACGCCGACTGATAGGAGTGACATTAAATCTATGGTTAAGAAAGAAATTAAAGACTTTTTGGAGAATAATCGTTCTCCTGAATTTGAAACTAAGGTTTCTGATATCATTAGAAAAAAATTAAAAAATGATAAAGAGAATGAGAAGTACCTGGTTGATTTAACTAAGAATGTACTCATTCAATTATATAAAAACTTATGGACGAGAAGAAATTTTTGGTCAAGTGATTTAAAAAACTCCCCGAACTAATGGATAATAAACACATGGTAGATAAGGTTATTGAGAAACTTAAATTAGCTAACGTTGACGAAGTAACAACTATTGGCAGCGCTGGTGGTTATGTTGGGCCTTTAGGTATGGTGTCAAAAAGAAAGTTCTATAGTAGAGTATCACCAAGCTATAAAGTTGTTAAAACGCCCTTAAGTGAATCTAACGAATATTTGTATTCAATTGATGGTTCACCTGTTACCGAACAAAATCTACAAGAGTGGTTTGGTAACGATATGAGTAAAAAACCATCTTGGAATGGTGGTAGATTGGTTAAGATAGAACCAAAGTGCCTGGCGTTCCCATATTGTTCTCAGGGTTCAGTTGATAAACCAGTTAAATTAATTGGTGAGACTAAAGAACATATGTGTGAGCATTGTTATCAATATGTTTCAGAGGTTGCAAAAGAAACTGGTAAAAACCCTGAATATATCGCTAAATTAATAAGAGAAAAATTTTTATACCAATGAAACTAGACGAATCAATCGAATTAATAAACAAACAAAATATATCAGAAATGAGGGAATTAAAAAACATCGATATTTCGGAAATGAGAAATTATATGACCGAAATGATGCATGATGACAATATGTCATCTTGTCTTTATGAAGTATTAGCACTGGAGGGTTTTTTACCTAACGAATTAAGTGAGGGTGAAGACCACTCATCAATGTGTGAAATGATGATGGAAGATGACGAAGTTCTATCAGAGATGTATAAGTCATGTGCGGGTAATACGAGCGAATGCGGTATCACAATGCAAGAATGGCTTAACGAAAAGTTATATGGTGGTCAAAAGAAACTCGATAGAAACCATAATGGTGTTATTGACGCTCAGGATTTTGAAATATTGAGAGGTTCTCATAAATCTGAAATGGATGAGTACGACAAAGAAGTAATGGGTAAGATGAAAGATCAGTATGGAAAAAAAAGAGGTACTAATGTCTATTACGCCACAGCTAATAAGCAAGGTAGAGACCCAGAAACATTTGAAAAAATGGAAGAAACAGATGACGAAGGTGATACTATGGGTAATGAGGATGATCATAACGGGCGTTATATGTTCTTTGCTGATTTAGAACAAATCAAAGCTCAATGTGAACAATTACTATCAATGGATCATAACGAAATTGAACAAGTATTGGACGCGGGTCATGATTGGGCACAAGATCATATATCAACAGCTAAAGAAAGTATCGATCAGGTATTTGATTTCTTATCTGGTGAAATTCAAGACGATAATAGTATGGAACCAGGTGCGGACGAAGACGAATCTATAAATGAAGATATGTTACCTACATTCAAGCCAGTAAAAGGTAAAAATATAGATATCGACAACAAGAACAACGCAAATAAGAACGGTAATACCGAAGTTAAAAATGCCAAGAATTCACAGAAAACCAAGGAAGAGAAAACAGAAGAAAAGATAAACGTGAAATTCTCACCAGATATGGAAAGCGATTTCCAAAAGGGTGTTGAAGAAAAGCGTCTTGGTGCGTTTAATAGTCTAAATCTCGATTTCCAAAACGAAGTACCACAATCATACAAAGATAGGGTTGAGATGGAAGTTAAAACTGGTCATTCAAGAAAGCGTGATGAGGCAAAATTTGGTAAAGAGGCAAATGTTGATCATGAATCAACTAAGCGTGTTGGTGAAGCTATTTGGAACGCATCACAGGCTAACCAGGGTGAAAGGGATGACTTCTACAAAGCAAACCCAATTAGAGTTACTAAAACACCGTATGAGCAAACAAGTATTTCAGGTAAACCAAAAGATGGAAAGAAAATAAGCGGTGGCGGTGATTTAACCAATGAAAATGTTGACAAAGAGATTGAAAGAATGAAAAAAATGTTTGTGTATGAAGATATACAATTAAACGAAAATAAGAAAACAACTTTGAGTGAAGATAATATACTTTATCAAAGTATAAGTAAGAAAAAATTTATTTAATTTCTTTTATTTAGGTATAATATACTGGGGGCTCTTATCTAGGAGCCCCTTATTTATTATAAATGAATTTACGATATGGCAAGAGAACCAATAGGGCGATTTGTGGAGTATTTTTCAAAACCGATGAATAATGAACAAATAATATATTTGAATAACATTAATAAAGTGATGCCCGAAAGAGCCGAATTGTATTGTGATTTTATAATTTCATTATCGTATTTGGTTCACGATACCTACCTTGGAGATGATGTTATCATAACATGTGATGACCAAAAAGCACATTTTAATTGGTGTTGGAATAAAAACATAGAGAATTTTAAAAAAGAAAATATATTAATAGCGAGTACTGGTGAACACTATTACTATTATTTAAATTACTTTAATGATATATTCTATAGGAATGGTGATAAAAGTAAGTTATTACCTGACAAAATATTTGAATTTTGGTATAATACTTTTTCGCTGGTGAAAAATAAAACCAAATCAGAATATGATCTTTTTGTTGAGATATACAAGATAATGAACAAATATTTCATGAAAGGTTCTTGATATTGTTAGTTTTTTTTTTACTTTTGTATAAAAGTTATGAATATAATTACATCAATCATCGATAAATCGATGTTCATTCTATTTTTTATGTCTCTCTTTATAACGGGTAGACATATGTTTTTATTTAGCAGACATCTAAATAAACCAGAAGTGGAAAAATACACCATAACTAGGAAAGAGCTAATCTATCTTGGTTTAGCTCTTTCATTTTTATTAATGACAATATTTAAAGGTATTAATATATGAATATAAACGACGCATTTGAAAAATACCCAGAAAATGTATTTGGTTTACGTGTAAGTAAGGAAACCAAAATAATAGACTTTTGGTTTAATAAAGATTGGGTTTTCCCTGATCTCGGTGAAACCGAGATCACACAATATAAATTAAAGAAACAAAAAGAAGACCCTGGTAATGGTCCGAGTTATTATATCATCTTTAGCGATACTATGTCGTTTGAGGAACTATACCAGGCGTTGGTTAGGATAATTGAATACAATCTAGAAATCGAAAAGAAGCAAAAGTTATTCAACCAGAAAGTAAATGATTTGAAGAGAATGTTCGTAACCATGTCGTATGATCAATTAAAAGAAATTGGGTTTGAAACACCACTGTCATTAACAAAACCACAAGAACAACAAGAGGTAGAAGATGAGTAACGTTGTATTGTATATTTTTGCTTGTTACGGGGTAACTATGCTTATAGTTCAAAGCAAAATAATGAAACCCGTTAGGGAATTTTTTAAAGGTCGAGTTGAGTTCGTATATAATCTCATACATTGTATGATGTGTTCTGGTTTTTGGGTTGGTTTATTATCCAGCATCTTTTTTGATTACTCAATTACCTATGATATAATAGGTGGTAATACCAATTTAATATGGTTTCGTTTATTTGACGCCTCTTTAATTTCAGGTGTTATATGGTTACTTTATCTTGTACAGTTAAATCTTGAGAAAAATGTCAAAGACGAGCTTTAAAACTTACATTAATAACTTTTATACTGAACATTATCAACTACATCAGAATAATTTTTTTGAGTCACAAAACGTGGCTTGGTCAACGAAAGAAGCGCAATACACCAGGTTCAAAGTATTATGTGATATTGGTGTTGATAAAGACAGTACCATTCTTGACTTCGGGTGTGGGTTGGGTCACCTAACCGATTATTTATTTACTGAGATTCCTGATTATAATCTTAGGAACTACACTGGGTTAGATATAAATGAACGATACGTTGATAGTTGCAACCAAATTAGGAGAAGTTTACGCTTTATATGTGGTGAAATATTCGATTTAAGCGAGTCTTTTGACTATGTCTTAGGTTCTGGCGTATTTACTGTTATGATGCCTAAAAACGAGATTTTAGAGGCTATTGCTAAGGCGTATGAGTTATGCAATAAAGGTGTTGCTATTAATTTCTTAACAAAAGAATTTCTGGATCTAATTTGGGTGAGTAGTTTTAATCCCGATGAATTTTATTCTGAAATATCTTCAATATACACAAAGACAAAATTAATAACTGATTACTACGGTAATCAGGATTTCACAATTTATATTTATAAGTAATGGATAATAAAGAGAGAAATTATTTAAAGGTCAAATCATTGTATGATCGTGAGATCAGTAGAGATATGATTGAAATTAAAACACATAAAGAAAAGTTTATTAAGGAAATGAAATCAGGGTTGGGTGAAATGGTCAATAACATTGAAAGTTATAAAAAACCAGAACCGTCTTTTTTCGTCAAATTAACAACCAAAATAAGAAAAATATTAGGTGCGCTATGACAGTAGAGAAGTTATTTAAAATTACTAAAGGAATCGATAGGGGTGTACCGAAAGCCGAAATAATTTTATATCTCACTAAACCAGACCATAATAAATTACAAGAAGAGGTTTACAAAATGAAAGACCCGACATTATCATCGTATAAACCACAACCTGTGTTTCAAGTGGAGCTCGATAAGGTTTTATTCATTTTGCGCTCAGTTTAATGCGTACTAACTTTCTGCATGTAATCTCTGCTGATTTTGAATTCTTCTTCTAATCTATCATAAATTCTTAGTTTAGTATCTAGAGAGGGATCCTGGAAATAGATAAAATTAATTACCCCGTTAGTGAGATTAAACGATTTAATGGTTTCAGATAAAAGATATGAGGCTTCCTGGTTTTTTAGGATTAATACATTTACATCGTCATTTTCAAACCTTTCAATCACGACTTTATTACTAATTACTAATATAACATAGGTTAAACTTTGATTCTTGAGAAGCTCCTTTATAAGTGTTTTAAAGGTGTATTTTTTACCCGAAATTCGATCTTTGAAAGCGTCCTCAATAGCATACTTATTTATTTTTTTGATAACAAAATCACCTTTGGTTTTAATTTTTACCATTGCACCGAATTCATTCCTTATATATTCTTTCCCACGATTTTTTGCTGGGGCGGTTAAAACCAATTCATAATCAGTTTTGCTACCGTCCCATAATTTTTCTTTGGGGAAGAATACGTTGTTAGATTTAAGCAAAAAATCGTATTTTTTGATAGCGTTACTGTATTTTACATAACTGTTGATTTTACGAACACGTTTACCATTGTTGTATAAAATAATCTCGTACATATTCATTAAGTTTAGTAAATACCTGAAATAAATAAAGGGCGGTTTTTACCGCCCCTTAAATGAATAAAAATAACAATAATATAACTTTAATGAACAATACCAAATTCTTTTATCAACTCGAACGCTAGTTTCTGGGCTTTCTCATAGTGGGCATAAATTCTATTTTTAATGTTTTCGTTTTCTTCTTTAGCTGCCACTTTACTCAAAATTGACTTAGCTTCGTCAATCTTATCTAAATATTCTAACAATTCTTGTGGTGGCGACACCATATCAACAGGATCGATTTTATTCTCTTCACTATCTTCATCATCGTCGGTGTTTTGGCCAGTTTTTATTGCTTCAATGTCGCCAGCCGAGGGGTATTCTATTTCTCTATCAGAAGGGTCATCACCAATCATTTTTTCGATATGTGGTGTTATCCTATCTCCACTATCGTCACCATCTTTCATACGTTCTAACTCGTTCTCAGCAAGGAGTTCAATCTGTCTTTGTGTTAGTATTATTTTTTTCCTTTCCATAGTTGCTCTATATTTATAATTGTTACCTTTTATTGTTATATAAGTCTAATATAAATAGTTTCTAAATGGTAAAAAGATGCAAAATTTTGATAAAAGGGTAAAATACCTTTTTGACCTGCACATGTACAGGTTTAAACAGTATGATTATGAAACAATAAAACTTAAAATCTACTTTATATCACCAGATAATAGACACCTATATTTAAGCATCGACAGTGTACCCAACAAAGAGGGGCTATTCCATTGTGAAATAGGTGAGTTATTCTTCGACTATGCCAACAACAAAATATTCGAAGATACACCAAATGAAATAGCTTACTTTAATAAAATACAATACGGTATTATAAAAAAGTTTTATGATAAAACCCCAACATGGACTAACCACCTGATCAGGGATATTATGAAGATTACAGACAAATTAGATTTGGTTAATTGATTCTTTTTGTTTACTATTGTTTTATGAGAAATGAAGCAATTGCACTAACAAACGAATTAATAACTGAATTAGAAAATGATGGTCTTTTCTCTCAAGGGGATCCTTTTCTTGAGAAAGAATTCCTTTATGAGGAATTATTACCTAAAATTGAAAATAATTTAAATACATACGGTGAGTTTATGTTGACAGACGAGGAGTTTGAAGACGCAATTACCGAATCTAGACGCAAATCAAAAGAAGAAGCGTTGGATTCCCTTATTCAAAAAGGAATTGTGGTGCCAACAGCGATGAACGAACATGATGATATTCTACTAGGATTACACGATAATATAAAAAATATGAAAAAAAGTAATCCTGGGGCTTGACAAAACCAAAGTTTGTGCGTACTTTTGTACGACTTTTAGCAAAATGAATCAGTAAAACGATAAAACCAAAAAAAAATTTGGTGGTTTGAGAACTTCTTTTTACTTTTGTAATCGAAATTTAAAAAACGGTAAAATAACATTTTTTATGAACACACTTGTAAATGCGTTGCGCACAAAGGACAACCGTACCGAAAATGGTATGATGACAAATTCGTCAACATTAAAAGCATGTGTCGATTTATTCTTCACAATCGGCGCTATGAGGGGTTTGGATAAGCAGAGGTTGATAAGCAGCTTCTCAAAAGCCTTTAATGAGGATGCGCTTACGGCCATGAGAACCTTATTCTGGGTTCGTGACGTTCGTGGTGGTGCTGGTGAACGCCAGATCTTCCGTGATATCATGCGGTATTTGGTGGACAACCACGCAGATGCTCTTGGTAAGAACCTTTCCCTTATTCCAGAATATGGTCGTTGGGATGACCTTTTGGTACTTTTCGGTACTCGTTTCGATACCGAAGCTAAGCAGCTTATTGCTGATGCCTTAAGGGCTGGTGAGAAAGCCAGAATTATTCTTGATAGTTTAGACACTCTTAGTGAGGAAGATTGTCAAAAAATTTTGGACACTTATAAAAGTGATGTCGTTGCATAGCACCATAGTTAGTACCAGATTTTTCACAATATGGGCAAATAAATAAACCTGTTTTTGGTTTTGGTTTATTAAAAGTACCATTTTTAATTTGTTTTTCGTAAGATAATTTATTTTTAATTGATAGTTCTTTTATTTTATTTTGGTCAACATTTGGATTTAATTTGCAATTCTCACCATGAAAACGTTTGAAATTACCTGGGTCAGTGGTTTTACCACAATGTTCACAAATAATTTTAGGTGTTTCTAATCTGGATTTTGAAATGTTTTGTTTACGTTGAGTTGAACATGTACCAGTTGGTTTACATTTTTTACCTTTGTTATGTGCGGGTTTACCCTTACGGATAATTGATTGTGTTCTTTTGTGTTTGGAGGATATACCAGCTGACCAACCAATCGGTATAGGTAACATTGGCGAATGAAAACACTCAAAATCTAATTCATTATGATGAATAGCAATTAAACCTTCATTTGAAAATGAACATTTTAATATCGATTTATTAATGAATTTACCGTTTTTATCGGCTTTAACCCTAACTAAAACATTATGTTCGTGATTAATAGCGTCTTGTTTATTAGTAAATGTTTTCATTATTTTATAATCAAAAGCGGTTAAACCATATTCTTTGATTAGTTTATGGATGTGTTTTGATGATGAAAAATATTTATTCCATAAATCAGATGGTTGACAACCTTTGGCGAATCTAACACCGTAATAATATTGACCAGTTGGTTTAAAAATAAGTTTGTAAGTAAAGGGTATGGTTTCCATAAAAAAAAAATAATCCACATTAAGTGGATGCCTTGCAATAATAAATAGTAAGACTTTTCTTAAAAGTCCTGGAAAATTGAAAAAATATTAGTAATTCTGTAAAAAAATAAGAGTTATGACAGCAAAAAACACATTAAAAGTATTACTTGAGGGTATTAAATTCAAATCACAGACGTGTTCTAAGTGGATGCCACGTAAGGGTAAGGAAGCTATTGCCCTAGAACGCTTTATGAAGTTGACACCAAAACAGTATCGTAAGATGCTTGTGGAAAACACAAAGGTTGTTGAAACCGCTATGTGTCAGAACGAGTGGGGTTCAATCACCTATGAACACGTACCATCGGTAGCGATGTCACGTTACACAAAAGCTTTCGGTAAGCATGATTCTGACCGTTTCACAAAGTACAAGACTGGTGACACTAAGGTGAACGTGAGTGCTGTGTACCCATACGATGTAATAAAGACATTGAGATTTGGTGATCAGGCCATGGCTAACAAGCAATGGTCTGCCATTCCAAACTATATGGAAAATAGTAATGAGCGTTTACTTCCAGTATGTGACGTATCGGGCTCAATGAGTTCACCAGCTGGTAAAAATGCGAACGTTACATGTATGGATGTATGTATCTCGCTTGGTCTTTACATCTCTGAAAAGAACGAAGGCCCGTTCAAGAACGCGTTTATCACCTTCTCTGAAAGACCGCAGTTACAGTACCTTAACGGTAACTTATCTGACAGATACAACCAACTCTCTAGTGCCGAATGGGGTATGTCAACAAACCTAGAGTCGGTATTCAGTGTGGTTCTGAACAAAGCTAAGTCTAATAACTTGCCAGAATCAGAAATGCCAACCACAATCCTTATCATGTCGGATATGGAGTTCAACAAGGCTTGTCGCAGTGGTAATGGCACAGCTCTTGAGATGATTAAGAAAGAGTATGAAAACGCTGGTTACGCAATACCAAAAATTGTGTTCTGGAACATCCAGAGCCGTAATGTGGGTAACTACCCAGTTCAAGTAACTGATAATGGTACGGCGTTAATCAGTGGATTTAGTGTGACAATTTTAAAGTCGCTTTTGACAGGCGAAGACATGTCACCCGTGACTATCATGAACAAAACAGTACATAGCGCTCGTTACGAAGCTGTTACTATCTAAAATAGAAGTAAGATACCAGGTATCGGGAATACTTGCAGCAAACTGAAACTTAAAAATTCAATTATGCAACAGGAAAGCCATCGACCCCAATAAACTGTTATGCGTTATGCTCCGTCTGGGTAGGCGCTGATTCTCGGTGACGTGGGTTTCTAAGAAAATCGTCAGGGTTTGTCGCCTGGGTAACCAAAAGACATACGATTCCGATGATACCTGGTTTCTTTTCTTATTTTACAAAATAATGTGAGTGGTTACAGCAATCTTCTACTTATTTAAATTGATTTAAAATAAAAAAGCCACTCAGTTAACATTTAAGGCTGACATGATGTCAGCCTTTTTTATTTATGTCATGTCATAATAACATAAATATCGTTTGGCACATAATGTGCTTTATTCAGAATAAAACTAAATATTATGAACATGATTAGAACACCATTCAGAACAAACACAATGGACTTCATCAAGATGGTTGATGAATTACTGAATTCGTATGATATGGAATCATACACTACTAAAGATCAAGACTTTTCTGTGGAGATCCCTTTACCTGGATTAAGTAAAAACGAAATCGAATTGGAAGTTATGGGTAAAACACTTACCATCAAAACCAAATTAAATAAGCCAGATGGGTATCTTAAACGATACCAGGATTATCGCTACTCATACCAATTAACAGACAAATATGATCTGGGTAAGGTTGAAGCGGCGATGACAAATGGTTTATTAAGAATAAAAGTACCCCTAAAGGAACAGAAAACGGAAAGCTTAAAAATTGATGTAAAATAATCGGGAGAATATTCTCCCGATTTTTGTTTTTATGGTTTTTATTTCATAGTTTTGTGCGAATCAATTTTTCTGATTATGGAGCATATCGTACATTACATACATGTGGATGAAGAATATTATAACTACAAACTTATTAAGCCGAAAGAATCTAAAAGTGATTTATCACCTTTTGATGGTTTTGAGGTTAAATCGGCGACAGATCAAATGTATTGGTTACCGACTGATGAAATCGAATTTAAGAAAGCGATGAGTGAAAACAATCCCGCTTCCTTTTATCGTTCTACTTATGTGGTATCAGAAAACATAACCAAAAATACAGTATCACTCAAAGCCTTTATTATGGCTAAACGAACGGTACCAGTTAAAAACCTTGTACGTCTTAAATTCAAGATTACACAGCACGAACATTTTTCCCTAACAATTAATAAAACCACAGGCGAATTTTCAATTTACAGAAAAATATATAAAAAGCGCAAGTACTATTATACGATTAGAAAAAACATAATAACCGAAGACTTAAAAGGGTTAATTACTAAGTATTTCATTGTTAATAATAACTCAGTTAAAGCTGTTGAAAAACTATATGAGTTACTTGGTTATAAACCGCTGATGGGGTATAAAGATTTTTTCAATGAATATTTACCACCTCTTTCTCAGTCTTTTTACGACCCAAAATTAGTGCATTCCTTACCATCATTTCCGTTCTTGAATTACCTTTTCAAATCTGGTATCAAGGATTTAAATTACGAAAACTTACCAATATTTGAGTTTATTTACAAATGTAATAAGAAATGTTTCTATAATCGATCAGTATATGATTACATAAAACATCATTACGATATTAAGGATAATGATCTTTTAATGATTATTAAAGATGAACTGACATTACACACCATTAAAGCATTTAATAATCACCATGCTGAATACGTGAAAACGGGAAGGGGGCTTTCATATTGTTTTAATTTACCAGGTATCCGCGTCGGTTTATTGGATTTCATAAAACGATACAACATACCAGCATCAAAATATAAAGAGCTCGAGTTAATAACACCGAACCATTACCATGATTTTAAACGTGAATTTGGTAATGGTAAAGTACCTATGTTTGTTCATCGGATGATTGATTATTATGGTTTTAACATAAGTGAGGTTTTAGCATATTATAATCACATAACAAATCTGAACAAATGTTTTAGGGTTTTTAAAGCCTTGTCGTATTTTGAGATGTTTAGTATAAAACTCAAAATAACACATCCAGCTGAATATTGGGATAATCTCTATGATTATCAACGAATTTATGACGCTTTATGTGTCGCCAGGAGTGAAACTGGTACATTTAAACTTAATAATTTATTTGTTGTCAGATTAAGAAAAATATTACCAGAAGGGTATAATTTACTAATTTTGCAAAATAGTCAACCTAAAAAATCAACTAACATAGTTTGTACTTCATCTTATGAAGTACAAACCTACGAAAAAGCATACGCTTTAAATAGTCCATCAGCTTTATTTGCTATAAGAGATAATCAAAATCAGATTATATTTAAATTCTGGACATCTGGAATTGAATGGGGTGTTAGAAACCCCTATGAACATTCTGAACCTGGGCGGATTGACAACTCACATATAATAAAAAATATTAAGGCGTTTATGACAAATGAAATAGACAATAATCGGATTTTTCTGGAACAGATCTATTCTAAGGCGTACTTTGAAAAGTATTTATTCGATAATTTTAAATTAAAAGCTGAGGATTTTCTTGTTTATACCAATTAAAATGATTATTTTTGTACAAAATTAATCACTAATGAATATCGGAAAAGATTTTAAGAACTACGCAACGAAACACATGGGCATTAATAGCATGACCCTACATAACTACACGAGCTCATTAACACCTTACATTATTGAAGAACGTGAATTGAATGTGGCCTCAATGGACGTATTTTCGCGTTTAATGATGGAAAGGATTATCTTCCTCGGAACCCAAATAGATGATCGTGTTTCAAACATAATTGAGGCGCAATTGTTGTATTTGGAATCGGTTGAAGCTGACAAAGGTATTCAAATCTATGTTAACTCACCAGGTGGTAGCGTTTACGCTGGTTTGGGTATTTATGATACCATGCAGTACATTAAACCAGAAGTATCAACACTGTGCACAGGTTTAGCCGCTTCAATGGCTGCGGTATTACTTTGCGCTGGTGCAAAAAACAAAAGATACGCTTTACCGCACTCAAGAGTTATGATTCACCAACCATTAGGGGGTGCTGAGGGTCAAGCGACAGATATTGAAATTACAGCGAGAGAAATTGGTAAATTGAAAACCGAACTTTATCAGATTATTTCAAAACATTCTGGTCAAGAATACGACAAAGTATACAAAGATTCAGAAAGAGATTACTGGATGGTTGCGGCAGAAGCAAAAGATTACGGAATGATTGATGCCGTTCTTGAAAGAAAGAAAAGGTAGTTATTTATGCTATTTCTTTTTAAAAATAAAAACCACTATATAGTGGTTTTTATTTTTTATGGGTGATATTTATACTAAAAGAAATTATGTCTATAACATTAAGAAGTGATATTGATAGACCTTTAACACATAAAGAATTAGATAACAATTTTACTTATTTAGATATTAAATATTGGTCATTAGGTTCCTATGAAAGGGGTCAATATATCATTAATAATGAAAATAATGGTATATTTTTATATCGTTGTGAGACAACACATGAACGAGAAGTATACCCTTATGGTGTGTTTGCTACAACATATAACAATACTGTTTTGTGGTTAAAAATAGGTGCTAACCCAAATTCGGGAACTTCGGGGTCTTCTGGTATAGACGGATCTTCTGGTCTTTCTGGATCTTCTGGGACATCTGGTTCATCTGGTACATCGGGTACATCGGGTTCATCGGGTGGTAATGGTACATCGGGTACATCGGGTTCATCGGGATCTTCTGGATCCTCGGGTAGCTCAGGTACATCAGGTTCAACACCACTAAGACCGTGGGAATCGAGTGGTAATACTTACGGTACGATAATGACAGGTGGTACTTTGGATAATAGAGATGTCTTATTAGTACGTAATGGTTTACCAAGGTTGTTACTTAGTGATCTTAATAAAGGTACAGTTACATTATATGGTAATAGTAGTGGTTCGGGCTATACGAGCCCTGGTGTTGTTTTTGCAAGAACTGAGAACGATGAACCGCGAGGTTTTTTACTAGATAATTATCAAACTTCATTACCTGGGTCAAGTGATTCTTTTTGTATCGGTATATTAACAGGCACTAGTAGGTATTTAAGATTTAGAGAAAATGGTAATTTAAATCTTGAGTATAACCCAAGCGGTTCACTAACTGGATCGGGCGCTATATTTGGTTTCGATAATTTACAATACTTAATTAATGGTACTGTTAACACGGGGTTAACAATATCCTTCGCATCAGGTACTTCCTATAATAGTACGTCAATGCAAGCAGTATTGACTGAATTTGGTTCTATTAGTACTATTTCACCCACAGGTGGAACTGCCAATTGGTCCTTATTAAGGTTTGCATTACCCATAAATGAAAGTAATGATGTTTTTGGTAATCCACCAACAGGAACAAAACGTTCAATATTAATCGAACCAACATTAACCAGTTTATTAAGTAGTTATCGATCAATTGAAGATCGAACAAATAATATAAATGCTTATAGTTATTATCAAACAGGTTCATTAACAAAGAATTATTTTAATGGTACAGTGTTAATTGGCTCTAGTGGTGACACTGGTAGCGGTTCAAAGGTACAAATAACTGGTAATTTGGAACTAACATCTAACGGTAACACAATTAAAATAAAGGGGAGTGACCCCACGTTATCAACTATTGGTACGGTAATATTAACATCAGGTACAGCCACTATTACTTTTAATAACCCAAATTTAACTAATCCATTAATATATTTAACATATAATGATGCTATACCACCGATGGGTATTTTAACATATACATATGTACCTGGTGTGAGTATTACTATTAACTCAACAGATCCTTCTGATAATAATAATGTTAATTACTTAATAATAGATAAGATATAAAAATGAGTATAATATTAAGGTCAGACACATCAAAACCATTATCGTTTGAGGATTTGGATGGTAATTTTCGTTATTTAACCAAGAACAAGTGGGCTCTCGGTGATTATGTGGCGGGTCAATTTGTTATATATAAAGAATCTGGGGGTGAGTTTGAATTATATAGATGTGTTACAACACACGATAAATTAGCATACGCTTTAAATAATAACGAATTTACCCGAACTAATGGTAATATTGTCTTATGGGAAACGGTTAGTTCAACCGAGAATTTTTATGGGTTTAGTTCGAGCGGTACAGCTGGTAGTGCTGGTTTAGCTGGAACATCTGGGTCATCGGGTTTTTATGGTGTTAATGGATCTTCGGGTTGGTCGTCAACATCAGGAACGTCAGGGACATCAGGGACCTCAGGACGTTCTGGGTCGGTGGGTTTAACGGGTATTTACGGTTCAAATGGTTTTACACCAAACACATTGTGGTTATCGTCTGGTAATACTTTCGGATATACTATGACAGGAGGTACTTTGGATAATTATGATGTTAAATTGGTGGCATATGATAGTAACAACCCTAACAAAAAGATTTCGTTTGATTTAACGGATAATTACAGAGGAACGACCAGAATGAATGGTTATGGTTTAACAGGTGTGACATCTGGCATTACTAGTCCAGCCATAGCATTTTTAAATACTTATATTGGCGGTAGTACTAGAGGGTTTATTGTTGATTCATATGATGGTACCGCACCTGGTGCGTATGATAATATTTCATTTGGTATTAGGTCAACACTAAACTATATAAGTATTAGAAATAATCAAAACCATGTCAATTTTATTAATTTTAATTATATATATGGTTTTGATAATTTAAGGTATATTAGAACAACATCATCGTCAAATGGGTCATTAAGAATATTAATACAAAACGGCTCTTCAGTAACAACAACGGCAACAACAAGATATGTTCTTGCTAAATTTTCAACGTTTAATGAGACACCAATTAATCCATCTGGAGGAACAGCTGATTGGACATTAACTAAATTAAATATAATTATAGATGAATCTGGTTCGCCAACTGGTTCAAAACGTTCAATATTAATTGAACCAACATTAACTAGTTTATTAAGTAGTTATCGATCTATTGAAGATCAAACAAATAATATAAATGCTTATAGTTATTACCAAACAGGTTCACTAACAAAGAATTATTTTAATGGCGTGGTATTAGTTGGCTCTAGTGGTGACACTGGTAGCGGTTCAAAGGTACAAATAACTGGTAATTTGGAACTAACATCTAACGGTAACACAATTAAAATAAAATCAAACACGGTAATTAACACTGGTACAACAATATCACCAGCTAATCAGGGGCAAATATATTTAAGTGGTGGTACGGCAACGGTTACTAAGACTATGATAAGTGGTAATTTGGTGTTTTTAACTAGAGTTAATTATAGCACAACAACTCCGTTACCAACCATATCTGATTTAACATATAAGATTTCAGTTGGTAATACATCATTTAATATATTATCACAAGACACGGGTGAAACTAGTTTGGTAAACTATATAATAATAAATAAAACTTAATAAGATGGTTGTAGATATAATTACGGTTAATATTAATGGTTATGATGTAACTAAAGCTGAGCTTAAATTAATAGCTTATGGTTTAGACACCAAATCAGCGGCATTTGAGCTATCGTTGCTTACAAAAGACGATAAACATATATTAGATGAATATATAAACGTTGATAATGACATATTAGATAATTTAAACACAGATAATGATATCATTATTGATTATATATTAGGTTTAAAAAACTTGAAAAAAATATGAAATTATTTGAAGTATTAACCAAGTCTAAATTTGATCTCACTATCGACGGTGATGATTTAAATTTTGATAACAATAAAATAGCAACCACAAAACAATTTTTAAACTTTTGTATTGACGAATTGGGTTTGCATGAAAAATTTCATTGTCACATAGTATCAGACAGAGAAAAGAATGGTATAAAAACGACAGCTTATTACTTGGATGATGGTAAGGTGGTTATGGTTTACGGTAAAGGTCGGATGCTTGGTGATATATTAAGAAGTGTGGCTCATGAATTAGTGCACCAGTTACAACATGAGGAAGATAGAATTGAATACCCCGTTCAAGATGTTGGTGGCGAAATTGAGGATGAGGCAAACGCTAAGGCGGGCGCTATAGTAAAAAAGTTTATTAAGACACAACCAGCTGGAAAAAATTTATTTGAGTCATCTATTTTGTAATTTCGTTTTTATTTCTTACTTTTGCTATAAAAGGTAAATTATATGAATACTTCAACCAAAAAGACCAGGCTTGAGTTTCTTTTTGATAAATTTAAACTTGATTATCAAAAAGGTATTGAAAAACGAATATTACTACCGTTACCACAGAAATCTCCGATAAAATCAGATAACCGAGAAACGGGAGAACCTGATATGTTGGATATGTTCTATGATAATAACTTCATGGGTTTTACTCTTTCGTTTCAACCAGACTCACTTAAATACAAAAAACAATATGAAAAATTATTTTATTTCTTGGTTGATTGTGACCCAACCGATAACAAAGAATATGTTAGTTGGTTATTGAATATGTTCAGCCAACATTTAAAAGATAGGGTTTCAATTCGTGATGGTTATAGTGATAACGTGTTTAGTTCATCTGAAATAAACAACTTCTATGAAGACCTTATTACTAAAGGTAAAGAAGCGCTCGAGGTATTCTCATTTCTTAAGAAAACAAACGTACTTCACGTTGATAGACGTGACATTAACCAATACAAAACCCTAACAAAATTCCTTGATATGGTTAAACCATATATGATTAATGATGTGGGTGATGATTCGGTACATACTCTTGATCATAAGGAATTGAAGTGTGTTCATAACTTTGTTGAATACGGTAAAAACCCGCCGAACGATGAGGGTTCAGCTGAACTCGTTTATGAAAATGATAAGTGGGTTATAGTAATAACTCATAACAAGGAAGCAAACGTTGAGTTTGGTAAATACACCACCTGGTGTACGTCGGGTACTCGTTGGGGTAATATGTTTGACAGTTATCATGGCCGTGGCGAGTTGTTCGTACTGATACGTAAAGGGTATGGTTCAAAGAAATCAATTAAGACACATCCAGAATACAGACTACAGTTCCATTTTGAGGATGATCAGTTTATGGATGCTAACGATAAAAGAATTAACATTAATAAGTTTTTACATGATAATATTGATGTTAAGAGTTTCTTTAAGTCATATCTTGTTAAGACCGCATTACCAAAAAGAAGACAAAAGTCGTTACGTCAAATAGATGAAATTAAGTATCTTTTGGTGCTCGGTTTCGGTGATGAAATTATCAAAATTTTTAAAGAATCTAAACCCACTTCAATGGATTTCAGCGGTCATATCGTTGAGACGGAATATCTCAAAGATATTGGTCAAATAACTTCATTGGAAAAATTGGATCTAACCGAATGTAAATTGACCTATCTACCTGAGTCAATTAAGAACCTTACAAACCTAAAATACCTCAAGTTTAGAAATAACCCAGAAATAAAAGAAATACCATCTTGGATTTCCGAACTTAAAAATCTACTAAGCCTTGATTGTGCTGGTTGTGATATAACTCAAATTGGTGATTTATCGGGTAACGAAAACTTGCAAGAATTGGTGATTGATTTTAACAAAAACCTTAAAGTATTACCGAAAAACCTGGGTAAACTGAAAAAATTAGACAGATTGACAGCATCGTCATGTGATATTCGATCTGTTGCAGATGATATTGCTGATTGTCCGTTATTTTTATTTGATATACATTCAAATAAAAATCTCATATCTATACCAGCTAAACTGAGTAAGATTCCAACAATTGAGGCGATTTGTATTGATGACACATCAATACCTGCGTCGTTGATAAATGAGATGAACCAGAATAGTAACGGCCATGTGTGTATAATTAAATATGGTTAAAACAGATCTAAATCTGTCATTTTCATAGTCTCAACTTTGTTAATCTTTGTGTTGGAATTAAGGAGCTTGGTAACAAATACTTTTGTCTCTTCCTTAGATACGATATTAGCCGATAAAGGTGATAAACCAACCTCATCCATCAAGTAGATGAGGTTGGCTTGTTTTCTTTCTTTAATTACTATTTTCATAATACAATATTAAAAGTTTAAAACGATAGTATAAAGCTGATTTTGTAACTATTTATAATAAAGTTTTTTCATGACTAAAGCGGATTTATATAGAAAAAAACTAATAAGTAACATTATCTCAGAAGGTGTTCGGGTTAATAACCGTCTAAATCTAAAATTAGACGGTGATACTGGTATGTATACGGAAATATTAACGTTAGATGAAATAGTTGATGTGACTGATGAATTCACAACATATCCAACAATAAACGAATACTTAAATGAATTCGTTTTTGAACGAATTGACGAAATTGTGAACGATTTCGGTTATACCGTCAATGAGAATACTGATATAACCTCCACAGATGTGTATGACGGTTATGAAGTGAATGTCCCGCTTAAAAGAAAACCTTATGTTTCATTGGAAGAATTATTCAATGAAATCGACCAGGAAATAGGTCGACAACCTAAACCATCAGTACCAGCACAATCATCAGTTACCCCATCACTAAACAACGTAGCATCACAAACACCAATCAACCAAGAACCAGGGCGACATAAGACCCCACACTTACCCACTGTTGCAAAAAAAGAAAAAACACAAAACCCAAGAAAGGTTGATATGGTTCTAAAATCCATATTTGAAAGTAAATTTAACGGTTATAAATTAACCACTGATATTGGTAAATGGAAAGCTGTAAAAACACTCAAGAAAGATGATAAGTTGTCAATAATTTGGGAAAGTATAGAAGAAGAAAGAATACTAATTGAAACAATTATCTTTCCAAAAGATACCAATAAAATTATTGTTGAAGTTAAAGACAGGGGTGGTAAAAAGTTTCTTGAAACGTTCTTTGAAATTTATAGAATCCCAACGGACTATCACTCCGCTGAAAAGTTCTTTAGGAAGACAATGTTCTCATTATTGAAGAAATATGTGGATACAAACGTAATTCAGTTAGACCCATTCAGAGAGCGCTTTGTGTTCTGGAAAACAGATAACCCATCATTTTCGTATTCATTCAGCACACCAAACAAAAACAAAATCATTCTTGACCTTATTAGCTTTATTTCTACAGCAAAAAAACCTATTTTGGATGACTTCTTTGAACAGAACAATCTTAAGCACAAACAAGGATATTTACAGACGTTATTGGACTCTGCGGAGGCGGCTGGTATCTTTAAATTTAAGAGAGAAGGTAATGAAATCTTAATATTAAGAGGCCCTAACTATAAAGCTTTTTTGGATGGTAGAGTTCGTAGGGTTGTTTGGTAAAAAAATATTTGTTTATTCGGAAAAGTTTCGTACTTTTGTACAAAATAAATAACTATGCATTTCTTAGGGGATATTCACGGAGATTTTTATAGTGTCGAGAAGTTTTGCCGCAAAAATGAGGGAAAAAAGAAAATTAATCTCATACAGATAGGTGATTTCGGTGCGGGATTTGACTTCGGTATACCAGGGCAATTCATCCAAAACATGGATTATCTTAATACAATTCTGGCCGAATCCAACATTACGTTGTATGTGTTACGCGGTAATCACGATGACCCTCAGTATTTCACTGGCACATATGAGAATTACTGGAGCAACATCAAGTTGATGCCAGACTATAGTGTTATTGAGATTGAAGGTAAACGAGTCTTACTTGTGGGTGGTGCCGTATCTATTGATAGATTGCATAGACCTGAAGGTAAAAGCTGGTGGCCCGACGAAATTTTTGTTCTGGATGAAAAAAAGTTGATGACTATGTATGGTATTGATGTTGTGGCAACGCATAGTTCGCCAATATTCTGTTACCCAACAGAATTCAACAAATTGGTTTATTCATTCGCGGCTAACGACCCAACATTACTTGATGAGCTAAGGCATGAACGTGAATCCATTGCCAGGATGTACGATATACTCATAAAGAACGGTAATTACATTCAGAATTGGTTTTACGGTCATTTCCATGCTGAAAAACATATGGTACATGATATCACGCAATTTAACTTGTTATCAATAAATCAATATTATGAATATGGAGCAGAACAAATCGGAGACTAATAATCAACCATTGGGTGTATTATTCGGTATATTGGCTTATAATGATATTGATGAATATGAAACCTACATTAATAGGTTGAATGAAAAATCATCACAAGACATGTTATTGACCATTCATTCGGCATTAAGGTATGCTCAAGCAAAAGGTGTATTTTCATTAGAAGAATCTGAAGTTATATCAGTTGTATTAAGAAAATTTAAAAATTAGAATATATGTACGTTATCGTAAAACAAATCAAAATGGGCGAAGATGCCCAGGGTGTTGATATTATCCGCCCAGTTATCTTAGTAGATAACCACTCAGAAATTATGGAGTTCTCATCTGAGGATGAGGCTAACAGAATGAGATTAATCTTTGAGAAGAATTCAACTCACGGATCGGTCTATGAAGTTAAGAAAATTTGAAAGTAAAACCCCAGGTTGTCCTGGGGTTTTTTCATATCTTGACACTATGAAATTATTTGACTACTATTGTGGTATATGAATAAGATACTATACGAAATCACCAGATACTTATTAGAGATATTAAAAAAAAGAATGGTTGATGTTTCTAAGTTGGTTCCAGAAACAGATTTGGATAGAAAAAGACGTTTTTTGGAACAAAAAGTATACGTAAATCACACAACTATGTCGATGATCCGCGCGGATATAATGCGTATGCAGAACGATTTTATTAAATCGACAAAAGAGCCTATTATAGAACATTTAAAAACCATGACTAATATCGAAGATCGTAATCTAATGATACGTGATTTTGAAGAACAATTGGCTATCATAAACGGGAAAATTGATGATCATCAATTGGCCATTGATGCATTCGACCAATCAATCGAAACGCTAAACGAATTTAAAAAAACAAACAAATTGATATGAAGTTTAATGAGCTAACACAAGATCAAATAGTCAAAGCCAAAGAGATCTATTGGAATAAAGATTTATCATGGGATGAGAGAATGAAAACTCTGATGACGTTCTTTGGTCGTTCGGAAAGAACAGTAAGGAAATGGTGTTCCGAAAAACTCGGTTTTAAAGAAAAAATGGAAGTCATTTCAGAACAATATGAAGCGGCTAAATTAAGGGAACACGATAAAACAAAATCTCGTTTTATTGTCACATGGGCCCAAAACGCAACACCCGTACACTCAGGATTTTATAAAAATATTGAAGCTTATGCTAAACATATCGATGCTGATATTCATATAATGCTTGGTAGATATAAAAATCCGACCTCGGTATTTGAAGATTCTGATCAGGATTATTGGGTGGAAGAGGTTGAAAAATATATGGATGCTGGAAGACATAATATTCACAAATATTTGTCTATAATGTCTGACGTTAAGATACAACCAACAGCAACAAACCCAATGTCTGGTTTACAAGGTATGAGCGGTATTAATTCATCAATATTTGGATCACCGAAAGTTCAAATGGAAATGATACCCGTACTTAAAGGTAATAAACCAAAGATGATGTTGACCACTGGTGCGGTAACTAAAATGAATTATACCGATTCGAAATCGGGTAAAAAAGGTGAATTCCATCACACATATGGTTTCGTCATCGTTGAAATTAAAGATAAAGAAACGTTCTATGTTCGCCAGGTGACGGCTGATGATAAACACGGTTCTTTTACGGATCTTTGTTATAACGTTCAAGATGGTGTGGTTAAAAAAATTGATTCTGTTGCTGCTATTGTGCTAGGTGATTTACACTATGGTAATCACGACCAGGATGTGATCGACACAACACTTAATTTGTTGGATAAGATAGAACCAGAACACGTCGTATTACATGATGTCTTTGATGGGTTTTCAATCAACCATCATGAGATGAAAGATCCGTTTGTACAATATTCAAAAGAAGTACACAACCAGAATTCACTTCAACGTGAAATAGATACGATGATTGCTGGTTTAGCTGTTTTTAGTAAATTTAAAAACGTTGTGATTGTTAGAAGTAATCACGATGATTTCCTAGATAGGTGGTTAAAAAATGAAGACTGGAAAAAACAACCCACTAGTAAGAATTCAAAACTATATATGAATTATAGTGCCATGTTACTCGAACAATACGAGAAAGACCCAGAAAATATTAAAGGTGTAATACCTGAAATCATTAATCAAAAATATCCAGCATATAAAACATTAGGTCGTGATGAATCGTATAGGGTTAAAAACTGGGAACTCGGTCAGCACGGCGATATGGGAACTAACGGTTCAAAAGGTTCATTACAACAGTTTAGAACATTGAATACAAAGATTATTGTCGGTCACTATCACACACCAGGTAGAAAAGATGGTGCTTTAGCTGTTGGAACATCAACAAAATTGAGAATGGGTTATAACAAAGGTGCAAGCTCCTGGTTACAATCACACGTTATCATTCATAATGATGGACGCGCCCAACATATTACTTTCGTCAGGGATGTAAATAATAATATAGGTTTTACTACATTTAAAATAGAGTAAATATATGTCAAAAATAATAACTAATAAGCAGTATTTAAAAGCGTTAGAAACCATCGAACGTTTTAAATATCAAAATAAAAAAACCGAATTAATTGTTAATGGTGAATATCTTATAAAAAATAAAAATAATATGTGGAGATAAATTATTAAAAACATTTGGTTTTCTCGCATTAATTAATTACTTTTGCAAAAAAATTGTATGGCAAAGTTCAAAACCCATCAAGGTGTAATAATTGACGACTTAAAGGATTATGTGGAAAAATGGCTTGTAGATAAGTCTGAAACCCAAATATGGATCGGTTGTGATTCTCAGGTACATGGTGCTGTCATAGTATATGCTGTTACCGTTTGTTTGTATGAACAAGGTAAAGGAGCTCATGTTATATCGAAAAAGATTAATATTGACAACAAAGCCACATCTAAAGGTAAAAGAGCTTTACAAGATGGGTCAAACAGCCGTAGATTGTGGGAAGAAATTGAATACTCAGTTGAAGTAGCTGATGAATTGAAAGATCTAGGTATTAACATCTCAATTCATGTCGACTATAACTCAAAACCAGAAGAAGTATCAAACCAATTATACGATTCTAGTATTGGTTATGCGATGAGTAAAGGCTACGCTGCGGTTGGTAAACCATTCGCATGGGCCAGCACGTATGCGGCTGACCGTGAAGCTCGTTAAGATTATTGTTTACGATTATCCACATACTATCTTTCAACAGTACAAAATAAAAAATTTTTTAGAAAGACTTGGTTTTTTCAAAAATTGCGTATATTTATATAAAATCACACAAATTCAATGAAACAGATAATAAATACGATGGACAGATTCTTCGGCAGAAATAGAGATTTCGGCCAGGGCTTTCTTTGTTAAGTTGTCAATACCAAATAACAATATCAAAAAGAGCCTGAACCCAAAAAGTTCAGGTTTTTTTATTAAAATATTTGGTGGTTTCGAAAATAATTCTTACTTTTGTTAAAAAATAAATAATCCCATGGTAAGTAATTTTACAGAAGCAACAATTCAGGAAGTCGAAGCAAAAAACAAGAAAGCAAAAAAACCTAAACTCGGTGAAGAAATATACGAGGAATTACTCCCAGATGAAAAACTAACTTTAGTTAGTTTTATATCTGGATTACCAACCACTGGTGTCGATCAAAAATTGCGTACTGGGGTTTTAAGGGTTGATCGTAGTATGGCTAAACTAATGTTACGAACTGGTTTTGTTAATAGGAGATTATACGAAACATCGATAAAAAACTATGTTACATCATTTAATAATGGTGATTGGGGTTTAACTGGTGAAGCCCTTAAATTCAGTCTCGATTATAAACTTGTTGATGGTCGTAATAGAATTTATGCTTTTTTGCAAAGCGGTGCTGAATATTTTGATACTGTGATTGTTCAAGGTGTGGAAGATAAAGATTTCACAAAAATGGATCAGGGTAAAACGAGAACGTTAAGTGATGCGATTATTATCGCAAGTAACACTAACGAATCTTTAAGAGGTCTTAAAAACCATACCGCAGTAATTGGTATGACCAAACTTTTGAATTGTTTTAAAAAGGGTAGGTATTCGGACATCGGATCATCAAAACGAGTAATGACCAATACAGAAGGAACTGAGCAAGTTTCTAACGACATCGAAAAACTTCAAGAGGCGGCTACTTATGGTGTTCGTAACTATAAAATTTGTAAATTTATGCCGCCAGCTTTATTTAGTGCATTACATTATGTAATGGCCGAAATATCGTCTGAGGATGCTGTTTACTTCATGAATAAGTTAGCGTGCGGTTCTAACTTAGAAGATGACTCACCAATATACGCTCTTAGAAGAAGATTGGCGTTAAATAAACATAACAAAGATATGAAAAAGGGTAATATCCTTTCTCAAAAAGAAATTGTGTTACTGGTAATGACCGCATGGAATAAATACAGAAACGGACAAAAAGCTAAAGTTCTGCAATTGACTAAAGATATTGAGGAAATTGGTTTCATTTAAAATAAATTTGGTGGTTTCAAAAATAATTCTTACTTTTGCAAACACAACACTGAAACAAATGAAAAAACTAAATTGGCATGTCTGGTTAGCTTTGCTAAAGATGCTTGAAGAAAACTGGAAAGGGATTGAGTATAAATACAGTCGCTTATCAACCAAAGAAAAAAAACAAATGTCAGAGACAGAATTCAATTACCTGGTATCTGAGATTGAAGCTCTTAAACAAGAAGAAAAAAACGGAGTAGTTTACAAATAAAAAAATCTCAAAAAAGATTTGGAAAATTGAAAAACTCTTCTTACTTTTGTAAAACAATTCGGGAATGATTACAGCAAACTCTACAAGCAATTCACTCTTAATGATTCAAGCTAAAAGACCCATTCCGATGAATTGTAATACAAATAAAATGGCGCGGTAGCTCAGTTGGTAGAGCACCAGACTGAAAATCTGGGTGTCCCACGTTCAACTCGTGGCCGTGCCACCAACCACTCTAATTCAGAAATGAATCACTGAACAGAGGTTATGTATGAAATCCACACTGAGGTTGGCTTAGATGATGGTATAACAGTACAAATAGAGTGGTTTTATGGTGCCCAAGCTAACCTGGTGGAAGCACAAGACTGAAAATCTTGGGGGGTCGGATCGAAACCGAGGGGCACCACTTAAGTGATCTTTGACATATTGGTGAATACGGGGCTGAAGCATTAAGGTGATGCAGCAAGCTGTTAACTTGCAGAACTTGGATCGTTCCCAGGCAGCCCCGCTAATTTGAAAAACGACCCACTCATGGGTGAACACGGTACAATGGTCGGAACATTGACGTTTGAGGCATAGAGTCAATTACTCGTTTTTCATTTTAAAAATTCCGACATGGTGTAATGGTAGCATTAAAAAACAGAGTCATCCAGAGTGGATGGTTACAGCAAGTCATTATCTAAAAACAATTTCTTTAAACGAAAAAGGTAGAGGTTCGAGTCCTCTTGTCGGGACTTATTAAAGTATTTGGTCTATTGGTGAATTGGTATCATATCTGTCTGTCTAACAGAAGTGCTCGGATCGTAACCGAGATAGACCGCAATTTAAAAGTTTGGAGGATGTGTTCCGCAATTAATCCATTTTGGTAGCTCAGTTGGTTAGAGCCTTGGGTCACGGGTTCGAGCCCCGTCTGAAATAAAAACAAAAAACAAAAAACATCCTGAAACTTTTAAACAAAAATTTGGTGGTTTCAAAAACTTGATTTATCTTTGTAAAAAACAAAAACGATATGAAATACAAAATCACATTGATGAACGGAGATACAATCATCTGCGATTCTTACCAGATAATGAATAACAATTCTTTATCCTACAGAAAAGGTACACTCGAAGCACTCATTAAAGGAGATGCTGAGATTGAATCGGTTGAAAGGGTTAGAATTAAATAACCATATGGCGCTGTAGCTCAGTGAAAAGAGCGTCCCTCTTCTAAAGGGAAGGCCGATGGTTTGAATCCATCCAGCGCTACCAAAGTGAGTAACTTGGTACCCTACTCACGGTTAATACATATGCCGTAGCCTCTGGCGGAACTCAATAGCAACTGTTAGCTTGGGGTAAGTTGGTTAAATAACAGAAATACCAACAAGAGTTCTATGTATTAACTAAAATGGTCTTGTAGGGGAGTTGGTCGTCCCTGTCGCCCTGTAACGCGTCACGGCGAAGATCATGGGTTCGAATCCCATCGAGACCGCCAAAGCGGATGCATATTATATATGCAAACAGTAAACTTAATTTTTAACATTAAAGCGATGAGCTTTACTGATACAAAAAAGTTTTTGTTAAAAGATATACATTGCGGGTTAGGGAAGTGGTCATCCCGTCTGGCTCATAACCAGGAGATCAATGGTTCGAATCCATTACCCGCAACCATGGAACTTTTTGTTCCTAAAGGTAAACATTGCGAAATAGAGCAGAGGCCAGCTCGCCAGGCTCATAACCTGTGAGGTCGGAGGTTCGAATCCTCCTTTCGCAACTAACAAAAGCCCTCTGATGGTCGACCATCATGGATCGAAGATAGGAAAGTCTGGTTAAGGTATATTACGTTACCAGCCACTAAACCTCTGGATCGTATTCCAGCACAGTTGCAACTCTGGGGATAATTTAAAAGTTGAATTGGACGCATAGTTTAGCTGGAAAAATACTTGCCTTGTAAGCATGAGTTCTCAGGTCGGTTCTGAGTGTGTCCTCGAAAAAATATTGGGCATTAGTGTAATGGTAGCACGTTAAACATCGGACAATCCGTAGGGATTTAATTCAGCACATTTAACGACAATTTGCATCATAAGCGAGAGGTGGGGGTTCAATTCCCTCGTGCCCAACAATGAGAGGGGAAACTCACTAAAAGTCACCGTGTTTTCTTGGTTGAGCAAAATGAAAAATCAATCAATTATTAACGCTGCACATGGCGTTCTCGTCAGAGTTGACACTACCGTGTCTGAATGAACCTGGTCGTATAGACAAACGATTAGTAGAAAGGTTTAAAAAAAACAGATGCCGCTGGAGCCACCGCAAATGGGTGGATAGGGAATCGAGGCGTACCGAATAATCGCCTCATTTGTAGATATAGTATATCGGTATTATACCGCCTTGCCATGGCGGAGAGGTGAGTTCGATTCTCATTATCTACTCAATTAATTTATTAATATGAATACAAAAACACATACAAATTCTGGATTCGCTAAGAACGAACCACACTTACCTTGTAACAAGGTAAACGCGGTAGATGAAATGCCAACACTTTATGGGTTACTTGCTAGACTTCAGGAAGAAGTAGAACGCGGGTATGATTTACATTATTCTGTTAAAAATCAGCTTAATCGTATAATTGGTTATGAACCTGATTTGCTTGATAAAAGTCGTCCAGATAACGCTGATAATAACAATAAGGAGATGATAAGTTATATTAATCTTCTTGAAGAACTCGTAGTAAGATTACGTGTTCTTAATGATAGAAATGAGTCACAGCTTTATCGTTTACAAATTTCTGTGGGTTAAAGATAAAAAACTCGAATTGGTTAATATTGATAATGGAGGCAATTCCTGGTATTATCGCAATCGAGTTGAATATTGGTTTTCCATTTTCCTAAAAATGGATGGTAGTGAGGATAGGGGTTACCCTGAAAGGTTCCATTCCCTTTTAAAAAATGAATGGATGGTTTAAGGATTCCCCTGCGGTTATGCCAAACCGCTCATGAAGAATGGGTAAAGTTCTTTACTTTTAAAATTATCCCTGTCCCAGCGGAAGGTGTGGTAGGAATACATAAACGGACTTTGCAGGTTCAAATCCTGGGTCATCTATGTGAATGGATGTATGTTCGTGGGGATTAAAAATAAGGTGGGCCGTCAAGCCTCTTATAAATCTTAGGATGTTATAACGTAACGGCGTTCCCAATCAGTACAAGCGCTTGTATCATATGGTTGCCCAGGAACTTAATGCGGTGGTCGTATAGTGGCTATTATATTGCGCTTCCAACGCAAGGACGGAGATTCAATTTCTCCCCACCGCTCCATAGGAATATGCGTAAAAGCGATAGATAGGTGAAATGTCTAAGGTTTGGTTGACAGACTTATACAGTTTGAAGAGACACCACTAATGCGCACCAAACAGCCTCTATTCCTTTTAATTTAATGCGTGAGCTAATCACGAACTCTTAAAGTAAGCGGAGTAATTAACCGTTGAAATACCAACATAACTTTGGGGTTAAGATCTTGGAACCCTCTGTTGGTACTCTATTTGTTTGTGAAACCAGTGGGTTAAGGCTGTTACTGGATCCATTAAACTACGCTGAAAGTGCGGCTATTCAGATGTGGCTGGACACAAACATATTTATTCACCAATATTTGTTTATACCAAAACAATTTATTAGTTTTGTATTCTTATGGAAAGATATAGACACCTAAAGACAAAAGGTGAATACAAAGTATTACACGAATCCAAAATGAAGATCGGTCAAATCTGGATCGATTGTGTCGTGTACGAATCTGTTATCGACGGCAGAATATGGGTTAGGGAAAAAAATGATTTTTCTGAAAACTTCGAGAGGTTTATTGACTTACCAGGTTATACGGATATACCTTTTTCAGTATGTGCAATAATACCAGGTGATGATGGTACATTACTTGGTGTATCTCGAAAGCATAACCATGAAGACTTCGGTCTACCTGGTGGTAAAATAGAACCAGGTGAAACAACGGTTGAGGCTATTGTGCGCGAAGTAAAGGAAGAAACAGGACTCGATTTGGTTAATCTTAAATTCCAAATGATACACGATTGTATTGATAAGAGTGGTATGAAACCCTGTGCCGTATATACGGCATTTGTTGACGGTGAGATCAATTATGACGAACCACATGTTGTTAAATGGGTAACACCTAAAACACTTACCGAAGGAACATTTGGAGAATTTAACAAAAAAACTTTTGATTTTTTAAATATTAAATACGAATGACATACGATTTTGATGATATTTTAATAGTACCAGCTGATATAACCAATATTAATTCTCGTTCTGAGGTAAATCCATACTATGGTAGTAAATTACCATTATTTGCCGCACCAATGGATACCGTTGTTAACAGGAGTAATATCCAATCATTTGTTGATGCTGGTGTAAAGGCTTGTCTACCGAGAGAAAGTACTATCACGCCGCATCATTACTCTTTGAATGAGGATATCTTTTACTCCTATTCTCTGACCGATTTTCGGTCTATATTCCTGGGTGAAGATCATATTAAGGGTGAAAAGTTTTACGCCTTAATTGACGTTGCAAATGGCCATATGCCAGCTGTACGTGATGCGGTATTGGAATCCAAAAAAATATATGGGGAAAGACTACAATTAATGGTCGGTAATATTGCTAACCCAGACACATATACCATTTTATCACAAGCTGGTGCTGATTATATTCGCGTGGGTATTGGTAATGGTGGTTGTTGTTTAACAACACAACAAACAGGTGTTGGTTATCCGATGGCTTCATTGATCAAAGAATGTTATGACAAATCATTAAACTTGACGAACCCAGCTAAGATTGTTGCTGATGGTGGTATGAAAAAATATTCTGACATAATTAAGGCTCTGGCACTGGGTGCTGATTATGTTATGCTTGGTTCTATTTTTAATAAAGCATTAGAAAGCGCTGGTGAAAATTATGTATTAGATAATAATAATTATTTACCAGTAAGTGAATATAATACCGAATCGATGATACACCTTATGAATCAAGGTGTTCTTTATAAAAAGTATCGTGGTATGAGTACCAAGGAGGTACAAAAATTCTGGGGAAATAAAAAAATAAAAACTTCGGAAGGTATTGTAAAATATCAAAAAGTTGAATACACTATACCAGGCTGGTGTGAGAATTTTCAACATTATCTTTGTTCTGCTATGAGTTATACAAATTCTAAAACACTTTGTGATTTTATTGGGTGTGTAAAAACAATACAAATTAGCACAAACGCCTTAAATAGATTTAATAAATAAAATAAAGACCCCAAAATTGGGGTCTTTTTAAGTTATATAAATCGCTGAATTTTGCATTGCGGATGGTACCAAACTATACCAATTAGTTGTGTTAGTTTGCGATATATTCCAGCACCAAATTGTTTGTCCGTTACTACTGTTAATATCAGTGGTGGTAACAAATGAACTTAATTGTGATGCCGCAGGTTTTAATGTAAATATAGTTTGTACACCAGAGTTACTTGATTTTAATGTCCATCTATTTGTTGATGTGGACGCTATTGAAAAATTATTATTAACGATGTATTCAACACCACTTAAAAGTGTTACTGAATTACCGTTAACGGCTGATACGACTAACGACCCAACATTAAATCCCGCTGTTCCTGTAAATGTTTGTGATAAAGCACCCCAAGTTAATGTGCCGCTTACTGATAAGGTTGAATTAAGTGTTAATGTAATGGCCGCAGTTAATGTAATATTATTAAACGACATACCCACCGTATTAAATGTTGTTGCTGCACCAATATTAATTGTTGAACCAACCGTATTGACTACCCCAGCTGTATAAGTAAAGGTACCCGTACTATATAAAATAGTGCCCGATATCGTAACCGTACCAGGTGTATTAATTGTAATATTTGTTCTAACGCTTGACGAACCAGACCAAGTTACGGTGCTGGCACCATTGACACCACCTAAAATAATTGTTGCCGTACCAGATACTGATGAGTTTGGTGTAAATACACCACCACTAATATAAAAAGAAAAATTATTAATTGTAAGGTTACCACCAGCCGCTAATGTAAGGCCACGTGATGTGCGAAAATCACTAAGTAACGTAAGAACGACCGTTGCCGCACTAATATTAACTAAAACAGGCATATCATATATAGTCGTTGAACTCGTATCTAATGTTACTGAACCATTAAAAGTCCAAGTCGGTGTGCCGTTAATAGTACCAGCCGTATATGTTAGCGTTCCTGTATTATATACCCATGTTGGAAAGGTTAAAATCTGTCCTGGGGCGTTGATAGTTACATTATTTCGCAATGAGCCATTACCAATAGTATACGTACCAGTACCCGCAATAACAATATTTGTTGTACCATTTGTGATGGTGGCGGATGATCCGCTACCACCATTAAATGAAGCGCCAGCTAATAAGGTTAATATGTTACCGTTAATAGTGTATGTTAAACCACCTGTTGAACCTTGTGTCTGGAATAATTTATTCATTGTAAAATTATCACCCAAAGTCCAGGTCGTAGATACACCCGAAATTAATGTTAATGGTAACCCCACAGTAACACCGTTACTTGTTAACGTAGCTGTTGCATTAACAATTATAGTACCAGTACCAGCGAACGTCATTGCCGATCCAAATGTTAAATTTCCCGAAACCGTAATGTTAACATTGGCGGTTAATAATGATGTGTAATTGGTTGCGGTAAACGATAAACAAACACCCGCCGTTGTTGATACAGTACAAGCGGGGCTATTCGCATTTAAAATCACATCATCCGATGCTGTTGGTACGCCAGCACCACCACCACCACCACTACTTAATGACCAAGATAACGTGTTATTCCACGCTCCACCGCCACCATTTACAAAGTACTTTGTGGCCATTATACTGTTACGATTTCACCAATTTTTATATTATTTATTATGTTACCACATGTTGCCGTTGCTAGTAATGCGGCCTGTTCACTCATCATTCTGTTTTCAATATTTTGATAAATTTCAGTTACTGAGTTTGGTCGAAAATGCGCAATCGTAACTTGAGATGTCTGATTATCAATTGTTAATTCAACGACTGTATTAATTGAATCACCATATTGTGTTGCGTTAATAATTTTGTAAGTCATAATTTTATGCTTTTTGTATTGTTAATTGTAATGTTGTGTGGCTAACACTAATTGTTGAATTTATAACAAATTCAAGAATATCCCCACTGTTTAATGATGTATCCCATCCAGTTAATGTTGAATCCGTGTTTTTTTGTTGATTCGTTAAATTTGGATAATTTCCAGCTACAATACTTGTAGTGGTTGGAAACGTACTATAATTGCATTTTTTAATATCTATTGATATAGAACCAGACTGGTCAGCAAATAAATACCAAGATAAAAGTGTTCCATTATATGGTATTGTTATATACCCTTTACTACCAGTGGTAATAACACCACCACTTCCATCAGCTATAAATGTTATAGTACCTATTTTAGCGTTCGTTATATCTGGTGATGTGCCTGAGCTACCAGATGTACCACTTAAGCCAGATGATCCCGATAATCCCGATGAACCAGATGATCCCGATAATCCCGATGAACCAGATGATCCCGATAATCCCGATGAACCAGATGATCCCGATAATCCCGATAATCCCGATGAACCAGATGAACCAGATGATCCCGATAATCCCGATGAACCAGATGAACCCGATAATCCCGATGAACCAGATGAACCCGATAATCCCGATGAACCAGATGAACCAGATGATCCCGATAATCCCGATGAACCAGATGAACCAGATGATCCCGATGAACCAGATGAACCAGATGAACCAGAGTTACCAAAAATACCTAATGTTGTTTGTCCATAAGAATAATGAACAGTACCTTCTGTTACAAATGTAATTGAGTGTGATTGATTAGATGTATTGGTTGCACTTACTTTAACTATGATTCTATCAGTTGTATTGATAGAATACCCTGGCTGATACACATCGGTTAATACCATTGATGGATTTGGTGAAATACTCGTTACTGGTGCGGGATCTGTTTCAAATAATAAAGTTTCAGTTCCATCTATAGCTTTTGAATAAACCCGACAAAAAATTTCAAATGATGAGTTACTGTCTTCTTTATATGTGTGCAGATAAAATGACCAAATACCTGGCGGAATAACCGATACGTTTGGTATATTTGATGGGGTTAAATATGAATTAATTGTTGATGTTGCACCCTTTGCAATAGTGACTGTAGATGTTTGTTGAGATGCGGTGGTTGATAATGTTGAAAATTCATTATATGGGGTTTGGGTTACGGATTGATTGAAGTAATAAATCGCCCCACCCGAAATACCATTTATACCACTTGTTCCTGAAGTACCTGATGACCCTGATGACCCCGATGAACCAGATGAACCACTTTCACCATTACTACCAGAAGATCCTGAGCTACCAGATGAACCACTTTCACCAGAGCTACCAGATGTACCGTTACTACCACTAACCGCACCACTAACTGATTTCCAGGAAGCTTTACCGTCAGCGTCAGAAGTTAATACATAACCATTTTGTTCCGAACCATCTTTATATGTAAAATTTTCATTAACCGTTAAACCAGACGCAAATGTTGGGTTTACTGGAACATCACCACCAATTCGGTAAACAACACCCGTGGTTAAATCCGATTGTAAGACATAATCATATGAGTCTTTTATTAGAAAATCTGAAATATTCATTGCGTATAAAATTTAAGTATTTCCTTTCTAAAATAAAGGAATATTTATTATAAATATGGCACAATATGAATGCATCTCCTGGAGCGGGGGAAATTATAAATGGAGCGAGTTAGAAATAACATGGAAGGAAGGGTGTGTCATTGCCAAAATTCTCAAAACCCGTGGTCGAGGTAAACTAAGAAGAAACGTTTGGGAGGTCTTAAATAAAGACGAAAAGGAAACCGTAATAAAATTAATGGTAAGAATTAAAGAAAACGGATATTTATATACAACAGACGAAAAAAAAGTAAAAAAAGAGGAAATAGATGTAACAATGCGTGACATTAAACTATTTATTAAAGAATTAAGACAAATAAAAGTAATTGCTAAAATATGAGTTATAAATTATTCACCGATAAAATCAACAAATTTCAGTGCAATCTCCAGGTTGAAGGTACATCATTGCTTAAATCACAAGCTCGTGTGATCCTTGAAACAAATGAAATGAATTATTTGTTCAAAGGGAAAATATATGAGGATGGATTATGCGAATTTGAATTACCGAAATTAAAAGGTGTTTTGAATGAGGGTTCCATCGGAATGTTAAGACTTGAAGTTATTGCCGATGACATGCATTTTGAACCATGGACATCTGATTTTGTGGTTGGTGCCGATAAAAAGGTTGTGGCAACCATCCAGGAACAGGAATTTAAAAAGCCAACGATAAGTATGAATACAATTACGTTAACCGAGGCAACTAAAGTACCTGAAAAAAAGGAACCAGTGAAAGAGGCGGTTAAAAAAGAAACCCCTAAAGAGGCAACAACAATAACCAAAAAAGATATTCTACAGTTTATAAACAACAAAAACAAATAAACCAGGTAATTTACCTGGTTTTTAATTTTTTAAGTTTACTTGTGTCCAAAACGATAATTTCTCCCGTCTCGTTATTGGGGTAACGAGTTATAATAACGTCATAACCTAACCTAAGTAATTTTTTACTTAGGTTTTGTTTTTTGGCTTTATATTTATTCGATAAATCATATTTCCATGAAACCAACGTATCATCCGTGACGGGTACAATTAATGGATTATTGTAAGTCAACTCAACAATTTCCCAACCATCATTTAAAAACCCCTCATATTTTGTGGCGTAATAACCTGCGGGTTCAACATCTTGTCCAAATCTTGATCCGAAATAAGGTGACTTATCGGTATTGTGCATCAAAATAATAGTGTCTTCCGTTATTAGATTTTCACCTAATATAACCATCCATTTTTTAATATTATTTATTTCGTTAAGTAATTCTTGCATAACTATAAATATTTATTAGTATGAATAAGTTAAACGAGGCACTCAAAAAAATAAAAACCATGATTGCTTTGATCGAAAGTGTTGATCAAGACGATTTAATAACGTTTTTAAGAGATGAAGGTATAGAATTCAATTCGGTTGATTGGATTGGTCAAGGTGAATACGGTAATGCTTATTCACTCGGCAATGGCACGGTCCTTAAGATTACAAATTCCGAAAATGAATTCTATCTCGCCAGTCAAGTTAAAAATCACCAATTACCTGGTTTAGTAAAAATATATACACGAGGTTGGTATCGTGATGAAAAACCTAAACTTTATTATATTGTGATGGAAGAACTCGATACCGATTCATCGATAGAAGATATTTTTCAAACCGTTGAGATGATATTAACAACCCAAGGACTCGATATATCACAAACGGGCTCATTTGATGAGGACGAATATGATGGTTCAGAAGGGCCTTTGACACCAGAAACAATAAAATTCATGGATGATCTCGCAACAATTTATAGATCATGTACCCAATTGGGTATAAGAACACCAGATGTTAATTACGGAAACCTGGGCTACGATAAAAGTGGGAACCTTACTTTATTTGATATACAAGATAGGGCCGCAATGAGAAATCGCATGTGGTAAAAAAAATATCTGAAAAAACTTTTAAAAAGACTTGTTTAATTCAAAAACTCTTCTTACTTTTGTAAAACAATTCGGGATTATTTCCAGCAACTACTTTGGTTAAATTTGTAAATTTGGTTCAACTCCAAAAGTCCCCACGGGGATTTTCTAAAATAATCCGATGAATTGTAACTTTTGTAAAAAACTAAACTATTTATATAAAATGAAAAACATAACTAACATATTACGTCAACGCCAGTTACAACTCTTACAACTAAGAGAAGGGGCGAGTATTGCTTGTTATGAAGATGATGATTGTTATTAACAATTAAAAGAGATAAGCAAAAATATTTAGCCCCTGGACGCAAAGCGACTGGGGGTTTTTTCTTTTTTTGGCTTCTTGGTGCAACGGATAAGCATAGGACTCTACGAAAGTTCAGATTTTTGGTTCGAATCCAAAAGAAGTCACAATAAGGTCGAATGGTGGAATTGGTATACACGTGGGTCTAAGAAACCCATACCTTCGGGTTTGAGAGTTCGAGTCTCTCTTCGATCACAAACACACCCCTGTGGGCAAAATGGGAAAGTCGTCTGGTTTAGACCCAGAAGTTTACGGGTTCGAATCCCGTTAGGGGTACAAGCGTAAAAGTGTAAGATCCATACTCAGACGTGAGTAAATTGCACACTACCTACGGAGGGTATAAGATATCGGTATGGAATCCGATTTACGTGGCTATGGTTCTCTGGTGTAACGGTAAGCATACTTGGTGAGGGTTCGAATCCTTCGGGGACTACAAAATAGTGCTTTAGTGTAGCGGTAACACTCAACTCTCTGAAAGTTGTATCAATGGTTCGAATCCATTAGGCACTACTATATACTCCTAAAGCATTAAGGTGATGCGCATGACTTTGACTCATGAGAATTCTGATCGTTACGGAATAGGAGTACTTGTTTTTTTGAAGTTCTTTTATTATTTTTGTAAAATGAAACCAGAAACACCTAAAGAATATAATTCATCAAAATTGAATACAAGTTGTAAAGTGCTTGAGGTTGATGAAAAGACCGAAATGTGTAAAGTTCTGTTCTATAATAACAGAACACATAACTTTGGTAACGGTACAGGGTGGATAACCTGGGCCTCATTTAAAGATTTGAATAATGGAAATTAATGAGTTAAACGATTTTTATATTGACCTTGATGGTGATATAAAAGCCAGCGTTACGGACAAAACGGCGAATTTTATAACCGAGACCGATAAACTTAATAGCGAGTACATAATAGCCCAAAATTTGGATGAAATTAAGTCAGCTGTAAAAGAGATCAATCCAGGTTTTAACGTCGATATTGAGCCTTATAAGCAGTATTCTGTTAAACGTGACGCTAACGGTAAGATACGAGCTGTAAAGATCTTTATGGATCATACAGAACACATCGCAAATAATGGCGACATTATTTTAAAAGGCGTTGAGTTCGTTGACAATAAAATATATTCGGATTATTATTTTTTGGCAACACGAGAAATCGTTGATGATCTCATAAAGTCAAATAACCTTAATTATAGGGTTATGGAATATGATACACACGAACCGATATTGTATGCTATAAAATATCAATTGTGTATCCCTGGTGAAGAATGTGCTGAGGGTGTGGTTAACTTTAAAACATACTATGTTAAAAAAGAAAATGCGCCTTTGTATAATAGAGAGTTTGCAAACCACCTAAAAGAAAGTTTGAAGTTTTCTTAAAAAAACATTTGGAGGATTCAAAAAGTTTTACTACTTTTGTACTCTATTTATAAAACACCTGCCTCGGTGATGGAATGGTAGACATGCAGGTCTTAAAAACCTGTGACCCGTAAGGGTCGTGTGGGTTCGACTCCCATCTGAGGTAAGTAGCCGAAGTTAATTCACTTGCACGTAGTGGCTACTGCACACCAGTGATGGTGACTAAGAAATTAACAAATAATTTTAATTTGGGGGTAACCAGGTTTTGATCGGTAAATTAGTTCTTTAATTTGATGCATGTAGTGTTAGCATTGGAAACACTTAAATAACCTATGTGAACAGTTAAATGGCGCAAGCTATATTACCGCTGACGGAGACATCGTTCTCAACGGTCAGCCTGTTGAGGTTGCAGAACCTGCATTCGCTTAATCCTTCGGGGTTATCGACAACAGTCGCTAAAATCTGCAAAGCGTGAGGGGGTTTAAATGTTGCAATACCCAGGACAATGGATTCGGTATTGACGACAGCGCAACATACCACGGTATGTTACCCCGACAAATAGAGTTCCATTTATTTTTCACCTTTAGAAAAAGTTGATAAACATGTGAATGAAAGTTAATTTGCTATTACTTGACACGGGGCTTCGATGCCCCTACCTCCACCATCTCTCAAGATAGTATCTTGAGATCGACGCTGAAAAGCGTTTGACCAGAATGGGATTCCAAAAGAATCCCATTTTTTATTTGGTGTGATCAAAAACTTTTCTTACTTTTGCGGTATGAAAAGGAGAATCAATTTTAAAAAGTTCACTGACGTAGAATTAGTATCTACGTATAAAGGACTGAAAAAAATCATCAAAGTAAAGAACGGTGAGTTGGTTGTGGCTGAAAGGGTGTTAGCTAAACTACCCGAACCCGTTATCAATCACGTAAATAGTAATAGGGAAGCGAATACAAATCCACTTCACATAGCTGGATTATATGGTGATCTTACATATGAAATGGCTGATCGTTTTGTAAAACAACATAGTTAACATGGAACTCATAACTACCTATATCAGCAAAGGAAAAAATATCGGCATACACGACAACATGTTCGGTGGTGATATTATGTCCCTCATTGACGACGCATCAGCGGCATACGCCATGCAAATATGTGACAATCCAAGAGTTGTAACATTAAAAATTGATGAACTCTTGTTTAAAAAACCAGTAAAAGTCGGTAACCTGATCAAAGTTTATGGTGAGGTTAAAGAGTTTGGTACCACATCACTAACACTTTATATTGAGGTACGTAAACATAACGTATATACTGGTATTCAGGAAGTCGTAACTCAGACAAATATTAAGTTTGTGCGTATCGATGAAGAAGGTAACCCAGTACCTATCGGTGAACGTGTGAAAAACAGGTATAAAGATAGGATTGAAAAATATGGTCGTGGGTTATTAACACCAGACGAAACTGAAAACGAAAAAAGAAATAAATAATGAAACTAATATCAAACGCTGGTAATCTTTTTGGATTAACCGATAATGACAATAAACCAGAACATATTGAACAAGCAATCAACCAAGGGTTTGATGTTAAAGTCGACCTTTGGCTCCAGGACAATCAACTCTATTTGGGTACCTACAAACCTGAATACAAGTTGGATATCGATTGGTTAGAGAAACACCACCATAAGTTATGGTTGCAATGTCATGATCTAACAATCATTGACAGGTTTTACGATTTGGATCCTATGGGTACTAAATTGAATTATTTCTTTATCGACAAAGATCCGATAGCCAGGACAAGCAAATGGTATAATGTCATTTGGGGACAAAAACCTATTAAAGGTTGTGTTTATATTAATCCCGAATTGCATTCAGATTTTGATTTTAGTCAATGTTATGGTTTAATTTCTAATTCCATCGCTATTTATAGGTAAAAATACCTATGGATAAAAAAATGTTTGAACCATATGAACCAAAGACGGTTTCCAGATGGATCATTAAAACTTGTTTAATTCAAAAACCTTTCTTACTTTTGTATTCTAATTTAAAAACAGAGAAAATGATACTATTAAAAATTATCGGTTTAGCGGTACTAATGGGTTGTAGAATGTTTATGGTACGTTACTTTTTTGAGGGTTTTTACTTACTTATTAATAGTAAAAAAGTAGATCGTTTTTTGAACCCATCGGTGACACCTTACAATTATAAACCAGAGGAATTATGGGAGCCGCCAACCCACTGGAAAAATTGGAATAAAACAAAGTAAAGACATTGGTTGCCGACCCGTAAGTTGGTACCAATAACTGGACAAGTGGCCGAGTGGTTATTAGGCGGGGACCTGCAAAGTCTCAAACGGTAGTTCGATCCTATCCTTGTCCTCTAAAACGTCACAATAAGAATGGTTGATATCCAGTTCTAACGGTGAAAACCCAGCGGAATTATGTCCGTGAACTATATATCATTTTTGGGTGAGTGCGCATTTAACCCATAGTGCGCGTTTTAACGGTTCCATAGTATAATCGGCAGTATAGTTGACTCTAAATCAATTAGGTGTGGGTTCGATCCCCACTGGAATCACTCTGATATTTATAGATATAAAACTATAAAGATGAAGACAAAACATATTGTCGGTACTGAAGAGTGGAAAGAAGAGATGATATCTTTTTTAACAGATGTTAAAAATTATCTTTTATCCATGTCCAAAGATATGATATCATATCGATTGGACTGTACCATTGACGAATTAAAACAGTATTTTAACGAGAAAGATGAAAAAGAAAATTAATATAGAGACGTATCTCCAATTAGAAAAACAACTAGAGATAAAGTTGGGTACAATCCAATCAGTTGAAAGGATGCCAAATAGCGATAAGATGCTTAAACTTACCGTATTCTTCAGCGAGGGTGACGAAAGAACCGTTATGACAAATATCGGCAACAGACTAGAAAATGTGAATGATTTAATGTTTATTACATTACCATTCATAACCAACCTGGAACCCGTTAGGATCATGGGTGTTGAATCATCAGCAATGATTATGCCACCAATGAGGGGCGATAAGATCGAATTAGATGGTTTATCTGGCTCAACCTTAATGTAATGGCTACGAAAAAGGTATCAGTTATTATTGATGGTTACGGTCGTGAACACACCATAGGTAAACTAACTAATGAACAAGCGACTTTTTGGAAACAAAAATACGACGCTGAGTTAATAGATCATGTTGGATTCTATGACGATAACCAAGAATTAACCGATGACCAATTCATTGGCCCATGGTATGAAAATGATAATATTGATCATACATACGGTGCTTATTACAATATTGAAGTCGTAATAAAGTTCGGTGATGAAGAACACACATACAAAACCAAAGATTACTCACTCAGCGAACTAAGAAAATCAGAGACGGTTGTTGTTGATGAGAGTAAAATAGAACCTGGTGATTATTTGGTTTGCTTCCAAGAAGAAAAGGGTAACTTTATCAATGTCGAACTGGATGTTGACGAAAATGATAAGTTCAACATCAACGATTTTGAGTTTATCACAAAAGAAATAAGGGGTGAGGTATTTTTTACTGGTGTTAAATACAGAGGTTCTGAAATAGAACCCCATAGTAAGGGTACCGTAGCTATAGATTTTTACGCTGAAATACTCTCCGCTGATGAGCTATTAGCTTACTAAAAATATTTTTACAAAAAAAGTGAGTCGGTTTAAAGCTGTAATATTTAATGGGTTATAGAACATACATAGGCTCGATGCCTAAACGAGAGTACAATAAAATCAAGTCAATGTCTTTTGAACAACTTAAAGACCATTATCCTAATAAGGAACATGTTTCTGACGATGATTGGTATAAAGGCGTATATGAGTATGGTACTGAGTTGTATGAATTTGGTAAATACGATGGGTTTGAACCACCAAAAAAATCATTAAAAAGATTTTTTAAGAATAAGGAGTTAATGGCTCGTTACGATGAATATGATTTTTATATTGTGACTAAAGAGTTTCTGGCTTATGTGATTTCGACCTATCAGGAAAGAATAAAGAAGTACTATCAAGTGATGGTGGCACCGTTTTCTCGAGAAAAAGAAAGATCGTCTGAATTTCTTAAGTCAATTGAGAGTGAATACCATTGGAGTTCGGAGCCGTTTACAAAATATACTTTTGATGGAACCAAATTAACTGGCGAAGAACAGACAGCTATTATTGAAATGATAAATCATGTTAAGTCAATGAATATGGAGTGGTGTGGATTACCACCGTTTAGTTTAGAACATGGTGATACCATTACAACCAGTTGGAAGTATGAGTACGGTATATTTGGGCTTATAAACATTTATAAGACATTTAACTGGAAAAAGAACGTAATGATATATTACGGATATTAAAAAAAAATATTTGAAAAAAACTTTGCAAAATCAAGAACTTTTCGTACTTTTGTAATAATTATTAAAGAGAACAATTTTAAAACAACATAAACAATCAATAAGATGAAACAGTTAGTCATTATAAAGCATATTAAACACGTCATAGCTAAAACTATGCCTGGTGACTATTTGTCTAATTCTTAACAGGGTTTAAGAATAAAATTTAGCAAATGCTCCAGGTGAACCCTGGAGCATTTTTAGTTTTACATAGCTTCGTAGCTTAATTGGCAGAGCAGCTGATTCTTACTCAGCGGGTTGGGGGTTCAAGTCCCTTCGGAGCTACTTTAATGGTCTCGTAGCTTAATCGGTAGAGCACCACACTTTTAACCAGTGTTTATTTTAAAAGTTTTTTCCTTATATTTATTATTATGGAAGAAAATAAGAAAATATGCACTAAGTGCAAAGACGAGAAAAAAATATCCGAATTTAATAAAAATAAGGGTAAAAAAGACGGATATAATAATATTTGTAGAAAATGTAGTAATGAACGATCAAAACAATATTATTCAGAAAATACCAACCACCATAAAGCGGTGATTAGAAAACGAAGGAAAGCTGAAATTGAAGAGAATAGGAGAAAATTGTATCAGCATTATTTAGATCATCCTTGTGTTGTTTGTGGTGAAACTGACCCCATAGTTCTCCAGTCGGATCATATGGATGGTGTTGATAAAAAGGGTGTGATTTCAAATATGGTATATTCCACTGTTTGGGGTACCATAGAGAAAGAATTAAAAAAATGCGAAACCAGATGTGCTAACTGTCACCATAGGCGAACAGCTAAACAACAAGGTTGGTATAAATGGTTGGAACAATAAAATGCGCTTTTGGCAAACAGGTGTAGGCAGCAGCCTTTTAAGCTGCGGGGGCTGGATCGATACCAGCAAGGCGCACCTAACCCTAATATGCGGTAAGCGTCAATATTAAAGTATTGACAAGTCAATAGTATATTTGACATCTGGAAAGACAGAATTATTGTGAGTTCAGCTAATGGTTAGGCTGCGAATCTTATACATTCGTCATACGAGTTCGAACCTCGTACTCACAACATTAATAGCCTTATAGCACAGTGGTTTAGTGCATCGTCCTTACAAGACGACAACTGGTGTTCGATTCACCATAAGGCTACAACACATGGGTCTTGAAGCATTAAGGTGATGTGCCTGACTGTGAATCAGGAGAACTCGGATCGATACCGTGCTTGACCCCAAAAAATTGGTTGCCCAGCTTGTTCCGTCAAGGGCTATAAAATTATACATCGGTTAACGGAACGCATGATGGATACCCTGCCAAGAAAGTGGGTGAGAGATGTTGTAACAATGACCTTATTTTGTCCTGTATATCAACGGTTTAGATTGTCACCCTGATAAGGTGAAGGTAGTGAGTTCAACTCTCACCAGGACAACGCAATGGGATAACGAAAGTTATCCCATTTTTATTTGGTTATGTCAAAAAAAATTCTTACTTTTGTATCCTAAACAAAAAGAAATGAAAAAATCAGCTGTTTGCGGTATCGTTGTCGGTGATAGGATCTTATTACTGAAAAGACAATACCGAGTGGGTAAATCAAACGGATGGTGTATACCAGGTGGTAAAGTCGAACTAGATGAAACTACACTCGAAGGTGCCATCAGAGAAACGTTTGAAGAAACTGGAATAAAAGTATCTGATCTAATATATGTGGGCGAGTGTCTATCTGGTAGTGGTGAATTTATGGTTAGTTGTTACTACACAACAATAGATTCGATCCCGCCAGTTATTTTATCAGAACGTGAACACTCAGAATATTTCTGGGTTTCATTCGATAAACTAAATAATTTCATCCTGGCTGGGAACACACCGCTATTCATCGATATGATTATCGCAGACATTAAATCAGAAAATAACTAAGATATGAAAATTACAGACAAATATGTGCTATTTTGGGATGGTGTTTTTAGTCAGTGGGAACCATCCGTTTTTATAATTGATGGTGTAACTTATTCGTCGGCTGAACAATATATGATGCATCAGAAAGCATTGTTATTCGGCGATAAAGAAATAGCCGCTGAGGTTATGTTGGTCACCAACCCAGCTGATCATAAAGCTCTCGGAAGAAGGGTTAAGGGTTATGATGATGCCATATGGAAGCGTCATTGCCTTGCCATCGTTTATAAGGGTAACTACGCCAAATTCACGCAGAATAAAGACCTGGGACAACAGCTGATTAACACAGGTACCAGAACACTGGTGGAAGCATCACCAGTTGACTTTATCTGGGGTATTGAAAGGGGTGAGAATGATCCCCTCAGTTTAGACCCATCAGCATGGAGAGGAACCAATCTTCTTGGTTCGGCCCTTATGTTGGTACGTAACGAAATAATGAACTAAGACCGTGAAACTAAAAACCATTTTAAGATTATGGCCGTATTTATTCGGTTTATTCGTACTGGCCGCTGCTCTGTGGGTGATGCTCTCTTTTACATCATGCAATGACACAAAAGCACCTTATTTTAGGTGCGTGGTGGATAGTGTATGGTTAGTACCTCAAACTTCGGTTTCTGAACCGTACCCGTTATATCATTTCCACACGGATTGTGATGTAACTATTACATCACCAACCAAAAACAAAGAAATTGGTGATACTATCAAATTTTCAAAATACTAATATTTATAATATGAACGCAGAAGAAGCTAAACACATAGCCGAGACAGTGTTGAAATCACACGCCAATAAGGTTTATAAGAAAATAGAACAAGCCGCAAACGATGGTCACTTCTACATAATGGTAGCAACCTCATCCGTCAACGATCAGGTTAAGAGTATTCTTATAGAAGATGGGTTTAAGGTTGAACACAAACCATGTAGACCAGATGCTGAGTTTAGCACACTGGAATATAAAATAAGTTGGAAATGAGTTGTGAACACAACATACACGAATACAATATTATGTCTAACTTAGATCGGCTTATACAGTTAATAAAAAACTGTAAAGATGAAGGTAAATCCACGGAAGCTAAGACTTATCAGGATTATTATGATGATTTGAGAACTAGACCAAAAATTAAAAACCTAATAAAAAAAACTGTACATGAGATTTCCACTGAACAGAAATATTTACCTCGAATCAATACCAGCACCGAATAGATTTTGTGGCCAGCTACCAGGGATCGGAGTGAAACCAAGATATACTTTGTTGATGGATCCAGCATAACCACTTACGAGGGTCAAAAACTTGATATATTCGATTAATTATTTTGAAAGATCTAAAATTTTAAATCGTTTTATCGCTGATGGTGGTATGTTTTGTGTTGTATAAACACCCCCATCAAAGTTGGGGTCGACCATTGTTTTAAAGTTAGGTATATTACTTACATCAATCTCATAAATAACCCAATTCGGGTCCGAATATTCATCATGATCGTATAACAAACCAAGAATATCGTATGCCGCATCGTATGATATAGCGAGGTAAATTCTTTCAGGATGATAGCCTTTTTTGGATTTTGCTCTTGGTGTTAATCCTATCTTTTCTATTTTATGAGCGTACTTCAATTTAGTGGCATGGTAAAATATATCTTGTTTCTTGAATTCTCGGTCATATTTCTTTTCAATTATCAGATCTACCCTTCTAAAATTTTGTATGTCTCGAATAAAACCATCTCTTGTGAACTTTTGCCATTCTGACTTAGCGTAATAACCTGACGGATACCAACCCAAATTGTTTATCAACTTCAAAAATGATTCAATTTTTGAACGATCTAAATTATCAGTTAAAAGACTAATTTCAATGCTCTCCATATACCTCGTTATTTGAGCGTCTGGATAAGAATTACGTAATATCTTAATGGTATTATTAATTTCTTCTGTGCGAATTAATCCTTCGTTTAATGCTATTGTTAGTATGGAATTAAAAACTTTCATTACTGTTCTGACGTTCCCTCTTCTTTATTCTTTTTAGAAAATACTTTTTCGATAACTGTAAGTCCTAAACCACCACCAGTGATAAGACAAAGACCATCAAACATATGTTCAGGTGTAACCCAGTTATTTTTCCAAGCAGCAAGATAAGCCAGAACTATAATGTTAAATAAAGTAAATAAAGAAGCAAACCTTTTGCTTGATGTTTCACTTGAACCTGATATAAGATCCATAAAAAACTTTTTCATAGTAATGTATTTATTGATAAATATTGTCGAAAACGAATAAAAATAAAAAATATTTCAAAAAGCGCTTGTTTTATTTAGAAACCTTTCTTACTTTTGTACTGTAATTGAGAGGAAAACGAAACAAAATAACCCAAATAAAAAAAGTTCAAAAAAATTTGGTAGTTTCGAGAACTTTGCTTACTTTTGCAATAATTATATAAACAGAGGATGTGTTCAGCAATTTAATTTCTGGTACGAAATACAAAAACATCCTGATTTTTATAAAAAAAAATAAAAAGAAAATAAAATGAGAAACTCAGTATTAACATCCTGGTCAGCATCAAGTTATGAACCGTCATACCCAGCGTATGAACACGGAAGGGGTTTCTATACTCGAAATGTTAATGTATCAGATACAGGAGCATAAAAGAGTAAAAAAGATAGAAACCCCAGGTTACGAAAGTATCTGGGGTTTTTTAATTTGGGTGTATCGCATAGCGGCAATTGCAGGTGGCTGTAACCCACCCCTCTTTTGAGTTCAGAGGTTCGAGTCCTCTTGCGCCCACGCAGCGACAGATTGTTAGAATTTCATAGAAGCGGTGTATAACCAGCGAAGCGTAGAAATTCAGGTGTTAGTGATAACACAATAAGAAAATACGAGAATGAAGTGTAGCCAGGTTGCACACGGACTTTGGGAGTCTGTAGGGGCGTTCGAATCGCACATTTTCGACAAAGTATCAAAAAATTGACGGTTATTCTGGATACCGCTATCAAGCTACCATAGCTTATGGTTCATTTTGAACGTTTCAATTATAAAACGTTAAATACCAGAGATACTTAAAACGAGTGGTATTTCAATAAGAGCAGAATACGCCGTCTGGAGCGGTGAGGTTGCAGGTTCGAATCCTGTCCACTCGAGGTCATCATGTTAATCTACTTCCACGTAGTGATGACTGGTAACAATGGAGACATTGGCTAAATGATTAACGAACAATGGAGAGGTAGCATAATTGGTAATGCAGCTGTCTTGAAAACAGCCGTGTCGTCGAAAGACGGCTTGTGGGTTCGAGTCCCCCCTTCTCCGCCAAAGTAAAACATACGGGTATAGTTCAAAGGCAAGAATGGCGGTCTCCAAAACCGCAGATGGGGTTTCGAGATCCTCTACCCGTGCCAAACTAAAAGTGAACATGGAAAAGAACGACATTAAGAAAGCTTTGTATAAGCAAAAACCAACAGCTGATTTTCAGTATATCAGAAAAGGTAAGGCGTATTACTCCACTACAATTGAAGATGCTGAATTAGGTTCGGTGTTTGTACAATTTGAGATACCAGTTGAAGACATGGGTGATGCTGATTTCGGAATACAGATGGAAGCGAAGCTCATGCAACGTTGGATCATGTAAAAAAATGGAGAGTTTACCCAAACGGTGATGGGGTCTACCTGCTAAGTATGACATTCGGTGAAAACTGGATACGGTTCGATCCCGTAACTCTCCGCCAGGTTGGTGATAACGCCCAACGAAGGAAATAAGAACGTTAGTGACGGCTGGAAAAGACAGCAAATGTCGGTGTGGTGCAACGGTTAGCACGTCAGATTTTCGATCTGAAAACGAGGGTTCGATTCCCTTCATCAATAGATAATAAAGTTAACCCACCCCACTTGGTTGTTATTGGAAACAGGTAATACTGGATAAGAGGTTAATAAGAAGTTCTTTGATTTATAATATCAATAATAATATCTAAATATTTTTTAGATGTTATCTTTTTAAAATATTTTTGATCTGATGTATCAATAATGCATAAAGATATTCCATATTTTAAACAGTATTGGAATTTATTATTATCATTGTTTTGAATTTGGTTTAGTTTATCTAAACCGTATATGGGTTCATAATGAAAAATCCCATTCAATTCAAAAGCCAGGTTAAGTGATGGGATATAAATATCAAGTTCAGAGCCAATGGCATCCTTTTTATTATAATCTATAATAAGATTAGGATAAAGTGTTGTTAGTTGCTCTTCGAGCCAAATTTCGAGCTTAGAACGCCTATTACCAGTGGTTTTATGTTTATTATTGTATGTAACAGAACATGATCTCGAACAAAAATTGTTCTTAGATTTTTTAATTTGAGAAGTGTGTTTTTCAAATTGCGTATTGCATTGATCACATAATACTAATTGTTTAATTCCCTTGCTATTATGATTACAACATCGTATTGAACAAAAACGAATAGCACCACGATTATTTTTTAATTCGTAGACTATTTCTTTTTTTGGTTTATGGAACGTATTGGTACAATATTCGCATTTACAAGGTAACTTGGTCTGCGATTTGGCTGAATCAAACTCAATTTGTGTATAAAGTGGTGTCATATTTAATAAATAGTATGGTTTTCACTAAAAATTCACTTTTCGTTACCCACACGCTCCACACTTAATTTAATTTTGAAAGGTAATAGAATAGCGACTTGTAATACAACGGGCTCCGCCAATACTTACCAATCATTTGGATTTTACTAAAATTAACATCGACCTACCGCTGGAAACAGAGGAAGTTCTCGACAGCAAAACCTAATTTGGGAGATCTAAACAATCGTTATACCAAAGAAGCTGCAACTTAAACAATCCGAGGGTGTCGGTTTCCCTATGAGGATGGGTTAAGGCAAAGATAGATGGTAGGATAGAACAGAATCGAGGCTACGGGTGTTAATTTTATTATTTAACCAGTAAAAAACAAAAAGATGGAAAACACATGTAAGGGAGAAACCACGCTGGTCGCACAAAAGACCAGGTATTAAAAGAAATATCTGGTCGTATAGGAACAAGACATCAGCGCAAACTCAGAAAATTCTCTGAGGGTTTCAATGAAAAATTCAGCTTCTTCTTAAGAAGTAACAGATCGGGGATACTCACATTTTGTGGTGAGGACGTACAAGTAAAATATGACCCCAATGGCGTTGATTGTAAAGAGGGTTTCAGGTTGTATGATGATGGCCACTTCAAAGGTGGTAAAGTAATAACATCACGACATCCGAACATCTTAAGATCTGTAATAATAGGTAAAAAAAGTTGGGGATTATGGCTTGATCAGTGGACAGATGGTATCGCTGATTGGTGCTTCACACGTGAAGAAATCCTTGATGAGTTTAAGAATAGAAATATAATAATTCCAGAGTCGTTTTTAAAAGATTTTGATAATCGCCTGGAGAAGAAAAAAAAGAAACGTTATGAGTAACAGACGGTATTTTGTTTACATGAAGAGTGGGCGCAAGTTCTGCGTTGAGGAATTTGGTGATCCGCATGTCCAATGGGGTAATGTAATCCCTGGCCAAAATAAGATCGAAAAGGTGACTTCCAAGATGAGTGAAGTAATCAATGAATCAAACACCGAAATAACCAAAGAAAATGGTTATAAGAACATCTGTATGCTCGAAATGGGTACATCACCTATGGTTTATATTGAAGCTCTTGATGCCAGTGGCGTTGAAAGATTTGAGAATGCCGATTTTGTTAAATATTTGGATTAAATTTTTTTTATAAAAATTAACATATGATTAAGATTGGCGTTACGGGAAACATGGGGGTTGGTAAAACAACCATATTGAAAGAGTTTGAAAAACTGGATGTTCCGACATATGTCATGGATGATAGGTTAAAAACTCTCATCAAAGAAAACAAAGAGCTGAGGGTAAAACTTATTGAGTTTCTGGGGCCGAATGTGTTTGATGAAAACAATGAATACAATCGCAAATATGTTGCTGATGTTATATTCAATGATAAGGTGAAAAAAGTTGATCTCGCTTTAATCTTTGATCCTTATCTAAAGAATGACATTCTTGCTTTTTACGATAAGTACTGGTACAAATCATATGTCCTTGTTGAATCAGCCATATTCTTTGAATATAATATGGATGACCTGGTTGATTTCATGATTGGTGTTAATGCTGGTTCTGAGGTTAGAATGGCCAGGATCAGAGCCAGGGACTTGGGCCACGATGAAACGCAAATCATGGCAAAGATAAAGAACCAGATGCCGCAAGATGAGAAGATGATGTATTGTGATGTTGTTATCGAAAACGATGGTGAAGTTAATGTAGCCGAGATTGAAAGATTACATCGTTTCTTTAAGAAGATTCATAATCTCAACAGCAAGCTATTTACAGAGTAAAAAAGAAAGGTCAGAATTTTCTGACCTTTTATAATTTTGATTATCCGCAAGATATTTATATAGAACGCAATAACCTAAACCCAGGTTATGAAGCATAATTATTTAAACTTAAAATATGGACGGTGACCCTAATAAACAGAATAAAAACAATCCTTCGTTCGAGGGAGCGGTTAGCCACAATATCTTTATTTTTCGGGAGTTTTTTCTTACCTTTTGGTTACGACGGACTATTCGCTCTAATAATGCAATCGACAGGTTCTTATTGGATTACGGATTTAATTTTTTACCTTATTTCGGTACTTTTCTTTACATTACATTATTTCTTACGAAAATCGTAACCAAGTGCTGATTTTACGATTTCCCATACTATTTATAGTAAATGGTTTTATGAACAAATCCGAAAAATTCATTCATCAAGCAAATAATGTACATGGTAATAAATACAATTATTCGCAAATTGATTACAAAAATGCAAGAACTAAGGTTGAGTTGGTGTGCTCAGAACATGGTTCATTTTTTGTAACCCCAGATAATCACATTAGATTAAAAACTGGTTGTCCGACATGTAAGGGTGGTGTCAAATTAACAACACAATCATTCATTGATAAGGCTAACATCATACACCAGAATAAATATACTTATACCGACTGTAATTATGTTAATAATAGAACACCCGTTATTATAAAGTGCCCTATTCATGGCATTTTCATTCAAAAGCCAGCCGTTCATATAAATGGTTGTGGTTGCCCCGATTGTGGGTTATTAACCATTAAAAAATCCAAATTAGATAATAACGAATCATTTATTAATAAAGCCGTATTGAAACATGGTAGTAAATATGATTATTCTGATGTTGTTTATATAAACACTAAGACTAAAATAAAAATTATATGTAAAGATCATGGCCCGTTTGAACAGCGGCCCAATGATCATGTTAAAGGTATCGGATGCCCTAATTGTAAATTATCTAAAGGGGAAGAAAAAATCAAAAAATTTCTTGATAATAATTCAATAATCTACACTCAACAAAAAAGATTCCTCGAATGTAGATATAAAAAACCATTACCATTTGATTTCTTCTTAATTGAACAGAATATTTGCATAGAATATGATGGTAAACAACATTTTATACCGAACACAATATATAGTAAAAATTATGAAGAAATGATGTTGAAGGATAAAATAAAAAATGAGTTTTGTTCACAACCTGGCTCACCTAAATTAATACGTATTTCATATATTGATTATGAAAATATTGAAAAAATAATTGAAGATGGTATTTAAAATTTTACTCGAGATTTCTACTTTTTGGTTACGATGGATTGTTTGCCCGAATCATGAAGTGGAGAGGATCGTACTGGATAACCGACATTATATTTTATCTTATATCGGCCACGTTCTTTTTGTGCTATTACTTCTTACGCAAATTCTCTAAGCGAGGTGAATGACTACTTTATTATCAACCAATACTGGTTCAATTTTGATATCTTTGGGGTGGATATCATTTTTATTGTGATGTGACGGTTCCTGTAGTTCAATTTTACAGGAACCGTTATTTTTTTCTATCTCAGCCAAATAATAGCCATTAAATGGTGAGAGCAAACACAGACCACCAGATAATTCTCGTTCAAACACCAAACCAATTTGATTTGGACCAGCTATAATGCCTTTAACCCAATCAACCTTTTGATCGAGTGTATTCGAATACAAATCTTCATATTGTTCACCGTTAACGCAATACAAACAACGTTCGGTTATCTCGTCTACCGTAAGATAGTGATTATTGTTTGCGGTTATTAAGGTTACATCTTTTAGCGTCATATCTATAATGTTTGCATTAATAGTTTGTTAACGTAGTGTTGTGATATCATACGTTCGATTATTTTATTAAGTCCACCAATCTCATTATCTGTGAGATTAGCATTCAGTAAAAACTTTTCATATTCCCCAATTAAATCTGGGCTTATGTTGTATTGACGCAATCGGTCAATGTTATCACTTATTTTCGATAGTTTAGTTAAATTTTCCATAAGGTACAATTATAAGAAAAATAACCAATAAAGTCAAGTTACCCGATTTTGAATACGGCTTTCTTTGGGGTTACTTTCTTTTCAATACCTTTGTAGTTCAAACTTAACTCAACACCATGGTCGTTGAATGTGGATAGAATACTCTTCCTAATATATAACCCTAATTCACCGTTATCAAGTTGGTATATTAGTTCCGTCGGGATAAATGTGTTTGTGTTCACATTTATTAACCCACATAGGGATAGTTTATCTTTATGTGTTGATAGTTTATTGAAAAAAGCATCATTCAAATTACTAAATAAGTGATTCTGATCTCTAGTAAAATGAACCAAGTAATGAAACTCATAGTAATTCATACAGTAACGAAAATCTGTCGGAAAATCGGTTATTTCCGAAAAATAAAGCAATTTCCTTAAATTTGGGGTTAATGTAATATAATTGCAATATAATATTTCCATTAAAACCTAATGTTAAACTTAGTTTGGATATCAATTTTTGAGATATCCATTATGTTAGCCAATACGGATTTTGGTAGAATAATCAGGGTTCCGTATGATTTTGAGAAATCTTTACGAATTTGAAGGTATTTCTCGGTCATTTCAAACTCATCTGGTATATCAACAAAGATTTTGTTATTGATTATAAAACCAGGTTTAACCAAAACTCTTTCGTTGATGAAAAAAACCTCATCATTCTGTTTTATCCTTAAATTTTGGTATTTACACCACTCCATTAAGTTTGTTATTTCTGCTTCCATAAGTTTTTTTTACAAAAATAAATATTTTCTCGAAAAAATTCCATACCTTTGAGAAATATTTATTTTAATATGCAGAAAGTTTCATACACAGCGGTTGTACTTGATTCAATATCAAGGGAAAAGCTAAGACAAGAATTTTATAGTTGGAGTGGAGAGATACCAGAGGGTTGGGAATGGATCGCCCATCGTATGACCATAAAGATGGGTGCGTTGGCTGAACCAATGCGTTCTGAATTGGTGGGTAAAACGGCTCGTTTGGTTATTACTGATTTGGGGATGAGCAATATGGCTCTGGCTGTTGGGGTTAAGGGTACTTATTCTGAAAAGCGTAAACCACACATTACCCTGGCCGTAAACAAGGCCGAGGGTGGTAAACCACAGATGTCAAACCTGATAACTGATTGGAAACCATATGAAACCGATTTTGTTTTGACTGGGGTTATAACCGAAGTAAAACAGATAGACCAAAAAAAATGATCCTTTGCGTATTTTTCGTGTTATTAAAAAATAGGGAAATAGTTTTAAACGTAATAAATAATATATTTTATGGTGAACATTAAATTACCTTTTACCGATGCTATACAAAATAGGGGAGGTAAAATATATATCGTTGGGGGTGCGGTTAGAGATTTTTATCTGAATAAACCGTCTAAAGATTTAGATATTGTTATATCAGGCATTGAGGTAAATGAATTAAAAAATATATTATCTAAATACGGAAAGGTGGATGTTGTTGGTGAATCTTTTGGTATTATAAAATTTACCGATAGTGTTAATAGTGAAGAAATTGATATTGCCTTACCAAGAAAAGAAAGCGTTAATGGTCTTGGTGGTTATAAAGGGTTTGATATTAATGTTGACCACACACTACCTATTGAAAGGGATCTGGAGCGGCGTGATACAAAATTAAACTCAATGGCTTATGATATGATTAATAATAAATTAATTGACCCGTTCAATGGATTAGCTGATATCAAAAATAAAATTATATCGGCAACATCAACTCGATCATTCATCGATGATCCATTACGAATGTTAAGATGTGTGGCGCAAGCTTCAAGGTTCGATTTTACAATTGAACCAAGAACGTTTGAATTGATCGAAAGAAACGCAGATAAAATATCTGAAATATCAAAAGAAAGGATTTTGATCGAATTTGATAAGATAGTAAACAAAGGTAACCCACATGTTGGTGCTGTTTTGTTGGATAAGAGTGGTTTATTCAGAGGTATTTTTGGTACTGGGTTTGTGGGTGATTTTGAGCCCTTTGATTACGTTACCAGGATGAGTGAATTTATATTCTGGCTGATTAAAGGTATCGTTGACCAACCAGACCAGTACTTTAAGAATATAATGAAGGGCGAAGATAAGGTTACGAAAGAAATAGGGGCTTTGTCTTATTTGTACGCTAATTTACCAGGCGATGATGTAATAAAACAAAGATGGATATATTTTCAACTAAATAAGTTGGCCCCCTCAATATTTTTTAGTAAGTTTGTGCAAAGTCACCTAAATGATGTTATGGATGACTTCATGACCAACAAATATCCAGCATCAATCTCTAAACTTACTGTTAACGGTAACGATTTGATGGAAATGGGTTATAAGGGTCAGGAAGTGGGTAAAGCCTTGATGAGTATCATCGGCGCCATCTATAGTGACGAAATCAGCAACAATAAGGCTGAGATTATTAAATATTTAAAAGGGGAAACACAATGACAGAAAATACACAGAAAGGTGCCAAAAAAATTATCTTTTTTGATTTTGATGGCTGTTTAATGGATTCGCCTCATCCAGACCCAGGAAAGCAAATTTGGACCGAAAAAATGGGTAAACCATATCCACATAAAGGTTGGTGGGGTAGGAATGAGAGTTTGGATTTGAATGTGTTCGATATTCACCCAAACCAGGAAATTTATGCCGAATACCAAAAGTGTGCCGCTGATCCCGATACAAAGGTTGTTCTCCTGACAAACCGAATACCTCAGAACTCAGAGGCAATTAAAAACGTGCTGGTTAAGCACAATATCACATTTGATGCCTATTCTTATAAGAAAGACCATAAGGAAAAGGGTGAAAGAATTTGGGATATTTTACACAACCAGTTTCCCGATTATAAGATTTTTGAATTTTATGATGATGATCTGAAACACCTGTACAACGCAAAACAAATTTTCGAAGACGAACCCGAATATAAGTTTACGTTATATCATGTGTATCAAGGTAAGATACAAAATAAAATAAGCCAGGTTTAAACCTGGCTTATTCATTATAAAACACCTTTTGTAAAATACTTATACTCGCCTTCTCTACGGTTCACTAAACCTTGAAGAACTTTACCACCCCCTTTATTCCAGGCTTTCCAGTTTTTCTCGAACATCTCACCCGATTTAATGTTTTCATTTATGTTTTTTAACACGCTTGAATTTTTGAAAGCGCCGTTACCTATATTATAAACCAAACAAGCGAGAGCATCAATCTGATGTTGTTCAAGTTGAACCTTAATACTTTTTTTAAATTCAGGTAACATATGATTATTTAAATAATTTAACAAGATTTCTTTAGCTCTTGGTTCTGTGATCGGAGCATCGTTCATTGTTACTTTTTTACCGTTTTCATAAAACGTTGTACCGTACCCAATAGTTGGGATATTTACCGAGTCAAGATAAGGTTTTGACCTAAAACCTTCAAATTTCGCTATTAAATCAACAGCCCCTTGTGAGAATTTAATGTTTTCCATAGTCTTTTTTATTATAAATAGTCAAAACCCGAAAAAAATTTTGTTGGTGTCGTTATTTTATCTACTTTTGTCAAAAAATGCAAATGAGTCAGAATATTGGGTATTGCTGTATATCAATGGGTATAAACGAGGGTGTTACCAAACAAAATCACGTTACCGTTAATCGTGGTATGGTTAAAAAAACCTTTGAAAGTAAGGGGTTACCTTATGTATCTGAACTGATACAACAAAATCTCACGGATTGTTTGCGTATTTTGAAGTATAACCTATATAATGGTATTATGGTTTACCGTATGTCCAGTGATATGTTTCCCTGGATGACGCACTATCGTATGGTTGATCTACCAAATTATGCCAAAATCAAGATTCAGTGCAAACTGATCGG